>ENA-UOOR01004759-UOOR01004759.1-fermentation-metagenome-genome-assembly--contig:-NODE-4759-length-10503-cov-2.769238_pt1 | contig 10503 bp, 8 predicted proteins | sample MGYA00245780_ERZ724029 | MGnify/ENA primary metagenome ERZ724029 (study PRJEB28704, sample SAMN03018315) | fermentation metagenome | biome: anthropogenic terrestrial biome; feature: soil; material... | reverse complement strand
GTAAGCCGAGTTCTGTACCTCTTGCGAGGCGGCAACCATCTATCTGCGGCGTTAGTTGCCTAACACCTCTAGCGACCAACCCGGAGGAGCGGACGAGCAGCCCTTAATTCCTCCCTATTAGGTCTTGCTCCGAGTGGGGTTTACCTAGCCAACCAGTCACCTGGCTGCTGGTGAGCTCTTACCTCACCTTTCCACCCTTACCGGCCAAGCCGGCGGTATATCTCTGTGGCACTTTCCTTCAGGTCACCCTGACTGGACGTTATCCAGCACCCTGCCCTATGGAGCTCGGACTTTCCTCGAGTCGCTAAGCGACCCGCGATTGCCCAATTCACTTATGAAGTTTTTTGGCTGTACTACAGAATCACATTATACAATCGTTCGCAACACATGTCAATTTGCATCTAGTGGCAAGTAATAATCTCCCTGCAGCAAAAAAACGCTGCTTTAACAGGAAATTTTACTCAATCAATGACTCTAAATCACTAATTTGCTGCATCAATTGCTCCCGTTTGCTGGCAACTGCTGCATTAGTTGAACGCACCAGCTGTGCCACTACATATTGACGCGCGTCAATAGCAGCTTGCACCCTAGCACTGAAATGCTCTGGCTTTCGGTCCAACAGCATTGGCCCGATCTCGGCCTGCAGTGCAGTAAGTTGCTGCATCTCGCCCGGCTCCGCGACAATTATCTCATAGATAATGCTGTTTTCTGCAACCAAAGCCTCATCTATGATAGCCCAGCCATGCTCAGAAAGCCAATGGCGAACTTGTGCACCGCCTATGTTCGGTTGCAAAACTAAACGTCGTAGATCGGGCAGCACGGATGGATTCGATTCCAAAATTTGGACAATTGTCGCGCCGCCCATCCCCGCAATCACAACTGTATCAACTTCACCCGGCTGCAAAACTGAGAGGCCGGCGCCTTCGCGCACTAGCATCTTCTCTTCCAGTCCGGCGGCGCACGCCGTCAGGCGCGCTCGCTCAGCCGGATCACGATTCAGCTCCCCTGCTATCGTGTGCTGCACCCGACCGGTAAGCAGCAACCACGCCGCCAAGTATCCATGATCACTTCCAATATCGGCTATACAAGTAGTTTCAGGCACAAAATCTGCTACTCGCTGCAAACGCAGCCCTAAATTAATCTGCATAACAACCCTCCTGACCCTTTGGTGACGGTTCTGAAAGTTCACCTTTGAGCTTAAACGTGAGAACCGCCTGCCCGCGACATCGCAGCTCCCAGTTCAGCATAACATAAAAAAGTCCTAACTTTGACGTAGCGTAGAGCTAGTCTTATAATAAAACAGTGCTCATTGACTATTGGAAAATTTATGAGAGGTGTTGTGAAATGGCACGGTGGCGAGATAGCTTCTGGGATACACTGAGCGTGTTAGTGTACGGAGCTATTCTTTTAATAAAGACCTATTTTGTCAAATTCTCTTTCGTTGGTAATGTACCGCTACACCGTAGTTTTTGGTTAGGAACCTTAGGAGCCACCCTAGTGCTCACGGCATTGTTACTGCTGTTCAAACCGCGCTGGCGCTATCACCTGTTTCTTGGGATAAATCTAGTCGTCTCGCTTATTTTAGTAGCAGACGTTGTCTATGCTCGTTATTTTAATGATGTTACCTCGGTAGCCTTGCTGCGCCAAGCTAAATTGGCTGCCGGCGTGCAAGATAGTGTTCTTGCCCTAATTAAGCCGCGCGACTTAGCCTATTTCTTCGACTTGCTTGTTCTGATACCGGCAACACTCTGGGTCAGGCGCCGCCGCAGCTATACGCATCAATTCGGCTTGAGCTTGGTAAGCAAAATCGCTTTGTCTTGTATCTGTCTGCTAGTCGGCAATAGCCTCATACAAGCGAGCATCGCCAGTTTGCAAGAGCGTCAACCGGGACTCATTAGGGCTTTTTGGGATAAACAAGTTATTGCTCAAAACATTGGCAACCTAAATTTCCACGCCATAGATGTCTGGCGCTATGCCAAGAAACAAGTGGCCAGCACGCGCCTATCGCAGGAGGAACAAGCAGCTATGAAGGCGTGGTTCGTAGCTCAGACTAAGGCAGCAAACACAAACAACTATCAAAATGCCATGCAAGGCAAGAACCTAATTATGGTGCAACTAGAGGCTTTTCAAAGTTTCGTACTCAACCTCGAAGTTAACGGGCAAGAGGTAACGCCTAATCTCAATCGTTTAGCAAAACAAAGCCTGGTTTTTAATAATGCCTATTACCAAACAGCGATGGGTGGTACGTCTGACGCCGAGTTTCTGGCCAATGTATCACTGTTTCCCGCCAAAGACGGGACAGCCTATTACGAGTACTCGGCCAACACCTTCCAGTCGCTGCCGATCGCTGCTAAAGAAAAAGGCTACCAAACAGCCGTAATGCACCCCTTCCGGCCAGGTTTCTGGAACCGCCCCCCTATGTACCAGGCACTCGGTTTTGATGCTTACTTGAACCAGCAAGATTTCGAACTGGATGAAATCTATGGCATGGGGCTGGCAGATCACTCTTTTTACCGGCAGGCGGTGCAAAAAATGCAGCAGATGCAACAGCCGTTTTACACTTTCTTGATTTCTCTCAGCAGCCACTTTCCTTTTACCGATCCTAACGTAGACCTTAGTGAGCACCTTGATGTCGGTGCTCTGGCAGGTACGGTCATGGGAGATTACCTGCAAAACATCAATTACGCCGATGAGGCGATCGGCATACTCATCGATGAACTGCAAGCAGCTAAACTATGGGATAACTCGGTTGTTGTTTTCTATGGTGACCATGCGGCCGTGCCCCCAAACAATAACCACGAGTTAGCCCAACTACTCTACGGCAAAGATGAACTCGATAAGCGGGAATGGCAAAAGGCGCAAAAGGTAGTCATGATGCTGCATTTTCCTAACGATCAACTGCGTGGCGAGAATAACTTGACCGTAGGGCAAATAGATCTTTTCCCTACTTTGGCTAACTTGCTAGGATTCAACTGCCACTATCACCTCGGGCAAGACCTACTCAATACAGATTCTGGTTTTGTCTGCTCGCGCAACGGCACCTGGCTCAATGATGATGTTATCTACTTCCGGGCCTCAGGTGAAGTAAAAGACCTGCAGACGGGTGAAACCTTAGAACCAGAAGAATATGCGGAAACAATTGCCGACGCGGAGTCATTTCTGCAGATCTCGGATCTGATGCTCGAGCACAATTTAACCAAACACTGGCAAACCGGGACAGATGATTAGCTGCCCCGGTTTTTCCTTATAGGGAACATTTTCCGCCTCTTAGCGTCTGACCAATTGAAACCAAAAGCGACCTAAGGAGGTTAGAAAAACGTGTTATGGAAAAAAACACTCGCTATGATAGTAGCAGCAGTAATGCTGGCCAGTGGAATGTGGCCAATGGCTGCTAGCGCACAAGTATCCGCCAAGATAACGCTAGAGCAAGCCATCAAAACTGCCAAGGCTGCCTTTCCCGATCAAGGCTGGCCTGAGGACGCTAACTTCACGTCAGCTTATGCAGATTGGGATGGAATGCCTCGCTGGCAGCTCGCCTGGAATGAGGAAGACAAGAGCGAAGTACGCATTGCAGTTGATGCTAATAACGGGCGCATCTTACAATACAATGCTTACAAGAATGGCCAAGAAAGCAACCTGGCGCCTCTGCCCAAACTATCCGAGGCAGAAGCCCTTGATAAGGCAAAAAGATTCCTGGAAAAGCTAGTACCGCTAGAGTTTGCCCAGTGTCGCTATCAACCGGGAGAACCGCTGCGTCCTTACCTACGCGAGCGCGACTGGCACTTATCCTACCACTTTGACTTCCAACGCTATGCTTTTAACATTCCCTTCAACTATAACGGCCTGCGCGTATCAGTAAACGCCGACACCGGTGCTATCATTAGCTACAACTATACTTGGACCGAGGGTGCCGTGCCTACGCCCAGCAAAATCATCAACGCAGATGAAGCGGCGGCGATTGCTGAGGACGCCGGCAAGATGGAGCTCCAATACTACTTGCCCTACGCAAAGCGAGGCGAACCGGCCGAGCCAATTTTGGTCTATCAGGCACCAAAACTGAACTACCTCTGTGTAAACGCCCATACCGGCGAAATTTACACCCCTAACCTCATAGCTCCTCGGCTGGCTGGCGGCGCCAATATGGCTGCAAAAGAATCAGTAGCAGACCAACTTTCACCAGCCGAGCAGCAGGAAGTTACGTTATTGGAAGGGCTACTTTCGCAGGCTCAGGCAGAGACTAAAGCCCGGCAGATCTTTGCAATTAACAAGACTTACACGGTACAAGAAGCACACCTGACGGCTAACTGGCAGTATCCGGAGCAGCGTCATTGGAATTTGTCATTTACCGAGAACGAGCAGGAGAATAGACAAAACCACATCAGTGTTACACTCGACGCCGAAACAGGAGAGGTTTATCGCTATTATACAAACCTGCCGCAGGAAAACATCCCTAGCGCAGGCACTCTAAACTGGGAAGAGGCCGAGAAGATCGCCTACGCTTACCTGGAACAAATGAACTCTGCTAAAGCTAAACTGGTTGAGCTTGTGCAGCCTGAGCCGACGCCTGAAGAACCCACAGAGAAACCCATTAGCTATTCTTTCAGTTATCGTCGTCTCGTGAATGGTGTTCCTTTCCCACAAAACGGCTTTACGGTTACCGTTTTTGCAGGGCAAGAACCTGTGGTTACGTCGTATTCCCTGAACTGGGTGGAAGCAGAATTTCCGTCTGCGCAAGACAGCCTCTCACTGGCAGCAGCACACGCCCAGCTACGCGAGACCTTTCCTTTCCATTTGGAATATCGTGTTCCTGAGCGGGGCGGGCGGCCATTACCGGCAGCAGCCACAGAGGGTGCAACAGCAGCTAAAAATCCTATCACCTTGGTATATACACAGGCGCCTGTCGTAAGCAATATGTTCGCAGCTAAAGATATGCAACCGCTAGACTACCAAGGCAAACCTGTTCAAGAAGAAGTCGTTACCATACCAACCGATATTGCCGGACATTTCGCCGAAGCTGACATCAAATTCTTGGCCAAGGTAGGTATTTTAGTTGTTCCTGAAGGCGGTAAGTATCTGCCTCATGCTGAAGCCACTGTCGGCGACTGGCTGGAGCTCCTGGCACGCGCCAGTGGTACCTCAATAGAACTGCAAACTGAACGACTTCTACGCAGTCAGCAGGTTAACCCCAAGCAGGCCCTAAAACGAGAAGAGCTAGCCCTTTATGCCGTTCGCGCACTCGGCTATGAGAAGATCGCAGCTATGTCCGATATCTTCCAACTAACAGCCCCAGACGCTGCACTCGTGAGCAAGCAGTACATCGGCCATGTGGCCATCGCACACCAGCTCCGGTTACTCAACCTGCAAGAGCAAAACCTCGCACCCCAGGCCATAGCGACCCGAGGCGAGTTAGCAGCCACCCTGATGCAGATGTTCAGAATCGAACGCTAGACTGCGCGGCAGCAGAAAAGACGAGCGCCTGCTTGGGCACTCGTCTTTTTATTCCTATTCAATTGGCCCGAAATAGAGTAGCCGTAGCTCCAGCGGCGGTAACAATGCATTCAACTGCCGCTCCTCTGCATAACCGCTGGCCTCATCATAGAGCCAATACCCAATGGTGAAATCCTCCCAGGGCAGTTCTACTGCAACCACACCGTCACCCTGACGAATCACCCTTTGCTCCCAGTAACCGTCGGCCGTATCCTCATAGCGAACAGTGTAGGTAGCCCGACCATCTGCTTGTGCAACCTCAACGATTGTACTTTGCAGCTTCCTCTGCTTACCGGCCTTGTCGGTCACAGTCTGTTGCCAACTAGTCCCTTGCACCAGTGGAGTGCGAATTAACTCCAAACTAGGGAACATATTGTCTAATACCCGACTATTAGGAGAAAGAGTTTGCGTTAAACTGCCACGTGCAATCTGATAGGTTAAGGTGAAGTCAAACGGCCCCGGCGCCTCTCCGCCGGAAGGATCGTCTACTAAACCGCTAATTTCATACAGCGTCTTACCGCCTCCAGTGGTTATGCTAGCTAAGTCCAGGGAATGACCATACTCAGCAAAGCCGTTGTATACCCAGCGGAATCCTGCTCTATTAGGCAATAGCTCGCGTAGCGCGACGTTTTTCTGCTCATAGTTGCTGCAGGCAATAGTGAATGCCCCTAGCAGCAACAGTAGGCCGATAACCAGACAACGCTTCCTGCTCATAGGTGTATTGCTCCTTTCAAGTGAGCGCCCTGATGTTGATCTCATGGCTGTAGAAATCCCGCTTGAGTAATCTAGACCAGCTTGGGCCGCTGGGGGGTCCTGCCACAGCGTTAGCGGACGCCACCGCCACCGCCGCCACCACCGCCGCCTCCGCCACCGGAGAAGCCGCCTCCGAAACCGCCGCCCGACGATTTCGTACTGGTAGCTGCTCGCATCGATTGCGACATCGTGTTAGACAAGGACGTAAAGCTATTGGTGAACCCAAGCGGGTTGATACTTCTGCCCATCGGCCAGTAGTACCAACCGTGGCCAAAGCGATAATCCCCTTCCGTCAGATTAGGATAAACCAACTCTAGTTGCTTCATGACTTCCTTAGCCACACCTAAAGTCACTGCATAGACTAGGTAATGCTCCCAAATTACCAGCGAAGGAATCGTGTAGCGTTCCATCTGTGAAAAGTGTCGCAAAAATCGCTTGAAAGCCTGCCAGCGCACATAATCTTCCTGTCCACTGCGCGAGCGTCGGTTGATGGAAAGAGCTGCAATAAACAGGATGATCGCCGTCGGAATCAGACCAAACAAAGCCAGCGGCGCCAACATAGATGCCGCAATAAACAAGACAAAAGCTAGCAAAGCACCTAGCCAAAGACTCTTGCGCGCAGCCTTAACCTCCGGCCCCTGATCGAAAAACTGGTGACGCTCGGCCTCAAAACGTACCAAGCCCACCCAACCTTGCCAGAAGGAACGGAAACTACTGGCATGCTTCTTAGCAAAAGCCTCAATATCGTCAAAAGAAACCCGATTGGCGTCAGCCTTCCTACCCCTAGCCGGCTGCACCGTTTCGAAGATAAACTCCAGCGCATCGGCCTCATGCTTGGCCAAATCATCAGCCGCCTTCGGTTGACGCACCAAGAAGTAGTCGGTCTGTGTGCTCGAGCCGAATAAACCTCGCTTCTCACTTTCCGTTTCCTCAATCCGCAAATAACCGCGGCGGGCTAGATCGAGAATAGTAGCCGTAAAGTCATCCGTTGTCGGGTAACCATAGCGCCACAGCACAGCCAGTTCAGCCGGACTATACTCTCCAGGCAGCTCGCGATAATAATCGCCTTGGAAATCGGTCTTATAGTCTCTCCCGCCTAGGCGCCAAGACCTGATCACCCAGATAATAGCCAAAATAGGGCTGAGTATAGCCACACCTAAGCCACCCGTGGCCAATAAGCGGCTTTTGTTGGCCTGGTTAGCCCACTTGCCTTCTTCCGCCAAAATCTGCTCTAGCGCTAGCTTCTGCGTGCGCCGAGCATGTTCCCCGGTGATTAGTGTGGTCGGGAAAGTAACAGAACGTCTGCGCCGGCAGTTTATCTATTGACCACGTAACCGTGCGCGGACCCACAATTTTAACTTCACCATTCAGCGGACCATGACCCCAGGCGCGGATATCAGACTCGCTTGCCCCCTCGGGCAGGGTTAGAGTAATGCGCACCTTTTGCACACCATAGTCCCACTCATCGCCCACAAACTTATAGTAAAGCTCTGCCACATCTTGGTGCAACTTCACCTGACCTAGTACCCTATAACTCAGTACAAAGGTACGCGTTTCATTAGTAGCGTCATAGCTCCAGTCGATGTAAAGACGATCTCCTTGGTCTACCATATAGAAAGTATCGGCTGGGCCATAAGTAGTTGCACCCGGAATAAACCGATAGGGCTTTCCCGCCTCGCCCACTGTGACATCTTCAATGGTAACCCCAGGTTCCTTGTTAATCCATTGATACATGCCACTGAATGAACCTTCAAACCGGGCGGTACGCTGCTCAGTAATCACTAAAGTCCCATCGGTCAGTATCTCTGCATCGATGTTTAGCTCTGTAAACTGTATCGAACGCGCCTCTGCTCGCCCCAGTACTCCGCCAGTTAAGAACAGAATCAGCAAAAAACCACAAAGTAACTTCAACCAGGACCTCTGCCTGATTTTTTCCATGTAGAACACCTCTACTTGAAGTCGACGTTGACCGGTCCCCGAGCCGCTGGCTCACTATCCAAATTGAAATAATCAACCGGAGTAAAGCCCATTGCCCCTGCAATCAAATTGCTGGGGAACATCTCCGTATAAGTGTTATAACGCTGCACCGTATCGTTGTAGAACTGACGGGAAAAGGCGATCTTGCTCTCCGTGTTGCTCAACTCATCCTGCAATTGCCGGAAGTTGCTATCTGCCTTCAACTGCGGATAGTTCTCCGCCACTGCAAACAACGTCTTCAAGGTGCCTGAAAGCGCATTCTCGGCCTCGGCCTGTTCCGCCATAGTGGCACCACCAGCCATCGCTCGCGTTCTTGCGTTCGTGATAGCCTCCAACGTTTCTCGCTCATGCGTCATGTAGCCCTTGACCGTGTTGACCAAGTTAGGAATCAGGTCGTAGCGGCGCCGCAACTGCACATCGATCTGCGACCAAGCATTCTTCACCCGTTGCCTAAACTGCACCAACTTGTTATAAACCGACATCACATACAAAACCACCACAACGATGATACCCAGAATAACCCACTGCATTAAAACTCCACCTCCTATGTATTATAGTGTTTACTCACTTAGCAATACGTATTTACCAGGCAATAGTTTCACAAGACAACTAGGCGTGCAGAAAACCCAAGAAACCCTACAGTTTGCTCGACGGAAGTAAGCGAAATGCAAGAGAAGCTACCCCGCTATGCAGAAGCGGCTTCATACATTAACTAGGGTAGCATGTCTTTGCCTAAATATACCGCTATATCTGTGGCTTTGTCTAGTAAGGCCCTACGCAACACCACTTGCTGCACAAATAGTAACTCCGCTACAGCTTGCGCCCCCTGAGCATCTTGCTCAGCGCCGATTACCTGGCTGAACGGCTGTACCTCTTCACCCTGAATAACATCGGTTACTTGCAGCCCATGCCTCTGAAGCAGCGTGGCGATCTGTTCGCCCAACTCATGGTCTTCATTAGCAACAACCACAAGCACCCGCAATCCCTGACAAGCCCCTAAGTCTACCCCTGGATAAAAATAGTCCCGCACCAATTGATTGAGTTGCACCAAATCTGGCTCATAATAATAAATACCATCAAATATAAGACCTTTGCCTTCAACCATAAATTCCTTAACACTACCTGGCTCCAGCGACAGCAGACGGGGCAAATACTCCAGCATTGCTTTCTGGGGGATGTTGCTGCATAGCATTTCCCTAGCCATTGATATTAACTCATTCATCTTCATCACGTTACCTGGTTTTAGCAATTGCTTGATGGCGGCGATAACAAACTGGCGTTGTCTACCTGTACGTGCAAGATCGCCATCACCCTTGCGAAAACGCACAAACGCCTCCGCTTCAACCCCACCGAGAACATGATCACCCTTTTGCATTACGACGCACGTGTCTCCATATGAGTCAACATACTTCAGGTCCTTCTCTAGCCGAATGGGAATGCCCCCCATGGCATCAACTAACTGGCGAAAACCATTGAGATCTACATATACGTAATAACAAATAGGAATGCCAAGGAACTCACGCACGGTACGCATCGTTAACTCCACACCACCGAAAGCTAAAGCATGATTGATCTTGTCCTTCCCCTCCCGCCCCGGAATTACCACAAGGGTATCGCGCGGGATTGACAGTAATCTCATTTCACTGGTTTCAAGATCCACACTAGCAACCATCAAAGCATCGCTCCGATTCTTCGTCCGCTGCTCGGGAGGCAGCTGGCCTTGATAATCCTCCCCTATGAGCAAAACATGCAATTTCCCGTCGTGTGTCAAAACCAGCTCGTTCGCTAAGACGGGTTCCTCATCAACGCTTTCCCTTGCGGGACTATACAGGGCCACTCCGAGCAAAAGAAATAGAACGATCAAAATAACTGCAGCAGTCCACTTGCGCGACATTCCCTCACCCCCTGCCAAATTTGCCGTCAGCACCTGAAACTACAGCTACTAGACGTCAAAACCTTTTTCAATGCTTCCTCAGCTCCTCACGCCAAGCATTGCAACACTCGCATCACTGTTGCTGCGCCAATTGTGGTTACAATGCCGCTCGATATTGTTACATTTGATAAATATGGAACCTGTAACAAATTAATACCTGAACTTGAGTCTATTAGGTCAAAAGGTTAAGTAAGAATAAAGAAACAGAGAATCCGAACAGGATCCTCTGTCTTTTCATATGCTCGTATGCTTAGTTAAGTATCTCTATCAACAACTATAGCTGCAAGACAACAGTAGCGAGTCCAGCGGTATGATGTCAACCCCCTAGAACAAGTGAATTGGAAATTCCTCGC
>ENA-UOOR01004755-UOOR01004755.1-fermentation-metagenome-genome-assembly--contig:-NODE-4755-length-10522-cov-32.563485_pt1 | contig 10522 bp, 9 predicted proteins | sample MGYA00245780_ERZ724029 | MGnify/ENA primary metagenome ERZ724029 (study PRJEB28704, sample SAMN03018315) | fermentation metagenome | biome: anthropogenic terrestrial biome; feature: soil; material... | reverse complement strand
TGGCTGGTGTAAAACAAGCTTTTTCGGATATTGAAAATCTTGATAGCGCTATGGTAAATCTTCGTAAAGTAACTGATGAATCAGAATCCACATACACTAATTTTTATAAAGAAGCTAATACAGATGCAAAAGAATTAGGTGCAACCACTCAATCATTGGTTGAGGAAACTGCAACATGGGGACAAATGGGATTCAAAGTTTCTGATGCTGCTAATTTAGCTAAATATTCAGAAATTTTAAAGAATGTTTCAAGTGGTATGAATGCTAGTGAAGCAAGTGATACCATTATTAGCTCCATGAAAGCATTCGGAATTAGCGCTAATGATGTTCTTGATGGTGTGGTTAGTAAAGTTAATGAGGTAAACAAACCTGCCTCCTTATATAGCAATATATAAGTAAAACATAATCAAATCGGTAAAACTCCAGAGATGGACAATACCGAGGATAATATTAAAGTTATCCGTAACGACTAAGTTATATAATGACGACATTATATACACGTTATGCCCTATTTATATAGGTGAAGGGATAGTCTGAACTCATATCATAATCTAAAAACGAAGTATGAGAATCAAGAAGAAATTCTTGATCGCTATGGTTTAACATAGTCATAAAGCAACAGTTTTGTGGTAACAAGTTCGCTGTAACTAACGAACAAATTTCAACTGGTTTACAAAAATCTTCTTCAGCAATGGCGGCATCAGGAAACAATATCAATCAAACCATTGGTATGCTCACTGCTATTACTGAAATAACTAGAGATGCGAGTAATGCAGGTAAAATGATTGCCTGTCAGTAAACTATATCGGTTAAAATCCAGAGATGGACAAGACCGAGGAAAGACTAATTAATTAAATAATTAGAATCCGTAACGACTGCGGGATGTATATGGTAACATATATATTGAAGTTTCTCCTACTTTTAGTAGGCAATATACAGTCTGAACTTATGTTATAATCTTAAAATGAAGCATAAGAATTAGCCAGAAATGACTAATCGCTATATTGTATTTATATAGTCAGTAAGTTATTTATTAACTGAAAGTAACAGATTGGAAGTTCTGAAGACAGAGTTTTGTCTTTGTGTACAGAAATGTGCATAATAGAACACATTTAATTGCAGGTAAAAGGTAAAGCCTTACACCACAATAACGGAGAGATCACGTTATGATGGTACGAAAGTAGAAACAACGTAAGGATGATATATGGTTAAAATCCTAAGTATTATTAACAATCCTAGTTCATGCAACCAAGTACCCTAACGTATTCTGTATAACAAACAGTGTTAGTCGAGGGTAAAGGCTCAACGACTAGATTCATGTCGAGTTATAGACTAGAGAATCAGGGTGGGAATCCCGAATATCTATAACAATAATCGTAGGGCGCAATCGCGAATGGCGTGGGTGAAATTCCCTTAAATCGAAAAGGTGTGACTGCTGTTTAAAAAATAAACGTGGTTAAGAAATAGTCTACTTCTCATGCGAAAGTATGAGAATCATTAAGTGAATTTGCTTAATGATTGATATGTTTTGCGAGCATATTTAATATATGGAGTTTCCATGAGAATTCGTGGAATGAATGAAGAAACTGGTAAGACAGATGCACAAGTTAAAAAAGCAATGCAAAGTGTCGAAGGTCTGACTGGCGTTTCTGTATTTTCTGACGAAGCGAAAAATCAGTATAAAAGTACGTATGATTTATTAAAACAAATTGCTGAAATTTATCCAAAATTATCAGATGCAAAGCAAGCCCATTTATTGGAAGATTTAGCGGGAAACTTTTCTCTATATGTACAGAAATGTGCATAATTGTACAATCCTAAACCCAGTACGCACTAAGAGCCTTGATGACTACAACGTAATGATGAAATAAGCGTAAGCGTGATAGTATTGAAAATTAAAAAATATCAAGGATGACACATGGTTGAAAAACCTAAATGTTTTAACAATGGCTGTTTGGGTGCAAAGTTCCGAATAGGAATGTGTCAAACGACTATCCCATAGGTGAGCTTATCACAATAGGAGTAGGGCGCAAATTTGTGGCGTGGGTGAAATTCCCTTAAATCGAAATGGATTGACCTTAACACATAATGGTGAAGGATAAGAAATAGTCTGTTCTTATAGGAAAGCTATAAGAGCTTTATTGAAATATTATTAAAATAAATAAGGTAGCTTAATCACCTACTATAATATTTCAATAAGCTAGTAAAAGTTATGACTTTACTAAACAATAAAGAAAGAGAAATGGTAATGCTATCGCAGCCCTGATTAAGAACTTTAAGGACGCGGAAGGTGCAAATAAAGCGGCTCAAAATAGCGCTGGTTCTGCTGAAAAAGAACAAGCTAAATATATGGACTCTATTGCAGCAAAAGTAAATTCTTTTAAAGAAACGATTGTTGGATTAGAGCAACAGTTTATTGATGGTAGTGCTGTTAAAGGTATAGTTGATTTTGGTACAGGCATTTTAAATGTATTTACTAAAATTAATTCTGCAATAGGAACTATTCCTGCCGCAATGGCAGCTATATCTTCTATCGTTACCTTCACAGGCAAAGACGGCGGTAAACAAAAAAATATGCCCACCTATTGAGAGCAACGTAAAAATGCAATCGTTAGGAGTGCTATGACAATAGCAACCGTCTATAAAATTGCCCAATTGCTGGGAAATGCTAAAGCTTATACGCCAAAGCGAAGATAGAAATATCATGTGTTATGGAGTCGAAAGACAGAAAAAAGGTATAAGATGATATAAGATAATGATAGAATATTTGACGTGTCTATCATTCAAGTAATATATGTTATAAGGAGAATGTATATTATATCTAAGTATTGTAACAATGTATAATCAAGCAACCAATACCACTAAACCATTTTTGGCATAAAACTATTTAGGGATAGTTGTGGTAGAGTCCACAGACTGCATGGCAATAGCGTACATTATGTGCGTTGAATGGACAGTCGGACTACAAGAGAAATTCTTGTAGATTCACATTTGATGAAATGTGAGAGTTATGAAACGAATGAATAAATAAAAAGCAGTCCCTTAAAATGGGATTGCTTTGTTGATAGTTTTAATTATGCTTTACTTAAAAGACCATTTTCTATTTGAACATATTCTCCATCTTTAAAAGTATATTGTCTGGTACTTCCAAAATCATCACTATATAATTCTGAATCGTAAGTAGGATTTTCTTGGTTTCTTACAGCCATATATACACTATACTTTGTACCATAATCATCTACAACAGGTTTTATATTATATGTTCCAGCGGGAATGTCAAAACCAACTTTAAACGTAGATGGTTTATAATATCCATTAAAAGGTAGCAATTTACCTGCATTGCTAGTAGAGATCATAGTAGCGTCATTAAGAGCTAAATATTGTCCATCTGAAACAGTAACATATTCTCTTGCGTCAAAACTTTGATTAAATAATACATCATCAAGACCAGTTGTGTTTTTACTCTTAACTTCATAATATCCGCTATAATCTCCCGCTGTTAAAGTATAACTTCCTGCTGGTATATCTGTTCCAACCTTATATACTCCAGCATTGTAAGGAATTGCAACATCAGAATGACGTACTGATTTTTGATTTGGTAAAGTTGTATATACACCTGTGGCTTGTCCTTGTTTACCAATTGCACGAATTTTAAAATAATATACATCATTGCCATTTGATGTAGTATGTTTTACGCTTTCTGTACGAAGAACATTTCCATTCCCTGCTACAATTTGCGGATTAGCATGAGTTCCATGTACAGTCATTTTATATGCGTAAGTTTTACCTCGTGCAAGTGTGAAGTTAATTGTAGTATCACTTTCTACATATGGTTGTGTAGTAGCGGCATGAACAGGCATTACAAAACAAGCGGCAGATAATACTGATGTAATTGCTAGAACTGATAATAACTTTTTCATTCTCATTCTCCCCTTTATATTCCTATAATGTATTATAATTTACAAGGAATATTATACCAGTTAAAAGTTTGAGATTCAAGTAAATTGATATTTTTTATATAATTTTTATATAATAATTTATTTTTACTGATGTTTTCTATAATAACCATGTACGTAAGTTCCGTTTTTCCTATAATATCCATGAACAAAAACTTCTTTGCCTGAGTCATCTTGAGATGATGTTGAGTATTGTTTAGGAGTATAAGAATGACTGCTTGGAGTTGTATTTTCTTTTGACAATGTATCATCTGGAATAGAATCATTATCATAAATATCTGAATCGGATTCTTCAGAGCTAGAATCGTTTGTATCAGTGAAAGAGTCATAAAGTTGAAAATCAGAACTTGTAAGTAAGTCATCTTGTGAGCTAGTATTAATTTCAGAACTACTATAGGTTACAGAATATGTTGGGTTTGAATCATATGAAGAATTATTATTTGTAGTTTTATTTGTATTATTGCATTGTGAAAATGCAGTGCTTATAAGACAGATAGCCGCAATGACAATAATTAATCCACCACATCCGCGTCCATTACATGATTGTGGAACGTGAGCGCGGTTAGGGTGCCAACAATGATGTGGTGTTCTCATGATAAGGACTTCTTTCTAATAATGTGAAAAATTTTCCAAAGAAAATATTGACAATCTCATTATTGAATGTTATAATTAATTCATGAAATGAGGTGATAATATTAAAACCGTTACGTTAAGATTATCAGATAATTTGCATAAGCAAATGAAATTATTAACTGTAAAAAAAGACATGACTATTCAAGATTATATTTTACAGTTGATTAAAATCGATTTGGCAAAGCACGACTCTGATAAAACGGAAAAATAAATGAGACTACTCTCCCTGACAAAGCGAATAGTCCCATTTATTACATATAAGCACCATTCTCATAGTGTGTAAATTTATTATACCTCTATGAAATGGTTAAGTCAATATTTTATGGAGGTATTTTATTATGGGTACAGAAGTGCAAACGGGTCAAGGATTTATTTCATTTGACTACAAAGACCAGCAAGTACGCGTGACCGGAACGAAAGAAAATCCACTTTGGGTACTTGTAGACGTATGCAAGGTATTGGATATTTCTCACATTAAAGATACAGCAGATAGGCTTGATAAAGATGAGGTCGGTCAGACCGAGGTCATCGATAGTATGGGGCGTAAACAGAAAGCTTGGGCTGTTACCGAATCCGGTCTTTACGCCGTTATCTTACGTTCAGATAAGCCAGAGGCAAAGCCATTTCGTAAATGGATTACGTCAGAAGTCCTTCCGTCAATTCGTAAGTATGGAGCATATGTAACAGAAGATACTCTTGATAATATTCTTGATAACCCTGATTTTGGAATCAAACTTTTGACAGAGTTGAAGAATGAAAGAGAAGAAAAGCAACGATTACAGGAACAACTTGAAACCCAAAAACCGCTAGTTGAATTCGCCGCTACTGTTCAAGGAACTGACAGTAATATTCTTGTTAGAGAAACGTCAAAGTTGGCAAGCAATTATATTGGTGTTGATATTGGAGAAAAGGGACTATACCAAAAGTTGCGTGATTGGGGTTTGGTTTGCAGGAAGAAAAATGAACCTACAAAGAAAGCCTACAATCAAAAGCTGCTTGAGTATGTTGAACGACCAATACGACAACGTCCGTATGTTGGTAAAACAACTATGGTTACACCAAAAGGACAAAAATACATAATTAGTCGTCTTATCAAAGAATCAGTTGAAAGGACGGTGGCTTGAAATGAATATCATTAACTATGATGAAGCCAAACTACCAACGCTCAATGCTGAAACTCTTGATATGGATAAAATCGTTATAGAAGATAATTTAATTCAAATTCCATTCACTGATAAATTAGTATCTGGATTAAATATGAATGATGTAAATTTATTACTGAATCTAAAAATTATTGCAGTTGATTCTACAGTAAAGGTTAATAAGCATATCTACTTTGAAGTTTTTTATAATGACTCTCCCCTACATCCGCTTGAATTTGATTTGATGAAGATGTCACAAGATGGGATGATTTCAGAATCACTAGAAATTAAATTGAGTGATTCAGAATATAAATTTATCAAACCACTTATAGAAAGTCGATTTGGATTTTATGACAACATTCTTACGATTCGTAGTGAAGTGGCACAATCCATGTTAAATGTTATTCCTTATACAATTCTACAGAAAATGCATTTACATTCGGAAGATATGATTTATGGGAGATACCGTGCGTCGTGGGTGAATGATGACAATAGTAAATGTGTGCTTTGTAAAGTTGACGACATAAACGATAAAATGAGTCCGACTAGGATTGTAACATTTGGATTTTAATAAAAAAGTAACCGCCTTTTATGGGCGGTCTTTTTATTTGCTATATTAAAATGTTATTACCATTTATACCCACACTTATTACACTTGTAAGTTTTTGTTAATGTTCCCATTGAAAATACTCCAAATAAAAATCCTTTACCAACTTTACTGGCAGTAGAAATTTTTTCAACATCAGTTGATCCACAAGTTGGACAGCGTGGAACATTTCCTACATTTGATTGATTAGTATTAATTGTTTTTGTATTGTCTGAAACTTTTGTATTACTAGATTTTGGTTTTGTTAATGGTATAGGATCAAATCTTAAATTTCTCCAATGAATTTCAGAATCAAATTCCATAGCCGTTTCTGCTTCAATACGTTTGGTTTCTGCTTCTTTAGAATATAACGGATTGTTTCTAACATAATCATTCATGATATGCTCTGATAATTGATATTGGTCTTTAGTCATATATTTTGTAGCAAAAAAGTTAGGTGATTCATGAGTATTAATAAAGTCACCTATGTTTTGACACCAATTACAACTTCTTGGTTTACCATCAGGAGTTAATCCTAAATTTTTTATATTTTCCTCAGAAGAATCATAATAATAATATGCGCCACAATATGGACAAAGGTACAAAATTGTCATTTAATCATCTCATTTCTATATTTATATTATATATAAGTTTTTTATAATAGTCAAGTTACAAAACCCTAAATTTATAATTTGATTTATAACTCGTAAAGATATTTACTCCTTTTAAATGGTCTATGGATCAAAATAACGGAAAAGTTCAATTTACCAATTTCTTTTCTAATAATTCTAAACAAATTTCACAACTAAAAGAAACGTTAGAGCAAGACGTCCAAGCAATGAAAGAATATCAACAGCAAATTCAAATATCTATTCCTTCTCAAGAAGCATGGGCCAACAGTTCATCTAAAATGAGTGAAGCGGCAAAAAAATTTGTTGGTGCTAATAAAGAAGTAGGCGAAAGCGAAGAAAAATCTAATGCAGCTATTGGACAATTTGTTGCACAACAATCTGGGGAAATTGATAAGTTAGGTTCTTCTGTTGGTGGTAAGATTGGTGGTATTGCATCAAAATTTAAATCATTTGGAAGTAATTTATTAAGTGGAATTGCAAATGGCGGTATGTGGGCAGCGATAGGAATTGGTATCGAATTGCTTGGTAAGGCTATTGATAATGAAGTTAATAAAGATAAAAATGCCGCCGAAGCTGCAGATAAATTAACAGATTCTTATAAAAAACAGCAAAGTACATTTACTGGTAATATTTCGACTTTGAATAGTTTAAAATCTGAATATGATGAACTATCTAAAGGTGTTGATTCTACTGGTAAAAATGTAAATCTTTCTACTAATGATTTCAACAAATATCATTCAATTGCTAATCAAATTGCACAACTCTCCCCTAGTTTGGTTTCAGGATGGGATAATGAAGGAAATGCAATTCTCAGCAAAAATAATGCTTTGGAAGCATCTATTAAGTTGCAACAGCAAAGTATTGAACAGAGTAAAGAACGACAGACAATTGGTAAAGATGGAGATAATACTTGGAATGGTGATTGGGCAGGATATAGAAATGCAGCTTATCTTTCTGCTAATCCATTAAATAATAGGTCTGAAAATACACCTTTATATGAAGATTTAATGGGGGCTGCTGGTGCAGATGATTCTCATGTAAAAAATGCTGAAAATTTGACTAAGATACTTAAAAATGCAGGAGTTAATGTTTCTGATATTGCAAATAAAAATGTATTGGATTTGTCTGTAGAAAAGGCGTTAGTACAGAAACGTCAAGAAATTACTGCAGAATTGGTCAAACAAAATAATTTAACTGATAAACAAAAAACTGAAGTTAAGAGTATTTTTGATAATTTAAGTAACGCTGCATCAGACCAAGAAGAATATGTTTCTAAAATGGTTTCTTTTGCAGATACTTGGGCATCTACAAGTAGTAATCAGAGTTGGTATAAAGGTATCAATGATAATGGATTTTTAACACAATTTAATGGTGCGATTACCAATTATTTAAATGAAAATCCGAATGTTTCTATAGATACTATGAAAACCAAAGTAACTGATTTAGGAAATACTTTTAACCAGTTGAAGAGTCAAATTCCGATTAAAGAATTCAATACGTTATCGGAAGATATTGCAAATAAAACTGTAACATCTCAAGAAGAAAAAAATGCCAATGCTTCTGTTCAATCTTTAAGAAAATTAGCAAATCAATATCGTAGTACAGATCCAATTATATCTTCTTTTATAGGTTTAGTTGCTGATGGATATGCACAAAATGTACAATCTGCAGAACAAGCTATTAAAAGCAATCAGTCGTTTGCAGGGTCTTTAAATTCAATAAAAGATGCGGCTCAAGCTGCAGATTCAGCATTAAGTAATTCACAGCAAAATTATAAAGATTATGCTAAAGGATTAAATGACCTTATTAAATTACAGCAAGGCACTGGTACTGGAAGTTCTATTGACCCTGATGAATATGCTGAAGTTGTGAAATCAATTCCCGATTTAGATTTATCTAAAGCTGTTGAATATCATAATGGAGACATGCAATTTAATGTTGAAGAATTACAAAAGGCCACTAAAGCATATACAGATCAGCAAGAAGCTATTAATAACGTTAATATTGCTTCAGAACAGTTAGCATATGATTCAAATGCTTCACAAATTAACTCGTATAATCAAGAATTAAAAACAAATACATCTTTAAATAGTAAACAAAAACAATCACTAGAAGACAAAATTAGTTCTTTAAAAGATGAACAAACTACTATTCAAGGTAATTTGCAACAATATCAAATTTTAAATTCAGCGCTTGAAGAAACGACAAGTAATTATACTGCTTGGCAAAATGCTCAAAAGGCACGAGATTCAGGCGATATGTATAAAGATATTGCTTCTGCTAAAGAACAACTTACGAATGGATTACATACTGGAGATATTGGTTCTCAAAAATTTAAAGCTTCTGTTGATTTACTGATTCCAGATACTTTTGAACCTAAAGACAAACAGCGTGTTAAAAACTATTTGTCACAATTAAATCGGTATATAACGACGGATGAAAAAGGAAATGTCAATGATACTGGTTTAGGTAACTTTATGTCGGATATGGTTACTAAAGGTTTTGCCAAAAAAGATAATGATGGACAATATAAATTAATTGGTAAACACGCTATGTCAGAAATTGCTAAAGGCATGGAAATTACACCTGATATGGCTAAATCTATTTTTGGTAAGCTTGAAGACAAAGGTATGAAATTTAACTTTAAAGACGAAGACCCTACAAAAGTTTTAAGTGAAGATTTCAAAAACATTAATCAAGAAATTCAAGATATTAACAATAACGATATAATAGATCCAAAAGTTAAGACAGATGAACTGACTAAAGCTTATTCGGCATTATATAATCTGAATCATTTAAAAGAGAAAACTTCAAGTAATACTGATAACATTAAAATTAAAGCTACTGTTGAAGTAGACGACCAAATAAATGCTGCTAAAAAGAAAGTAGCAGATTTAAAGGAACAAGTTAAAAATTCTAGTGGTACAGCAAAGATTACTGCTAATACGAAATTAGGTAATGCCCAAAAGGAATTATCTCAACTTGAATCCACCAAAAATAGTCTTGACAAACCTACTACTGCAGAAGTTAAAGTTCAAATCGATCAGAATAATAATAAGATTGATAAATTAAAAACTGATTTACAAACTTTACAGAAGAACCCTAAAGATAAAAGTGTTGTTCAGAAATTAATGGTTGGATATAGTATTACTGATGACCCTAAAAAATCTGATGCTAAAGAAGTACAAGATTATATTCAAAAACAAATTGCAAGTATTCAAAAAGAAACAAAAGATTTGCAAATTGATTTTCCAGAGGTTAATACTAAGTCTGTTGCTCAAGCTACTGCTGAAGTAAAGAAACAGTATAGTGTAGAAAAGGCAGCTATAGAAGGGCATCCGTTACAAGTTACAGCAAGTAATAATGATGCTATGGGGAAAATTAATCAAGTTGTAAAAACTAAAATTCCTGATAAACATTTTAATATTACTGCATCTATTGGTAGCACGATTTCTTTACCAACTATTAAATTAGGCAAGGCTAATGGTACGGCTCATGCAAATGGAACGGCAAATCTCAATGGTACTGCTTATGCAGATGGTAATTGGGGTACTACAGTTGGTGGTAAAACTC
>ENA-UOOR01004752-UOOR01004752.1-fermentation-metagenome-genome-assembly--contig:-NODE-4752-length-10524-cov-3.374821_pt1 | contig 10524 bp, 7 predicted proteins | sample MGYA00245780_ERZ724029 | MGnify/ENA primary metagenome ERZ724029 (study PRJEB28704, sample SAMN03018315) | fermentation metagenome | biome: anthropogenic terrestrial biome; feature: soil; material... | reverse complement strand
GCTCAGCGATTTCAAAATCAAGAACATCCTATTCACTGGCAGTAAGCTTAAGCCTAGCATGGCCATCGTAACCGCCGAAATTAACGTCGTCTATACGAGCGTCGCTACGGAATATGCAAAAAAGCACGGAATAACACTCAATGAACCTATTGCGCTCTCTGCAAGTATTACTCTATTCTTTAGGGATAAAGTTGCAAGCGTGCCCAACCCACTGAGACCACAAGTTGATCCTTATGGCTGGTCGATCAACTCTGTAGATTATCGACATGTTTCGCCCTAGCACTACTTAGCTATCATGCCGTTCTATAAAACGTAGCTTTAATACTAGTAAATGAGATTAAAGGTGGTGGAATTCAAGTGAAGGCAAATGCTTACCATAACACTAGCGCCTTTATGCTTGAAATATACCACACCTACTACAGCCTAGTTTACAAGAAAATACTATCCGTAACCAACGAACTCGGCAGCATTGAAGATCTTGTTAACGATACTTTCGTGAAACTGATAGAGAAGGCACCTCTGCTGCGCACCTTTGAGCAGCGCAAAGCTGCAGCCTACATTACCTATACAGCTCGTAGCGTGGCCATTAACTTTGTCAAGCGTCGGGATATCCACAACAAGCACCTATTTTACACCGACGAGATGGAGTTAGCTGCAGAATTGGCTACCACCGAGGACCAGGTGTTAAAACAGCATGAGCTCGAGTGCCTACGTGACGCTGTGCTGCAGCTGCCGGAAAAACAGCGGGACCTGCTCTATTTCAAATACATGTTGGAGCTTAACGATGCGGAAATCGCAGAGCTACTAAACATTTCCACCCCCAGTGTAAGGCAATACCTAACACGAGCTCGCAGAGCGGCAAGAACATTATTGAATGAAGGCGGTGAAACAAATGGCAAATGAAAGAACTGAGCTCACAGAGAGGCTACGTGAAGAATACGAACATGCTCTCTTCAAGCTTGTAATGCACGCAGCGGCGGAAAAAGAGGGAGAGGGCCTGTTGGCTGAAAGTGATGCGTTAAACTTGCAGGCAGGTACACGGCCCTCGCCAGCAGCATTGCAGCGTTTTGAGCAGCAACTGGATGCCGCGCTACGGCCAGCCAAGAAACGCTTTCTATGGTCGGCGCCGAACAAAATCGCTGTCGCCATGCTGGCGGTAGTCATCGTATGCCTCACCGCCATGACCACTGTGCAAGCCTTTAGAGTGCGCGTGATGAGCCTCTGGACCAACATCGAGCCCCAGTCAGCAACCTTCTGGCTGAGAGAAAACGATAGCGCTATCAAGAGCGAAAACCTCGTCATTAACTGGACTAAGGCCTATGTGCCCACCTATATCCCAGCTGGTTACGAAGCGCGCCATATTGAGATCAGCAAACTGCGAAAAGCAATAACCTATATGCAAGGGGAGTCGCAGATCAAATATATGGAACTACTTGATTCCAAGAACCTCACAATCAATACCGAAGACGCTTCACACATAGAGACAGTAGACATCAATGGCGCCAGTGGCATGCTTATCGCTAGTGAAGATCTAGTAACCATCGTCTGGAGCGCTCATGAGCGCATGTTCTTAGTTCAAGCCCAAACAGATAACGATACGGCGCTAGAAATAGCCAAGGGCATAAAATATGTGGAATAAATGTGTTGCAAAAATCTCCCTCAGTTGTCTTTAGTAAATGAAGGCAATTGGGGGAGATTTGTAATGCTAGCGCTGTTGGCCCTCCAGGAAGGAGAAGCCTTCATAGCCGGGAGCCAAATTTGAGTAAAGGGGTGTATTGGATGAGAAAAAGGCGAGAATCCTGGTTGTTAGTAGGGTTAGTGCTGCTGCTTCTTACGGCCTGCTCGGACCAGAAATTTATGTCCAAAGAGCCAACTGGTTATACCCTAGCGGTAAGTGACGGTGTTGGCAAGCAGAAGATACTTTACCTCACTGCTGAGCACCCTGATGTAAAACTAGTCATTCCTTTGATAGAACAGTTTCTGGTCATCGACCAAACGCAAGACTACAACAATCCCACTTGGGAAGCACTGACCGCATTGGCAGATGCGAAACTTATTACAGCGCGCTATGATAAAGAAATAGACACTCTTGTTGAGCATTCAATAACTAAACGTCTGCATGACAGCCACGTGAAAAGGATTGTTTTCATGGGTAAGGAAGTCGACAGAGCAACTGTTACAGCAGAGCTAAACGTGGTTTATACTAGCGTGGGAGAAAGATACTCGGGTTGGTACGATATCAAGCTAGACGAACCGACTCCCATCGAAGCAACACTTGATCTGCATAAACAAGAAGGCCAGTGGCTAGTGAAATCTACAAGCTATGCGCATCTGGCTCCTTAGAGGCATCAATGCCTACCAATCAAATAGCTCTCGCGGTCTCGCGAGAGCTATTTGATCTTCTAGCCTTATCGAGCGCCCCTGCCAACGTAGGTTAGCCTTTCTCATGCAGACCATATCCCGCGCAATTTTGGCAATAGAGCAGATCATTGGGACTGGAACTGAAAAACAATTATAGCTCGTCGGACTCATAACACTGCAAAAACAGTCAGCGCATTGATTACAGGCCATGCATAACAGGCCCTGGAGATGAAATACCCCCAAGCTATTGATTAACCTCTAGGTCGTCAGCAAAACCGTCAATAGCTCTATTACAACATCATTGGCCAGATTTATTAACCAATGAAGAAAGACTATATGAATAAGATTCTCTCTCCATAGATATACATGCCCTAGGAAAACACCTATAATTGCAGCCAAAAAAGCATTAGCGATAACAAGAAGATAGGGCGTTTGCTGACCCACTACCGGAATTAAATGTAGCAAACCAAAAACAAGTGAGCAAAGATACATAACCACCTTTTGATCTTGAATGCCTATTTTTTTAAGAACTGAAAACAGAGCTACTCTAAAGAACAGCTCTTCCACCAAAGCTACATACATACCAAAAATTAGAACGCGCAAAATTAAAGCCCATATCCATGTTGAAGAGTAGATTATATTTTTATCATAAATAGAAACTATGTGTCCTTGTCTTAACTCTAGTGTATAGAAGACCTGCGCTACTGTATTGAGAAGAAAGCCAGCAACTGTCAAAAACATCTCTACCCTATTTTTTTGAATCGCGGTAGTAAGGTATGATGGGGCGCGCAATTTCAAGTACAATGCAATACTGCCGATTGGCAGTATAAAATATATTATTGCTGATATTAGTATGCTAATATTAAATCCTTTAATGAAAATTAGGTATCTAAGTATCGCCGTTATTAACGTGGAGTAAAGAAAATAGATTAGCCAGAGTGGGCAAAACTGCCGAAAATCAACCATGAATTCTGCCACATTAACGCGGACCCTGTTCCTGGTAATGATATACGCTGATAAAAGAAAAACGAACTGGATCACATAGAAAGCCCCCTTTGAAAATCCCTAGGTACAGTAGGCATGAGGCATCCATCTGGCCCCATATGGTAAACATATTCAGATTTCTCATGATCTGTCTCACGGTGAGAAACAACGATAACTTGCGCAAACTTAGTACGAAGACGCTCTATGATCCGTGACGAAAGTGCCAGATCTATGCCTGATAGTGCTTCATCCAGTATTAGAAGATGTCCCCCCCAGAGTAATCCTCTTGCAATAAGTATTCGCTGCCTTTCGCCATGACTAAATCCGATACTCTTAACAACTTGGTTAAGTTGGATACCCCGCTCCTGTATTAATGACGTGAGTTCAACCAAAGCTAAGGCTTCTGTTAATTTCTCACTTGTGACTTCTTTCCCAAGGGTGATGTTCTCAAGTAGCGTCTCTTCCTCAAATAGCTCCATGTGTGTATCAATTATCATAATGTTGCTACTGATATGATCTGGGGATACACTTCGGCCAGAGGACAATCGGAATAAAATCCTTCCATCTGACGGTCTCAGATAGCCCGCTAAACATTCACATATTGTGCTTTTGCCCACGCCATTGGGGCCAATAATACTTGTCACAGGCGCAAGTTTCATACAAAAGTCAAAAGTCAGGTCGCTATTATACGGCTTAACTTCATTGAAAGTGACATCTGTAAGATTCGCCATTTTTGAGTTCTCACGTGTAATGTCTTTTTCTTTAACATAATATTCTTCTAAGTTCTCGATTGCGATCTTAGTTTCTTGCCAAGAAAGAGCAAGCTCAGTGAGACTACTAACGGGAGATAATAGCTTACCAGAATACGTGGTAAATGATAGCATCATGCCCACCGTTACTTCTCCACGGACCACAAAAAATGCTCCTAGCAAGAGACTTATTGAACTCATGAAGAATGAAAGCCCTGATAGAGATAGGCCCGCCCACGCCCCAGTTTCAACAGTCTTATACTCCATTTCATTGTGCCGAAGAAGCGCTAACCTGATCTTCTCCAAAATCAAGTTTTGACAGCGATGCAAATACACAGTTCTTTGATGCCTTGCTGTACTAGATAAACATGTAGATAGCTCCGAATAGGTCCGCCTTAGTTCCCTTGCATTCTGATATCGAATGGTTGCGAAAAACTTATAAACTAACGAATACAAGGGAATAAAAATAATAAGTGCTAGAAAAAGCCTCATGTGCATTATCATAAAAATAATCGATATTCCAAGAAAACTGGAGGCAGTAATAAGAATACTATTAACATCCTTGGTTATGAAGCTAACTACCTTGCCTGTATCCCTAAGAATATTTGTCAAAAAATCACCAGAAGGCGGTACCTGCCCTTTGCCCGAACATAGGTAACATTGCGTTACCATGATGCGGATCTCTGTAGACATGTCAATTGACATGCGCCCAAGGTACTTTGTAAGAAAGAAACCAATAAGGATAGCAAACACGGAGGAGACTACAATAAATGATGCCGAAACAAGCACATTGGGAATAGTGGCATCATGGCCTTTAGCGAGTTCATCTACTAAGCGCGATAGAAAGAGCGGACTAATAGACGACATAATGACTAGACTAAGGTAACAGACTGCTGCCAACAGGAGTCGACCTTTATACCTCAATAAGAGTTTGACAATCAAAGTAAATACCCCCCCGGTATCTGCCTTTCCAGGATCCGTATCCTTTCAGGGTACGTTGCTGCATGCTATAGCTGATCTTGCGCCTATGGCAGGACTCGCCCAGATTATCAGATTTTCTAGTGCAACTATGACAAACGTATATGCAAATGAAGAAAGAGATAGACAAAGGCATGTCATCAACTTATCAATCACATACACTCTTCCAAGAGCTATTTGGCCCAGAGAGCAATTGACCTTTGTATAGGTAGCCGGCTATTATTCATGCATAGATTCCTAGAACCCCTTGCTTAGCACCTTGGCTATGTGAGTTTTTATCACATTTGTAGGGTGCGAACGTCATGGTAGGGAGACGGCCCCCTTCTTTTCCAAACAGGGCATTGCATATGGCAGCTGATAGGACAACAGCGTAGCAGCTTCTGTACTCTCATGGGTGGCAGAAACAACAGCAAACAGAAGCATCTGTTTTTTTATCAAGCAGAAAAGGAAAACCATACGCATCTTTGCCACGCACGAACCAAACAATTATATAAGCAACATGTCTAATGGCCACATCGTTGCGTAAGTAGCCGAATGGAACAATCGCGAGACAGGGGCCGTAAAGATGAATGTCTACTCTACTCTAATACAGGGGGAAGCTGCGCCACCTGCATTAGTTAGAATTTGACTGACCGTTTCGCAACTTAGTCGCTACAGCGGGGCGCTTTTGGCAACGCACGCACGTATTTTTTATGAACGTTTTGCGGCTGTCGCCTTATCCCTATGCCCAAAGATGTTGCAAACCTGGCTAGGTACATTACTGAAACTAGCTTAAATTACCTTGGGATACTATTAACGCCTCCTGACGAACCGCAATCGATAGTGCAGGGGGGCAAGTCTGCATAGCATGGGCCTGTTACGTCGCACGTGCAACCTCCTCCTCCGCCCTCCAGCAGACATCCGCCGCATGGAATGTTAGGGCAGATGATATAGATTCCGCCTATGCAGTCGGGACTAACGTCGTTGATGCCATTTAGTACTTTCACTGACATATAGTCACCTCCTTACTAACAAATATCATGAGCCCCAGCCAAACAGTGTTCCTTCTATGCAACGATGTGGCCATTAAGCACGCTGCACTACTACCAACTTACAACAAAAGCCAGCTAGCAGTCAGGCATCTCAGACAAATGAATTAACGGGGCATTCTCACCATGTAGTGCCAGGTATTCTATAGAGTGATATAACATGAACTTGGTTAGGTGACAACGCGTGGGGTGTGGAGTAAGTGGATCGCCCGTGCTGAAAAAATTCTCAGCGTAACACCCGCCTCCACATACATGACGAGCCCAACACGTGGAGCATGATAGCGATTCGTGGAGATTAAATTTACCACGATATTGACCCAGTTTATCCTCATCCAGCCCAGCAAAAACATTGCCTACCTGGAACTGAGCATCAGAAGCGAAACGATGGCAGAGAAAAATATCTCCATTTGGTTCTACAGCATAAGAGGAATACCCTACACCACAGAAACCATTTCGCTTTCGGCCTCGACGCAAAGCTCCATAGACTCTTTGAAAATCATCCGAGTTTTCCAGATTATCGTGCAGTATGCGCAGTTGCTGGAATTCGTACAGGTGTAGCTGCTCAGGGGAAAGCTTAAGATCAGGATCCTCAGTCTGAACGACCTGGGTGTTGACCTTACCAAATCCGAGCCCGCGGAATAAATCAACCATGGATGAAATATCGACATCTTTCGCGGTGATAGTTGCCCGGGCAGTAAGGGGATCGCCACCTATATCGTTCCAGTGCCTAACCCCTTCGATAGTGCCCTGCCATGAATTCTTCTCTGCATCTTTTGCTGGACGAAGCATATTATGGATTGCTTCGCCACCATCGATGCTGATCATTGGCCTGCAATCATTTTCGCGGAGGAACTTAGCTCGGCTAGGTGTAAGCCCTATTGCGTTTGTCGTCATGTTGAAAATTACTCGTGTCTTCTTGAACCCATGTGCCCGCTCTTTTGCATAACGAATAGTTCTCTCAACGACCTCCCAATTTAGTAAGGGTTCACCACCAAAGAAAGCTATCGCTATCGTGTATCCATCTTCATCGATAAAATCGAGCATGTCTATTGCCGCCTTCGCAACTCTCCAAGGCATGACCTTCTCTTGCTCAGGCCTGCCGTAATGCCCTCCTTCCGCAAAACAATAGGTACATGCTAGCTGACACGAATGCGCCACGTTCAGTAAAATCGCATTCATCCTTATAGCAGATGTATCTATGATTGGGGATCTAGAAGACAATGGTTGAAGTAAACGCCTTGACACCAAGGCACTCAGGGCTTTCCACGACGCCTCTATCCGAGAAGAAGCGTATTTGTGCGAAAGCGATTCATGTATATCCTTCAGGCCTTGTTCATTAAGCTGCTTCGCATTTTGAGCAACGTCTAGTAATACGTCATCCATTTGCAGTAAAGCTGTTGAAACCACATCGAACACGATGTTCTGATGTGTATCGTTGATGACTCTGAATTCCGGAAAAACCTTAAGATCAAATAGTCTCATAATTGACACCTCCATGTTTAATAATTCCCATATAATTATCAGAATAAAACCGTATAGCATTACTATATGGGATCTGGGAAAACAGCTTCGTCCATGACCTGCATTTATCTAATTCTACGCCTTAACAGCAATTCCTTCCTTGTAAATAATATTTCTGATTAAGAAACAACGCTTCTATTTCTGAAAATTGGCGTGATGGTGCACAATAGAACAGGAAGGATCTGCTGTAGCGAGTAAAAGCGTCGCAGTCAAAAGTTCATTTACCTCTAGCAGAGCAGCCAAGTAGCACGGGCTCGTAGTGTCTTTCCCGCACAGTAATAGATACCAGAGCTATACATCACCAGCTGGGGACGGAAGGACTAAAGGCCATATTTAAGTGAATCGGGGGGGGCGCCTGTAATCTGGTTGGACTGTCTAGCAGTCGCATGATCACAAACTACAAGGACCTCAACTGACCTTTTTCGCAAGCCTTATGAAACATTATCGTTTTGAGACGCGTTTCTACAACCCAAAAAACGGGAATAAACAGGGGCACGCAGAGAACAGGGCTGGCTACTCTAGGCGCAGTTTTTTCTCACCACCGGTAGTTAACGGTGTCAAGAGGCTAAATGTTAAGTAAGAAACGGATCCGCTAAAGACCGCGAACGCAAGCATTACGGCAAGGACAAGATCATTCAAGCATTATTCCTCGAGAATAAGTAAGCACTATTACCGTAAGGGCCTCTTGTGTCACCTATAGCGAAGTAATTACCGTCAACAAATAAGGGGAGACCAAGCTAAAAGAAAAGATTTGGTGCATACGAGGCCACATTAGGGTGCCTAAAACATTAGAACAGCTAAATGGCCTTTTCCAAGTCTGACTGCGGGAATTAAAGATGCAGGTAGTAGTGATGCAGGCTTTTCTGCAAGTATGGGAAAGGCGGGACGCCCAGCGCTAAAGTATCGGGTAGTTCTTTCACTCAGGGAGCATGTCCCGTGAAGAATCTCTGTAGGATACTGCAGGTATCAGGAAGTGGTTACTGCCAATGGCTTCAACGTCGGCTGTAGATATAGATGAGACTGTAGCCAGGCTCATAGGAGACTGCATACGGCTAGGTTGCCAATGCCCCACCCTTAGGGATGCGACGAAAGAGTGCGTAGTCGTTAGCATGGATAAGGGAATATGACCCAGCTGTGTCCGCTGCCGTGGGTTCACTCCAGTCATTTCTCGCTGAAATGGCTCACTTTCATTCTGTCAAATACAACTGGGCCGCTGGAACGGAGTTTTTGGTGATGACAGGTTAACCGCGGCCCCAATTAACCGCCTTGCCCATCAAGCACACATCCTATCCTTCGAGAGCTATCGCTTCAGGCAAGCTCTTAGCCGGGTACACACCGAAAACTGGTGGTGGGCTGAAGATCCCGGGCCCCCCGTCCTCAATCTGGGTCTATCAAACCGTTCTACTCTGGTAGGAAGCAGAAGGACTAGGCTAACCCAACGAGCAGTCTCCCGACCCACAAAACCAGCTTCTTCGACAAGGGAAGTTGCTCCAAAACCTGATCAATCGTTGTGCGGGTCCCTGCGGTCAAGTGGGACTGTTCGTACCCTGCTAGCCCATCTATCAACAACCAGAAACCTGCGTAGTTTTTCTCAACGACTCTTCCCCGATAGTCAAAGCTCTCTGATTCGTAATGATCGCTTTATGTAGTCAGGCATTGCCAACGCTAACCGCTATAGCATGTGCGACAAGGGACGCCATATACCGCGTCCCTGTGTCGCTTACCTATTTAGCTTCTGCGCTTGACCTGCTCACCGCTAATGACTCGAAGGTTGTGACTGCTTATTAAAGCTTAAGTAGCTTAAGTGCATCTTCAAGAGTAGGCTGTCCGATCTCCTGCAGTTCGTAGCGGGAGCGAGTAGATGGTTTATCGAGCTCCAGTACGCGTCGGAGGTCAATCGGAGTTGCCACCAATACGGCGTCGCAAGGAACGCGCCGGATGGTTTCCTCTAAATCGCGAACCTGTTTTTCGCCATAGCCCATGGCGGGGAGAACTTCAGCTAGGTGAGGGAATTTAGCGAAGGTCTTAGCTATTGATTCAACAGCGTAAGGCCGTGGGTCAACAAATTCAACACCGAGCTTGCGAGCAGCTACGACACCGGCACCGAAGGGCATACCGCCGTGAGTAAGGGTTGGTCCGTCCTCAATCACCAACACCCGTTTGCCACGGATGACTTCCGGATCATCAACCGTTACTGGTGATGCGGCTTCGATGATCATAGCCTCAGGATTAACACGCATGACGTTGTCGCGTACGATAGTAATCCCCTCAGGGGAGGCGCTGTCTATCTTATTAATGATGATTACGTCTGCCAGTAGAACGTTGGTCTCGCTCGGATAGTAAGCCAGCTCATCACCGGGGCGATGGGGGTCGACTAGAGTGATATGTAAGTCGGGCTTATAGAAAGGAGTATCGTTGTTGCCGCCGTCCCAAAGAATAACGTCAGCTTCCTTCTCTGCTTCGCGCAAGATGGCCTCATAATCTACTCCAGCATAAACGATGATACCGCGGTCAATATGGGGTTCGTATTCTTCCCGTTCTTCTATGGTTGTCTTATGCAGATCAAGGTCCTCGTAAGAGGCAAAGCGCTGCACTGCTTGAGCAGCGAGATCGCCATAGGGCATGGGGTGCCGTACAGCAACTACGCTCAGACCCTTAGCTTTCAAGGTGTCGCAAACCTTGCGGGTTGTTTGGCTTTTGCCAACACCAGTACGTACTGCACAAACCGAAACGATTGGTTTGCTAGATTTGAGCATGGTTTGCTGAGCGCCCAGCATAGTGAAGCTAGCACCACAAGCATTAACTAACGCTGCCTTAGACATGACATATTCATAAGAAAGATCGCTGTAAGCAAGAACTACTTGGTCAACTTCAAGCCGTTTTATGAGCTCAGGTAGCTCGTC
>ENA-UOOR01004749-UOOR01004749.1-fermentation-metagenome-genome-assembly--contig:-NODE-4749-length-10528-cov-2.236513_pt1 | contig 10528 bp, 10 predicted proteins | sample MGYA00245780_ERZ724029 | MGnify/ENA primary metagenome ERZ724029 (study PRJEB28704, sample SAMN03018315) | fermentation metagenome | biome: anthropogenic terrestrial biome; feature: soil; material... | reverse complement strand
TACAACAACATATTGATGTCCTGTTGAACCTGTTCTACCATTAGTAATTCCACGTCCACTTAATTTGAATTTAGTTCCCGTTTGTGTTCCTGATGGAACCTTTAAAATTGATTTTCCTGTAATAGTAGGAATTTCAATTGAAGCTCCAAGCGCAACTTGGGAGAAAGTAACAGGCATTTCTAAATAAATATCTAAATGATCGCGAACAAAATATTCATGTGGTGTAATATTTACTGTTATATATAAATCTCCAGGTAGGCCACCATTAACTCCGCCTTCACCTTTACCAGCAAGAGTTACTGTTTGACCGTCTTCAACACCCGAGGGAATTCTAAATTTAATTTTTGAAGTGTTACGAATTCGTCCTTCACCTTTACATGTATTACATTTATTCTTTATAATCTTACCTTCACCATGACAAACTGGACAAGTGTTTTCTGTACGAACGCGACCAAAAATTGAATTCTGTTCAGTATAAACTTTTCCTCTTCCATGACAATGTGAACATGCTTCAACATCTGATTTAGATTGAGCACCGGTACCACTACAATCATTACATGTATCATTTTTAGTTACGGTAATTTCTTTTTCAACACCAAAAACTGCTTCTTCAAATGATAATGTAACAGAAGTTTTTAAGCTTCGGCCTTTTGTCGTTTTAGAACGTGATTCTCCACGTCCACCTCCAAATATCGAAGTGAATATATCTTCAAAACCACCGAAACCTCCACCAAAATCAAAACCACCAAATCCATTTGTATTAGGTCCATCATGACCAAATTGATTATATTGTTCACGTTTTTGCGGATCACTTAAATTTTCATACGCTTCTTGAACTTCTTTAAATTTCTCATCGGCATCTGGTTCTTTATTTACATCGGGATGATATTGTTTAGCAAGTTTTCGATAAGCTTTTTTTATTTCGTCTTCATTTGCGTCTTTCGCTACCCCTAATACTTCATAATAATCTCGTTTGGCCATAACCTATCCTCGTTTCAATTTAAAATTATTTAACATCCTCAAATTCAGCATCAACAACATTATCGTCATCATTATTATTTGAATTATCATTGTCTTTGTTTGCTGCTTCAGATGCTTTTTGATAAGCTCTCATTGCAACGTTTTGGCTTGCTTTACTTAAATCTTCTTTCTTAGCGTTTATATCTTCTAAATTATCTGATTTTAAAGCTTCTTCAAGGTTTTTAATTTTATTCTCAATATCAGTTTTTTCAGTATCAGTAGCTTCTTCACCTAAATCAACTACTGCTTTACGCACTGAGAAAATAAGTTGTTCAGCATCATTTTTAGCATCTACTAATTCTTTTTTAACTTTATCAGCTTCAGCATTTTCTTCTGCTTCTTTAACCATTTTTTCAATTTCTGCTTCAGATAAACCAGAACCATTTTGAATAACTATATTCTTTTGCTTTCCTGTACCTAAATCTTTAGCACTTACATTTACAATACCATTAGCATCAATATCGAATGTAACTTCGATTTGTGGGACCCCACGTGGTGCTGGTGGAATATCTCCTAATTGGAATCTTCCTAATGTCTTATTATCAGCAGCCATTGGACGTTCACCTTGTAGAACATGAATGTCTACGGCAGGTTGGTTATCAGCGGCAGTTGAAAATACTTGTGATTTTGATGTAGGAATAGTTGTATTTCTTTCAATTAATTTTGTAAATACAGATCCTAAAGTTTCAATACCTAAAGAAAGAGGAGTTACGTCTAATAAAAGTACATCTTTAACATCACCTTTTAATACCCCACCTTGGATAGCGGCACCCATTGCAACTACTTCATCTGGGTTAACACCTTTATTTGGCTCTTTTCCTAATTCTTTTTTAACAAGTTCTTGTACAGCAGGAATTCTTGTTGATCCACCTACTAAGATAACTTGATCAATATCACGAGAAGTCATTTTAGCATCACTTAAAGCACGACGTACAGGTCCTACTGTTCTTTCAACTAAAGATCCTGTTAGTTCATCAAATTTTGCTCTAGTCAAAGATAAATTTAAATGAAGTGGTCCACTTGGTCCCATTGAAATAAATGGTAAGCTTATTTCTGATTTAGTAATTCCAGATAATTCTTTTTTCGCTTTTTCAGCTGCATCACGTAATCTTTGCATTGCCATTTTATCTTTACTTAAATCAACTGCGTTTTCTCTTCTAAACTCAGCAACTAAGTAATCAACAATAACAGTATCGAAGTCATCTCCACCTAGTTTATTATCTCCTGCAGTTGAAATAACTTCAAATGTTCCATCTGCTAATTGTAGGATCGATACGTCAAATGTACCTCCACCTAAGTCATAAACTAAAATAGTTTGTTCTTTATCAGTTTTATCAATTCCAAATGCAAGCGCTGCTGCTGTTGGTTCATTAATTATTCTCTTAACTTCTAATCCAGCGATACGACCAGCATCTTTTGTCGCTTGTCTTTGGGCATCATTAAAATATGCAGAAACAGTAATTACAGCTTCTGTAACTTTAGATCCTAAATAACTTTCTGCAGTAGCTTTTAAATTTTGAAGAATCATTGCTGAAATTTCTTGTGGAGTATATTTTTTTCCATTTGCTTCTACAGTTTTATTAGATCCCATAAATCTTTTTATAGATGCTACTGTATCTAAGTTAGTGATCATTTGACGTTTTGCAATTTCACCAACTTGAATTTCACCATCTTTAAATGCTACTACAGATGGAGTAGTTCTTCCACCTTCAGCATTAGTAATAACTTTTGCTTCACCACCATCCATTACAGCAACGCAAGAATTTGTGGTACCTAAATCAATTCCAATTATTTTACTCATTGTTTTCATTTCCTTTCTCTTTTTTATTAACTTTTACTAAAGCAGGACGTAATAATCTATCCTTATAAGTATAACCAGTTTGCATCTCTTCAATAATTTCATTTTCAACTTTTGATTCATCCCAAGCCGTTTCCATTGCATGATGATAACGTGGATCAAATTGTTGTCCGACAGACAAAACTTTTTTAACATTATTCGATTCAAGGATTTGCTTGAAACTTGTATTAATCATAATAAAGCCTGATAAGAAATTATTTAACTTTTCATCATCCGTTTTCATATTAACTGCTTTATCAAATATATCTAGAACATTAATCAACTGTTCTAGTAATTCTTGATTAGCATATTTACGATCACGAATTTTCTCTTCATTTGTTCTTTTCTTAAAATTTTCAAAATCAGCTAAAACGCGTAAATATGAATTAGTCATTTTTTCTAATTCGGGATTATCATTTTCAACAGGATCTAAAACTTGTTCTTCAGTTCCGTTTTCAATCTCTTCTTCACGATAGCGATTAGGTACATCTTTTTTCAACAGTATTCCTCCTACATTTTCTTTAAATTTTGAGCGATATATTCAAGTAATGGAATAACTCTTTGATAGTCCATTCTTGTAGGTCCAATTACAGCAATCGCACCTTTATCCCCAACATCATTTTCATAAGGGACAGTAATTACTGTACAATCTTCCATCGCTTTTATTTGATTTTCTTGACCAATCTTAACAGTAATCCCTTCTTCATTTAAATTAACAACTTTAAAAATTTCTCTTTTTTCAATTGCTTTTAATAAAGATTGGGCTTTGTCGACATTCGCAAATTCAGGTTGACTGAATAAACGCGATTGACCGGCCATATAATACTTATCTTTTGCCATATCTGAAAATGCTCGAATAAAGACACTCATCAATTCGTCATAATAATCGAAACTAACGAGAATTTCATTATCCTGGAGTTTTTCTTTTAAGACTGTATCAATTTCGGATATAGGACAATCATGTAAAACATCATTCAATAATGATATCACCCTTTCAATATCAGATATCCTAATATCTTCCGGTATTACTATTTTCTTACTTTCCACATATCCCTGATCAGTTACCATTAAGATAACAGCAAATTTATTGTTTAAGCTAACAAATTGTAATTTCTTAATTTTAGAATTATAAGCAGCTCCACCCAAAACTACAGATGCATAATTAGTGAGTTTTGTTACTATTGACATAGACTCTTTAACTGCCTGTTCACGGCTAATTAAATCTCTTGAAAATATTTCATCAAATACGGGATTTACGTCTGATTCTTTATATTCACGATTATCTATTATGTCTTGAACATAAACACGATATCCTGACTCAGTTGGAACACGGCCACTTGAAGTATGAGTTTTAGTAATTAAAGCTAAATCTTCTAACTCGGCCATATCATTACGAATTGTAGCGGATGAATAATGTAATTCCGGAAAATTCATTAAAGATTTTGACCCGACTGGTTCTGCAGTACGAACATACTCTTCGACTATTCGCCGCAAAACTTTATTTTGGCGATCTGATATCATATTTACCTCCTAGCACTCTAAAGTTTTTATTGCCAAACTTATGCAATTATTATACTTTATGTTTTTAGCACTGTCAAGACTTTTGTGCTAAAAATATCTAAAATCTTAAAATAATATTAAAAAACTCACCTCAGTGAGTTAATCTTTTGCACGTCTTAAATAACGATTTGAAATTCTTTCGATAGATAATAAACTAGATTCTGCATGACCTGGATAAATGAAATAATCATAATCTAAATTATATATTTTATTTAATGATTTAATTAAGTCATTATTACTACTGGAGTATAAATCAGTTCTTCCTACAGTACCTTTAAAGAGAGTATCACCACTGAACATTGTATCCTCTATTAAAAAGCAAATAGAGCAATCACTATGTCCTGGCGTTTCTAAAACTTTTACTTCAATATTATTGATAATAGATATTTGACCTTCTTTTAAAAAGTTATAACTAGTCTTTGGTAAATGATATGATAATCGAGCATTTCCAAATTTAGAATAATTCTTTTCAGGATCTTCTATTTTTTCTAAAGCCTTTTGATGGCAATATATTAGACATTGGTAGTGATCATGATATTCTTTTAAATAAACAAAATGATCAGCATGGCCATGAGTTAATAAAATTCCTGAAATTTTAAAACCTTCTAATTCTTTTTTTATTAAATCTAATTCAACACTGGGATCAATTATTATAGCGGTTTGATCTTTAATAATTAAATAAGTGTTACTTTCAAAAAACTTAGATATGAATCGTTTAATTTTCATCATTTAATTCCTTTGAGACATAATACATGTTTCCATATATTCCGGCTTCGTTTCCTAGTTTAGCTAATTCAAATTTTACATCACGAACAGAAAAGAAAGCTAATTCTTTAAAACGTTTCGATAATTTATTTAATAAAAAATCTCCTGCTTTACTGACACCACCGCCAATAACAAATGCTTCTGGGTTTAATGTGTTTGCAACTTGACTGAGGGCTGTTGCTAGTTTTTCAACCATTTCTTCTACAACCTCATTTGCTACCTCATCACCTGATTCTGCTGCATTAAAAACAATTTTACTAGTTACTTCTTCAACTTCGTTTAAAACGGTCTTACGTCCTAATCGATAACTATTTGCTGATTTTACAACTCCTGTTGCAGATGCATATTGTTCAACACAATCATACAATCCACAAGTACATAATCTTTCATTATTAAAACCAACACGCAAATGACCGATTTCTCCTCCAGACCCTGTTGTTCCTTCAATTAATTGTTTATTTATAATAATTCCGCCACCAATACCTGTTCCTAATGTTATGAAGACAAAATCTTTATAACCTTGACCTCCTCCAAACATCATTTCACCTATTGTAGCAGCATTTGCATCATTTAAAACAGTAACCTTAATACCTGGATAATGAGCGCGAATCAACTCTTTTACAGGCAGTCCCTTCCACCCAAGGTTTTGAGCACCAAGAACAAAGCCATCAACTACCGGTCCAGGTACCCCCATTCCTATAGCTATTAAATTATCTGTGCCCGTTAAGTCATCAATTTCAGTATATACTTCTGAAAGAATATGCATCCCAAAGTCAGTTTTATTCGTTTTAGTTTTTCTAGTTTCTATTAATACAGTTCCATAAAATTTACCATATTTTATATCCGTGCCACCTATGTCAACACCAATAATACAATCCATGCCAATCCTTCTTTCTATATTTCTTAAGATATATACTACAAATTATATCATATTTATTTAAATTTTGAAAGTATTATTATTAAGCTTTTCCAAAGCTACTACTATTAACTATTATTACTTCTCCACCTATTTTAACGATTTGACTCCATTGTATACTTACTTGATTATTTGAATTAAAAAAACTTAATAAGCGGGAATTGTTAGAAACAATTACAGATAGGATTTTTCCTGTTACTGCATCTATTTCTAAATCAGTCACTCTTCCTAGTTTAGTTCCATCCACTACATTGACTACGTCTTTGGATTGCAAATCTTGTAGAAACATAATATCACCCCAGTTAATTATATGTAGAAAAGAGCCAAAACATTATCGCTTTGACTCTTTCTCACAAATCTGATAAACTTCAAATGAAATCTAGCAAATCATTCCTATAATTAGGATCTGAAGTTCTTTACTTTACTTAAAACTATTATATTCCAGGCAAAATCAATCCCTCCAGTAATATTATAACCGGAATTTACTTTATAATACTTCTAAAAGGTAATCCAACATATAATTTGTCAATTCCATAATGTTGACGATCTTCTTCGTTAAAAATATGAACAATAACATCACGAAGATCTATCAAAGACCAAGTTTCACCTTTTTCCACGCGACTAGCATTAAAAGCTTCTTTTAAATAATTAATTCCCGCATCCATTTGACGAGGAGAAAGTGAAGTTGTAACAATTACATAATCATACAAAGGTGTGCGATTACGAACATCGTATACCACAATATCTTTAACTAAATTATGATCAAGTTTTTCTAGAATTTTATCTACTTTTTCTTCATCAGAATTTAAAAACTTTTCATAGTCATTAAAAGCTAATCTAGTTACTTTTGGCTGATAACATGATTAATTTGAAAATCTAAAATCATCGCAATAGCTCTTTTATAATTTCTCTTAATAACTTCACGAATTTGATTTAGCTTTTCTTCTTGATTAGGATATACTCTTGTATCTTCAGCAAAGTCAGCTAAAAATATGATTTCTTCCAATAAAGACATTTTTGGTCGTCCAGTAGTATGGTATTTAATTGCTTCTAAAATTTCTTCATCATCAATTCCTAATTCTTTTTTAATAATATATGGACCTAATAATGCATGAAGTATTTTAAAGTTTTTTTCAAGAATTGATTCGTCTAAATCGAATTCTTTTACAATCTCAAAATATTCATTCATCGTTGCAAATTTTGCATAGTCATGAATTAAACCTGCAACTTCAGCTTTTGTTTTATCTACAGGAAAATTGTTTTCCTCAATGATTTCTAAAGCTTTTTTTGCAACTGATAGAGAATGCAAATATCTTTCTTCTACTTTTGGATCTCCACTTTTATTATACTTTTCTATAAGTTTTTGTTTTAATTCATTAATATTAATTTCAATCATAAAATTGCCTTTCTTACTGATACTTTTATATTTTTAAATGTTTTAACAATTAATTTCCCTTCACCGTTCGCAGTAATATAACCTAAACCATTTACAACAATATCAATTTTATTCTCAGGACTGAAATTGACCTCTCTTGTTTTACTTGCCCCTAATGTTTTTCTTTCTTTTTCATTAGGAATTTGTAATAAGTCATCTACATGTTTTTCATAGAATTCATCAGCATTGATTAGTTTTGTCCTATGAATCAGTAAATCATTATTAAAGTTTGTAGTTAATGATGATCTTGTTCCTTCAATAAAATCTATGCGGAGAAACCCTGCTATAAATAATGATTGTTCCGGATTTAATTGAAATGTTTTTGGTTTAATATAAGTTTTTGGGGTGATTTTTTCTAAACTAGATTTATCTAAGAAATTAATAATACTTTCTTCATTAATTATACCAGGAGTATCAACTAAAAAAGAATCATTATCCAAAGGAATATGAATGTTACTTAAAGTCGTGTTTATACTATTACTCACTGTTATTAAATTATCTGCATTAACATGCATTTTAATTATATGATTAATTAATGAAGACTTTCCAACATTTGTCATCCCAACAAAATAGACGTTTTTGTGGTCCCGTAATTCATTAATTATATCCATTAATTCAACTATATACTTTTGTTTGAAGCTTGAAACAAGGATAATATCTCTAAATTTAATTTTTTTATCATTTAACAATTGTCTTAAATAGTTTGTTGCTTTATTAATATTTAATGAATTTAAAAATAAATCAACTTTATTTGCAACAATTAAAATATTATCAGAATTAAAAATTTTATTGACATCAGGAATAATCGTTCCTTCTAAATCAAAAAAATCAATAACATGGACTATCAATCCATTATCTTTTTTAACTTCATTAATTGCTGATTGATAACTTTTTGAATTAAATTCATATTCTACATTACGATTATAATGACGCAACGAAAAACATCGCTCACAATAGCAATCTTCTTTATGCTTTAATAGCACCGATTTTGTGATATATCCAGGCATTTTTGGGTCATTCGTTTGAATTGTGCTTCCACAACCTATACATTTTTCAATCATTTATTTCCTCTAATTTTTTGATTTCTTCATACACTTCAGGGTGATGTTTTCTTAAACGTTTAAGAACAGAATTTTCCATTTTACGGTTTATTTTAGTATACCATTTTTCAGTCTTCTTTTTAATAGGTTTTACTAATATACATTTTAAATTAGTTCTATTAGATCCAAGAACATCAGTCATTAATTGGTCTCCAACAGAAACAATTTGTTGGTTTTTATAATTAGTTATTTTTGCTAATGCTTTTTTATAACCTGATTTAAGAGGTTTCATAGCAGAATAAACATATTCGCATTCAACTATATCTGCAAAAGCTTTTACTCTTTCAGCTCTATTATTAGAAATAATGATAATTTGAATTCCTAGTTTTTTTATTTGCTTGAATAATTCTATATGTTTTTCTTGTGGGATCGTTTCATCATATGGTATTAAAGTATTATCTAAATCAAAAAGTATTATTCGACAACCTTCATCATATAATTTACTATAATCGATATCAAACACAGTTTTATAACAAGCAATTGGTACAAATTTTGAGATTTTAACGAGATAATGTATCATAGTTCCTCCGTTAATATTATTATAACATATTATTCATAAATTTTTATTAAAAGGAGACAAAATGATTAATTTATTATTATGGTTATTTTTACCCCTTTTTGGTAGTATAAATTCTGAATCATATCCAGAAGTTTTAAGTCCAGAAGATGAAAAAAAACATCTGGATTTATGGCGACAAGGCGATGAAAATTCACGTAATGCTTTAATAGAACATAATTTACGTTTAGTCGCACATATCGTAAAAAAGTTCTCTAATACTCGTGAAGAAAAAGATGACCTACTATCAATAGGAGCATTTGGTTTAATTAAAGCGGTTGATACTTATAATTTTGATGCCCAGACAAAGCTGGCAACCTATGCATCAAGATGTATTGAAAACGAAATTCTTATGTTTTTAAGATCATCAAAGCGCAAAAAACAAACGACTTGGCTCTATTCAACAATCGGTCAAGATAAAGAAGGAAATGAAATACGTTTATGCGATGTCATTGAAGATCCGCAAATGTCTATATCTGATCGAATTTTATATGATGAAAACAAGAATAGAATTTTAGGAGCATTAGAAATATTAAATGAACGCGAATTAGAGATTATTTCTCGACGCTTTGGCTTAAATGATCGAACTGTTGAAACCCAAAGAGAAATCGCAAAAACAATGAATATTTCAAGATCATATGTTTCAAGAATTGAAAAACGTGCCTTAACAAAAGTCTATTTACAACTAAAGAAATAAGAATCCATTAAAATAGCGCTGACATCGTCAGCGCTTTATATTTTAAAGCAAATTATAATATTTGCGCTAGATAATTATTTGCGACTTTTATATCTTCTTCATTCCAAGTTGAAACTTGAACTTCTCCAATATGGAATTTTTCTAATAGTATTAAACATAAACGCGATTGACCGATTCCGCCTCCAATTGTTAATGGCAATTGACCATGAACAATTCCTTGATGGAATGGATATTTTAATCGATCCATTGCATTTGCGAGTTGTAACTGCTCAAATAACGCCTTGTAATCGACTCTAATTCCCATTGAAGATAATTCCACCGCCATATCTAAAACTGGATAATAAACGAGAATATCACCGTTTAATGTCCAATCATCATAGTCTGGCGAACGATTATCATGCGGTTCTCCATTCGATAACTTTTGACCAATTCCAATAATGAATACTGTTTTCTTTACTCGACAAATTTCATTTTCCCTTTCCTTTGGAGAAAGATCAGGATACATTTCTAACAATTCTTGACTAGTAATAAAATAGCACTCACGTTCAAACTGAAAGTTTAGAATTGGATATGCTTTGCGAAGAATATCATTTGTATCAGCAATACAATTCACAATTGACTGTACAGTTGATTTTAAGTATT
>ENA-UOOR01004747-UOOR01004747.1-fermentation-metagenome-genome-assembly--contig:-NODE-4747-length-10538-cov-12.994658_pt1 | contig 10538 bp, 6 predicted proteins | sample MGYA00245780_ERZ724029 | MGnify/ENA primary metagenome ERZ724029 (study PRJEB28704, sample SAMN03018315) | fermentation metagenome | biome: anthropogenic terrestrial biome; feature: soil; material... | reverse complement strand
AATAAAGAAAGCACAGTTTATTGTAACCGAACAAGGTTTGATAAATGAAATTAAAATAACCAGATTAAAATAATTGTTAACGGAACGAATGCCGTTATTGGAATCAATATGTGTTTATTAATCTAAACGAATGAAAATGAAAAGGAATTTAATACATTTTTTTATCTTATTTCTTGTGACAGGAACGGGAATTTCCACTGCGCAAACTCGTGTTACGGGCAAGGTGGTGGACGAATCGGACGAACCGGTTATCGGAGCATCCATTCAAGTGAAAGGTACCTCTCAAGGTACTGTTACTGATATTGATGGAGGGTTTGCATTAACCATTCCGGTCACCTCCAACACTCTGGTCGTATCGTACGTGGGGATGATTACCCAGGAGGTGCCGGTAAGTCCGAATGTACGGGTTGTTTTGACAGAGGATATGGAAATTTTGGAAGAAGTGGTGGTCGTGGGGTATGGCACTCAGGCAAAAAAAGACATCACAGGAGCTGTGGCCGTTGTTTCAACGGAAGAATTAAATGAAATACCTGTAGTTACATTTGCTGAAGCATTGCAAGGAAAAGCAGCCGGTGTATACGTCTCCACAACGGGAGCTCCTGGTTCAGGAACGAGTATTCGTGTTCGAGGCGTGGGTTCCATGAGGGGTTCTGGCCCGTTAATTGTGGTCGATGGGGTATCGAATGTTAGTATTGATGCGGTTAACCCAAATGATATAGAATCATTACAAGTATTAAAAGACGCTTCGGCGACAGCTATCTATGGTGCACAAGGTGCTAACGGTGTTATTATCATTACTACTAAGCAAGGAACAAGAAGCGATAAGATACGGGTGTCGTATGATGGTCAGATCGGTATTGCTACAATGGCCAATAACGGTTATGATGTTTTAAATGGTTGGGAAGCTATGGAATTCGAAGCTGAAGGACTTGTGAATCTTCGCGACATTAGGCGTGTTACTACAGGATTGTCGCATACCCAGTTTGGGACGCTCAATGCCAATGACCAACTTACCATGCCTTATGCGACAAAACCGGCCGGATTATCCAAAGAACAGGTAATTGCCCAGTTTGGGAGTATTGAGGCCTGGGAAGCATCATATAGGGATAACGGAGCTAATTCATGGGCCAGATCGGCATATTACCAAATGTTGGAAGACGGGTATTCGGAAGTAGAAGCACGGAAAGGGACGGATTGGTATAATTTGGTTGTTAGAAAAGGATTGGTTCAGGAACATCAAGTTTCCGTGTTGGGGGGCGGCGATAAATCTACTTATTCAATAGCATTCGGGAACACATCAAGACAGGGTACTATAAAGTCTTCATTTTTTGACAGGTATTCGTTACGGGCAAATACTACATTCAATCCCAACAAATATTTTACAATCGGGCAGAATACAAATTTATCTGTGGTGGAATTTGGTGGTGAACGTGGCGATCAGGGCGATGCGAGTATTTTCGGCCAAACCTACACCATCCAATCTTGGGTGCCTGCTTATAACATCGGAGGAGATTTTGCCGGCTCGCAATCACCGGAAGGCGGCCGCGCAAACTCAGCGTTACAGTCTGTTGCCAATGCGAAGGAGGATTGGGTCAGAGGTTTTAGGGGACAAACCGCTATATTTGCAGAACTAAAACCGATAGCAGGACTAACTCTTAGGACACAATACAGTGCCAGGTTGAGCGGAAATTGGGGCTTGACATTTAATGAGCGGACAATTATGACCAATAAGGAAGGCACATCCACCAACTCTTTGAATGAGAACGCCAGATGGAGCCTTGATTGGCAATGGACAAACACAGCAACCTATACCAGAACTTTCAATGATGATCACAATATGACGTTTCTACTTGGTTCTGAAGCGATGAAAGAAGATTTTGGACGTTATTTAGAAGCTCAACGGATCAATTATACATTTGAAAAAGTGCCAAACACCTGGATTATCAATAATGGTTCAACCGCCAATGTGTCCAATGCCGGATATATGCTCAATTTGACAACCATGTTTGGGGTGTTTGGACGCATTGACTATTCATACAAGGGGAAATACTTAGCTACATTAACTACTCGTGTTGACGGTTCATCAAAATTTGGTGAAAATAATCGTTGGGGAACATTTCCGTCTATTTCTTTAGGATGGCGTGTGACAGACGAAAAACTTATGGCGTCTACAAGCAAATGGCTAGATGATCTCAAGCTTCGCGTTGGTTATGGAACCGCGGGAAACTCCAATATCGGCGCTTATAATTATGCTTTTCAGTATGCTACAGGAAATGCTTATTTATACGCGATAGATGGCTCGGACACAGGGGCGTCTGTGGGCTATGCTATTTCGAATTTAGGAGACCCGGATGCAAAATGGGAAACTATCCGCACATTGAATGTCGGTTTTGATGCTACTCTGTTAAGAAACAAAATGACTGTTGGATTGGATTATTATATAAAAAACACATCCGATATGTTGGTCCCTGCCAACTGGTCTGCTTTGGCCGGAAATGCGACCAAACCTTATATCAACATAGGTGATATGAAAAACACCGGTATGGATTTAAGCATTGGATGGCGCGATAGGATTGGCCACTTTAACTACAGGATAAACGGCAATGTTTCTACATACAAAAACACGGTTGTCAGGTTAGGCTCTTCAGATTTATTCAACAATACTCGGCTGAGTAAAGTCAACATCACTACGGAGGGGCAGCCTATCGGAATGTTTTACGGGTACCATATTATAGGGGTTTATAAAAGTGCTGACGATGTGTTAAATTATAAAAACGCCAAAGGAGAAACAATACTTCCATACGCGATTGTAAATGCGGAAGATGTGAATCCGGATGATTGGATAGGTCGCTATAAGATTGAAGATGTCAATAATGATGGCAAAATTGATGCCCTGGATAAAAAGATTATAGGCAATCCACATCCTGATTTTACGGGAGGCGTAAATGTCAGCATGGGGTATAAGAATTTTGACTTGTCAACATACTTCTATTTTTCTGTTGGGAATGATATTTTTCGTCACTACATGTATTATACCCATTTTGGCGCTTTGCAAAGTAATTATTCGAAAGACCGGAGAGATAATTCCTGGCATCCGACAACTAATCCCAACGGTATTTACCCGCTTTGGGCTACGAGTAAAAGAGAAGGTACCGAAGCAGCCAATGAAGGCCATTCCCAGTACGTTCAGGATGGTTCTTACTTGAGAATGCAAACATTGACTTTGGGATATACTTTGCCCAAAAAATTACTTGATAGAATAAAATTTGAAAGAATTCGCTTCTACGGTCAAATATCCAACGTATTTACATTAACAAAATATACAGGGTTAGACCCTGAACTTCGAAGCAGTTCGGATCTGAATAAAGGCATTGATTATGGGTCATACGGAATACCGCGTCAATTTATTTTTGGATTAAACGTGTCGTTTTAACTTGCAAAAGAATAATCTATAAAACAAAAAAAATGAAAAAGAACTGTATGTATTTGGCAATCATTGTTTTTTTATTCAATGCCTGCCAGGATTTTTTAGACGTTCGCGCAGTAGGGGCCGTGGGAGAACCGGATTTATTGAATAAGACCGGTATTGATATGGCATTGACAGGAATGTATGCCTCCATGCTAAACCCCACTGATTATTTTTATTCTACTCTGACCAATTATGCCTGGGGCGATGTAATGGGTGGAAGTGCCAATAAAGGGTCCACCTTTAACGATCAGTCCGATTTTACAAATCTTGAAACATACGGGATTACTCAAGATAATTCGTACCTGAACGGCAAATGGAGAAGCGTTTACGACGGCGTATTTCGTGCTAATAACGTATTAAGCATGACTGATAAAATAAAGGATGATCTTTCAGCTATAAAAGGACAATCGAAAGATTATTATACGGAAACAATTGCTCAAGGGCGTTTTTTTAGAGGTTTTTGGCATTTTGAAGGTGTCAGGCTCTTTGGTGCCGCTATCCCTTATGTCGGCGGCGAAGAATTTGCCGGCGCTGTCAACCCGCTCGTGTCAAATGTTGATGAGTCGGGAAAATACATTTATATCTGGGATAAAATAATTGAAGATCTTGAGTTTGCTTATGAAAATCTTCCTGATGTATGGACTGTTGATCAAGGCCGTGCAAACAAATGGGCTGCCGCCGCTTATTTGGCAAAAGTAAAAATTTATCAATCATCTCCTTATAATGGAACGAATAATACGCTAAACCGTTGGGCGGAAGTTAAATCGCTTTTGGAAACAATTATGATTTCAGGAAAAGACAACAAAGGTGCTAAATTTAGATTGGCCAATAGTTATGAGGACCTTTTTACTGCGGGTAAGAGTGATTGGACGGGTGAATCCATTTTCGATGTCCAGTTGTCTATTTCAGGGACCCAAACCAATACTAATGTGATGTATGGCTCTTCACATATAGGTATGTCCGGCGCATTAGGTACCGGCGGATGGGGTTTTTTTCAGCCATCTTATGAAATGGTTAATTCTCATATCGTAAATAACGATGGGTTGCCTTTACTAGACAGATCGTACCAGAATATAGCTGCCTTGACTACAATAAATGCGGGTATCCCTTCCACCGATTTAACCATTTATACTGATCCTAGATTAGATATAAGTGTCGGACGTTTCAATCTGCCTTTTTGGGACTGGTCTATTCCGGTCAGGACAGATGGCTGGATTCGCGATATTGGAAATGGCGGACTGTACTTAAATAAGAAATACATTCCCAAAAAAGCAGATAAAGGTAGCTTGAGTGTGACAACATCTACAGGATCTACCGCCAAGAACTTCCATTTAATCCGATATGCCGATATCCTGCTGTGGTATGCTGAGGCGCTTATTGAAACAGGCAATCATCAAGGTGCCAGGGAATATGTGAATCAAGTCCGGGCTCGCGCGGCAAATTCTTATGTGAAAGCAGCGGATCCGGTTACCATGGAAGAGACAACATCACCGTATGTACTGGAAGATAAGGTGAACGGAGTTACCAGAACCGATGCTGCTTCAAATTACAGGATCGGGTTATATCCGGTATCGCAATTTTCGACAAGAGAAGGCGCTTTAGCCGCATTGAGATTTGAACGTAAATTGGAATTTGCACTGGAGGGACAGCGTTGGTACGATTTAGCCCGTTGGGGTATTATTCAAAGTGAACTTTCGGATTATATTAATTATGAGCAACAATACCTGCCTAAATTTGTAGGAGTCATCTATAATGAAAAGTGGGTTACTTTGCCCATTCCTCTCGACCAGATTATTACAATGGAAGGTGTGCTTGTACAAAATGAAAATTGGAAGTAAACTGTACATTTAAATAAAACTGATGCCATTTTCAGTTTAATACTTTTAACCCATTATTTACATTAATAACTCAATAAACAATTCAAATGAAAAAAAAGGACAGCCAGATTAGTCGGAGGCAATTTCTTAATTATTCGGCTCTTGGGTTAGCAGGTCTCACTATTTTACCGAGTTGGTCGGTGGGAGGTGTCAAAATTGCCCCAAGTGACCGGGTAGTTCTTGGATTTATAGGGTTGGGACGGCAGTCATTAAGCGATTTTAGGGGGTTTGCTGGATGCGAAGGAGTACAAGTGGTTGCTTGTAGTGATGTGGATAGCATGAAGATAGCCCGTTTTAAAAAACGTGTTAATGAATGGCAAAAGTCAAAAGGCGTTTCCGAAAGATGTGACGGCTACGAATTCTACGAGGACTTGTTGGAAAGAAAGGACATTGATGCCGTTGCTATTGTGACCCCCGATCACTGGCATGCCCTAATGACGATACAGGCATGCCAAACCGGCAAAGATGTCTTTGTCCAGAAACCATTGGCATATACCATCGCCGAAGGCTTGGAGATGGTTAAGGCGGTTCGTGGTAACAAACGTGTTTTACAAGTAGGTAGTCAACAACGTTCCAGCAAAGAATTCCAGAAAGCGATAGAATTGGTGCAAGCCGGAGCCATTGGGCATATTGAAAAAATTTACGCCAGGGTGGGAGCGCCGCCTACTCCCTTGAACTTGCCTGAACAGCCTGCTCCGGCAAATTTAAACTGGAATCAATGGATGGGGCCGCTTAACGATCCTAAAATCCATTATCATCCGGACCTTTGTCCGCCTATTTCATTAAATCCCGAAGAAAATGAGAAGCTGTGGGGCGCATGGCGCTGGTACCAGGAAACCGGAAATGGATATACGGCCGACTGGGGTGCCCACATGTTCGATATCGCACAAGCTGCTATAGGGATGGATGGTTCGGGTCCGGTAGAATATATACCTGTAGGGTACGACGGAACTCGATATGCTACCATGAAGTATGCCAACGGAATTGTTATGACGGAGCAACCTTATCTGGATGACAATGATTCTGCGCAAGGAATCAAGTTTATTGGGACAAATGGATGGATAGAAGTTGCACGCGGCTATCTTGCCTGCTCGGAACCATCAAAAGTGCCTGCTGAACTGGCCGGAAACAGGCCCAGAACATTAACACCGGAAGAACGTGAGGCTTTCAGGGCCCAAATGGCAGCCCAGCAGGCACAACGCACGGAGCGAAATCGCACAAGCGCGGCTCTCGCTTTTGAAATAAGTTCGCCTCATATGCAAAACTTTGTAGATTGTGTACGTTCGCGTGAAGATCCGGTTGCCCCGGTAGAGGTTGGATGCAGTACCAATACTTTATGTTGTTTGGTTAACATTGCTCGTGAGCTGGGCAGACCTGTAAAATGGAACCCGGTAACCCTTCGTTTCGTTAACGACAAGGAAGCCGCTAGTCACCGTTTATACCATTACAAATACAGACGTCCATATTCACTTTATTAATTATAAGTTTTATGACAAACAGAAGAGATTTCATTAAAAACGCATCCCTTATCGCGTTAGGCGGGATGTTGGCAGGAAAAACCGGGACTGTTGCTGCTAAGCCTCGTATAAAAGCACCAATAAACAATAAGAAACAGATTGGACTGCAAATCTATTCGCTGGCAAGAGAATTATACGAAGATGTGCCGGGCGGATTGAAAAAAATAGGCCAAATGGGATACTCCACTCTGGAATTAGCCGGTTACAGAGACGGAAAGATTAACGATATAGAAATGAGTGATTTTCGAAAAATGGCCGAAGATGCCGGGCTGAAAATTGTAAGTTCACATTTAAATCCACCGATACGCGAATATACTTCTTCCAACAAAGGAGAAATAGCGGACTTTTGGAAAAAAGCGGCTGACGACCACGCTCGCGTTGAAATACCCTACATCGTGCAACCCGGACAACCCTCGACACGAAGCGCGGAAGAGGTTTCACTAGTGTGTGAAGTGTTTAACGAAGCAGGCCGGATTGCGAAATCGAATGGCTTGATATTCGGTTATCACAACCATGAAATGGAGTTTGCCCGGGTAGTCCCCGGAGGAAATGAAATGATTTTTGGACGGCGCTTTTGGGGCAGAAATACTCCCGAGGGAATGGAAATCATTTATGATGGATTCCTCAGACAAACCGATCCCGAATTGGTCATTTTCGAATTAGACGTATATTGGGCTGTAATGGGACAAGTTGATCCGGTTGAATATATGCGGAAATATCCTCATCGAATCAAACTTTTACACATAAAAGATAAGGCGGTACTGGGTCAGTCGGGTATGATGAATTTTGAAAACATTTTCAAACAAGCTTATGAGAATGGCATTCAAGATTACTTTGTTGAACTTGAGAGAGTGCCGTCGGGAACCCAGTTCGAAGGGGTTAAAGGTTGCGCGGATTACTTGCTTAATGCACCGTTCGTAAGGTAGAGTCTTGCTTTTTTAGAATAATAAAGGGAGGTGATCACATAAAAACCTCCTTCCCCTTTTTCAGTTTTTGCCCCGTTCCAACATGGCGTTACACAAAAAAACTGCCTGTTACCGGTATGTTGAACGGACAGAGACGGATTACGGAATGTCTTTTAGGGTGTCGGTAGTAAAAAGAAACGTCGTGTTCAAATAGGGGATTCAAGGGCATGGGACAATGACAGCATGGTGCGGGAAATAGGATAATTTCGAATGCTTTATCATAAAGTGCCCCCGTTATATGAAAATCCCTGAAAAATGTACTTTCGGAAAGAAATAAAAGCTAGAATGTATAAAAAGTCGAGCAAACCTTACCGTTATTTGATAAATTAATTATTTTTTTCCGATGAGTCCGTGACGCTTATTCAGGACCGGCCAATGCCGGATCGAAATGTTTTCCCGGTAAGAATAAGCGTCTTATGACAGGATAGGACAAGATTCCATTACCCATAAATTCAACTATATAGGATGAAGAATAATCTACATTTTGTTTACGCCCATACCCAATTGGTTAGTTTGGTAACATTAAGGGTCTTAATCGGTTGGTATTTTCTCTACGAAGGACTGGCAAAAATTCTGACACCCAATTGGACATCGTATGGCTATTTGGTCGATGCACACGGTTTGTTCGCGCCTGTTTTCAAATTAATTGCTGAAAATCCGAATTTGCTTGCCATGGCCGACACCCTCAATGTGTATGGGCTCACAATTGTTGGTCTGTTGTTTATCCTCGGTTTGTTTAATAAGGCAGCCTGTGTGGGTGCTATATCATTTCTTGCCTTGTATTATCTGGCACACCCGCCCCTGATTGGTGCAAGCTATATTTTCCCCACCGAAGGTTCCTATTTATGGGTTGACAAGAACCTTATAATGCTGGGTGCGGTAATCGTTTTGCTGTTTTTCCCCACATCCGGAATTATCGGATTAGATCGAATAATATTTAAAAGAAAGTGATGATATGGCTGAAGACAGTGTGGAAGAAAAATCAGAAAATACTACGCTAAAAGACGAAGGCAAGCAACCGGTTTCGCAAGGAAGACGCGAGGCTATAAAAATATTGGCCACCACTCCGGTATTGGGCGTCATGGCTTACGGAGTTTATCGGAAAAGAAAAAATGAACTCTCTAACCGATCCGTGGCGGAAATGTTCCATTTCAAGTCTGAGACTACACCGGGGGTTTCTGCTGTCACAGACGGGAAAACTATTCGATTAGGCATTATTGGAGCCGGGATCAGAGGCACACAATTAATGGTTGCCTTGGGATTCGCTACACCCGGATACGTGGAAGATTTGTTGAATCAGCATAAAAACAATTCATCGGATACACGCTATAAAGATTTTCAGGAACAAGAAGATTTGAACGTTACCATCACGGCAGTATGTGATATTTTCGACAATCACGCCGAGGAAGCTATATCTGCGGGAGCCAATATTCATAGAGAGGGATTGAATGGGAAATACGGTAAAAGACCCAAAAGGTATAAAAATTATAGGGAGTTGTTAAAGGATAATGAGGTAGATGCCGTGGTTATCGCATCGCCCGATCATTGGCATGGACAAATGGCGATGGATGCTGTTAAAGCAGGAAAACATGTATATCTGGAAAAGCCGATGACCTGGACTGTTCCCGAAACATACTGTTTGCGGAATTTAATGAAGCAGAGCCATGTTGTTTTTCAATTGGGGCATCAAAACAGGCAAATAGAAGCCTATCAAAGGGCACGGGAAATAATTGAAAAGGGATTGCTGGGCACTGTCTCCCTGATCGAAACGGGAACTAACAGAAATGATCCGAACGGAGCGTGGGTGTATCCAATCCACCCCAATGCCAGCCCTAAAACAATCGATTGGAAACAATTTGAAGGAGACCCCGACAGAATAAAAGAGTACATGGACTATATGACTTCTGCGGGCCTGACAAAATATATTGGCCCTGATTCTCGTGAAAAATTCAGTCTGGAAAGATTTTTCCGTTGGCGGTGTTGGTGGGATTACAGCACTGGCCTGAGTGGCGATTTGCTCACTCATGAATATGATGCCATGAACCAGATCCTTCATCTGGGTATCCCGACTTCAGCCACATCATCCGGCGGAGTTTATTTCTTTAAAGACGGGCGTACGGTTCCCGATGTGCTTCAAACCACTTTTGAATATGCTGAAAGGAACCTGACGATGTTATATTCGGCGACATTGGCAAGTCAGTTCAGAAGAAGCAGGAAAATCATGGGACACGATGCCACGATGGAAGTGGGAAGCTCTCTGGTCATTACTGTTGATCCGCGATCGGAACAATATAAAGAGAAAATTGATCAGGGAATCATCAAGCCGGGTGAACCTTTTTATCGGTATGTGCCCGGCAGGAACGTTGATGCGGTGACATCCGCCACGGAACTTTACTTCGCCGAAAGAGGACTGCTATACTCCTATATAGGGGGAAGGCGCTATAACACCACCTACCTCCACTTGCGCGAATGGCTGGAATGTGTACGGACTGGAAAGAAGCCTTCATGCGGAATTGATGTGGGTTTTCAGGAGGCAATTACTGCGCACATGGGAACCCGCGCCTATCTGGAAGGCAGAACGATGTATTGGGATGCCGACAAGCAAGAGATTGTCTGAAATGGCGATTGGTCGATAGTCTGATTTGCCGTCTCTGCTCCAGCGGATACAATAAAATTTGCCGCTGAAACTTGGATATCTCAAAAGATTCCA
>ENA-UOOR01004746-UOOR01004746.1-fermentation-metagenome-genome-assembly--contig:-NODE-4746-length-10544-cov-3.184002_pt1 | contig 10544 bp, 21 predicted proteins | sample MGYA00245780_ERZ724029 | MGnify/ENA primary metagenome ERZ724029 (study PRJEB28704, sample SAMN03018315) | fermentation metagenome | biome: anthropogenic terrestrial biome; feature: soil; material... | reverse complement strand
ATTGTTGCTGCACCTTTAGCCAGATTTTGGCAATTTGCTTAAGATAAAAATGCTCAGGAGTTTCATTATTCGGGGGCTGTAAAACCGGTTTAATTTCCATCTTCGTACCCCCTCATTTGTCTAATTGCTTGGATTATCTCTTCGTCTGTCATTCCGCTCCAAGCAGTAGGACATGCTTCATAAATAGCTTTGAAAGCTCCCATAATATCTGGTTTTATTTTCCAGTCCCAGCCATACACAAAAGGATGATTATAGCTCCTAGTATTTGTCCACTTTACAATTGCGGAAGGGAAGGGTGCAGTATTTGGTCCTCCCACAAACGCAAGCCTGCCTTTAATTAATCTGATTTCTACAGCTTCCATCACATACTTTTGCCACCAGATAGTATCCGTTCTCGCTGGTAAGAGGCCAATCACGAGAGCGCCCTTTTGCGATTCTTCGAAAGCTTTTTTAACCCAATGTATAATCCCTGGAGCGTCTTCAGTTAGGTGGTATCCCCTCTTTTTGCATGTCTTTTTCTTGCAATTAGGTTCACAAGCTTTTTCAGGCTCTCCGTATGGTGGATTCATGAAACAGTGTTCTCCTGCCCAACTTTGAACTAGTCCATCTTCTTCAGGTGTAAAGTATCTAGGTAGCTTAGCGTTGCTTTCATTTGCACAGACATCTAGCGTAAAATTGAATTCATTGTTTAGGGTGTCGAAAAGTGTTTGAGGAGTACCCCAATCCTTTTTATCCGATGTGAAGAGGCTTCTATTTATCATCGCTGGCACCGCCTTTGTTTATGTCTAGTACACTATGAAATACTCCAGTGTCTGTGTCTGCTATATAGCCATTAAGTAAGTCTTCTTTTGCATCCCCATAGCCCCAGTACCAGCCTTCTGTTGTCCCGTCAGCTAAACCGCTTCGATAACCACGCAAGTAGCAATAGATTCCAACTGCTAAAGCTATAACAATAATTGTTATTACTATCAACACAGCCATTTTAGCCCTCCTTATATAAGCAATGGGCAATAAGTGCTCTTGTTGCACCCCTTACTTAGCAGTATTAGCACTTTCTCTTATTGTCTCGAGCATAAATTCATATAACAGAATTTCTTTAAGCTCATCAATTGGTGTAAGTTGATCAGCTTCTTTGCCTACTAGTGTTTTTATAACTTGATAAGCTTTTTCATTATGTTCCTTTGCCTTTTCTATATCAGCTACACTGAGATTACTTATTGTCTCTTTCAAGTTGTAGAATAAGTCTCTTACTTTTTGGGGCATAAAAGCAGGCATGGCTTTTATCAGGTTTTCTAGTTCGATTGCATGCACAGCATATATAAAGTATCTGTTTACTCCGTTATCCATATCTTTCTCACCTCATGTTTTCCTTTGCTGTAGCAGAGAGCGTATAAACTCTCTAAGGAGGTAGCGAGTAATACCTAGTAATGAATAATTTTTGAAGTCTGCCAGTGGTATTTATGGAGATTGATCTAAGCTTCTTTTTTGTCCGCAACCAGTCAATAAGCCCATCTCCGGAATCTCTCCAAATCTCGCCATATTTCAAACTTAATAAGAACCAGTTCAATGTTTTCACCTCCACCTTTATGCCAGGTTTAGGTAATCTAATGGGAATACACTTTTCGCCTCTATTCTCTTTGCTTGTGCTCTGAATATTTTAAGAGGAATGCTTTTCCTGCCGCCTTTTGTTGCTTCTTCTATCGCTTCCTGTAACACATACAGTGGCAACCTATATATCTCGTTTACCGCTGTAAACTCAACTACCAGGAAGCTTTGCCCGCCTTGAGTTTGCCAGTCTGTTAAAAACTCGACCTGATGATCTGGTATGTTTGCCAGAGGTAGGTTTTTAGCACCTGTCATTTTCGCATCAAAAGCAATAGCTTTACCGCTTGTTAAACCAACATAATCTACGATAGAAGGCTGATTAAACCAACTTTGGCCGTGGTATGTCTTATGTTCAACAGGTATTTTATGAACAATTGCTAGCTTTTTTATGAGATAGAGGTGGTTTTGATAATCAATAAGAGTTTCTAGTCTTTTACCTCGGTTTGCATAGCTTGAGTTGATATTGTGGCCTATCATTATGCGACTTCAACCGGTTCAAACCAGTCTGCTGGCCACCAAGACATTGCATCTTTCAATATCAAATTGCACCATGGCGCAGGTACATACTTTTCAACCTCATATTCATAGCCTTTTCTTATCCCAGCACAGGATAAACGGGCTCTTTCTTCGATAGTTAAGCTTTTTTGACTATTTAATTTAACCTTGCTTCCTATACCATAACGTGACATAATCGCAACGCCTCCTTAAGTCTAAAAGTAGTATTTATAACACTATGTTTGTATAACAAACACGTTGGCTGTCCAGACTATGTGGTTATAGTTCAGCGTCTTTTAGGTGAGTAACCACCCTCTGCACGATATCATTTTTTAGAACGGTACATCATCGTCACCAAAGTCTACTTCCGGCCGGTCGTCTCCATCGTCTCTTTTGCTATAGCTTTGCTCGCTGTCTTGCTTCTTTTCTAGGAACTGCATTTTATCAGCTATTATCTCTGTTGCGTATCTTTTGACGCCTTCTTTATCATCATAAGTGCGCACTTGAATTCTGCCTTCGATTGCAATTAATCGCCCTTTTGATAAATTGTGTGCAATCGTTTCCGCAAGCTTATTCCAAGCTACAACAGGAATAAAATCTGCTTCCCGCTCGCCTTGCTGGTTAGTAAAATCTCTATCCACTGCTAAAGTGAATGTAGTAACCGCCTTACCGTTTGTTGTGTATTTCAGCTCTGGGTCGCGGGTAAGACGACCAATTAAAATAGCTCTATTAAAACCCATTTATAAGCCCATCCTTTCTTCTTTCTCAACAACGTCTAGCATATCTAAAACTTTTTTCATCGTTTCATTGCTTATGCGATGTATATAGCAGACTGACGATTCTGTAAGACCTACTCTCCGGCCGAACTCTCTTTGAGTTATGTTTAAGTTTTTAATTCTCTGCTTTGCTTCTGCATTTATCCGTTCACGTTCTGGGCTTATTACAGCTTTATCTTTTATCTTCTTCGATTCGCGAGTTTCCGGTCTAAATATTTTCATAACTCCTTCCACTATCTGGCTAGGAGTAGCGTTTAAACCCTTTTCCTGCAATAAATCTTGCGTTCTTCTCAGCTCACAGATAAAATTATCAACTATCGTTGCCTGGTAGCCCATCTACCTCTCCTCCCTACGGATCACTGCCATATAACCCCTAGCGCCGTACTTTCTTCTTAGTTTTTCGTCATGTATTTCAACAGCGGTTTCTAGAGTTGCGTCATCAATCATTTCTAAAAGTCCGGCTATAGCTTGGGCTGTATCTAATGCTTCACCAAGCATGTCATAAAGATCGGACTTGTTACTTGGCTTACAAAGCTCAATGGCTTCAATCAGTTCTGCAGCTTCTTCTCTAACTTTTGCTACCTGAGCATTAATTTCTGATTCCTGTACTATTGGCAACTCAGGAAATATTATCTTCACCTCATACACCAGCTTTCTTTTTTAACTCAATTAAAAGTCTATATATTCTTTGTTGTGTATCTCTGCTTGTTCTGTTGCTCTGGTTCCATAACTCGGCTCTTCCCACTGCTGTGCCACATACTCCTATCATGTCTCCCACCTGTTGCTGGGTTAGGCCCAGTTCCAGCCTCATTTTGCGTATACTTTTGCCTTTCTCCACCCATTCTCGGCTTATTGGTTTAGCTTTTCTGATGTCATAAAAATGGTATAAATCTATTACTTTGCTAACCACTTCAGCTGTTGTTATTTCCGTGCTGTATTTTTTAGCTAGCAAGTAAACATAATCTAGGTCATCTAAGAATTGCTCAACAATGCAAGGATGCATCTTTTATTTCCTCTGCCCGTGCTGCCATTTTTGCTTTCTTTAGGTGCTTCTCTGCTGCTGATATATAAGTCCAAACTCTAAGCAACTCAGCTTTACACCCTTCTGATTCACTAGCTGCAAACTCTGCCTGGTACCTAGCTCCTTGTGCATCATCTATAAGCTGCTCTATCCTCTCAGCTAGAGAAATAAGCTCTTCGTTAGGCATTTATATCCCTCCAATTCTGAAGTCGTAGCCTTCCGTCCAGGTAACAGTACACATTTCACATATCCTTGATGCTGTGCGTTCACCATAGCGCTGTGACAGCTCGTCCAGTTTCAAGTTAGTAGTAATAATTGTTGGTAGTTCTTTTTCATATCGCGTTTGCACAATCTCAAATAGGAGCTCAGAAACCCATCCCTGCTCAGATCTCTCTTTCATCTCAGCACCAAGATCATCAATGATAATAGGGGAATCTTTTAACAGAGGTTCTTTGATTCGGCTTTCTTCGCTTACTTCTTGTCGCCAAGAGCGCTTAATAGCTAAACAAATATCAACAAAGCTTTTACGGTATGGCCAGAATCCTTTTGATGCTAAATATCTGCCTATGCCAAAGCTTAGGTGAGTTTTGCCTGTTCCTACAGTTCCAGACAATAGCAGTCCAGTGGTTGTATATTCATCAAAATATTTTGCATACTGTCGTGCTTTTGCTACCATGTCAGCGTTATGCTCATTTATTATTAAATCTTTTAGATTAGCGTTGCTAAATCTAGAAGGCACAAATACTCTAATCCAGTCATCTTCTCTATTTGTAGAGATGCGCGTACTTATTGTTTTTTGGCTTTTCTGAAGCTGTATTACTTCGCCCATATCCAGTGCCTCCTCTACACATATCGGTCTCTCTTTGCCTCTTAAGGCGGTCGTACTGTTTTCTAAAACTGCTCATGCTTAGAATATTAGAGCTCCAAAAATCGTCTTTCTGACACCATTCTATTAATTCTTGAGCTTCTGTAGGATCTCGATTGTCCAGTCTAATCATGCGGTCTGCTTCTGTAGCCCATGATTGGAGTGCTACGAGATTATAAGCAGGAACTTTAGTTCCCGGGTCTCTCTCAAGAATTTTCGCTCTGAGATAATGAGCTAAAAGAAAAGGTATTGATTCTAAAGGGTATTTTATTTCCGGTTTATTGTCGGAAGGTACCGGCTCCTCGGAGTCGGGACGATCTTCTTCTATGGATCGTCCTTCTATATTTAGGCCTTCATTGGGTAGTCCTTCCCTGGTTCCCTGTGGTCCTAGGGTAGGTTCTATGTGGTCCGACCCTAGGTTCCCTGTGGTCCTACCCTCGGTTCTATGTGGTCCTAGGTCTGGATTATTTGCTTCTGTTTCTTCTATAACATCTTTTTTATTATCTGGTTGTCCCTTTTGTATATTTGGTGTAAGCAATGTATAAATACTCGTTGCTTTAGCTTTACTGCCTGGAATCTTTCGAGATGTTCTTTTTATCCATCCCTTTTCTTCCAGTTCTTTTAGTGCTCTAACAACAGAAGTTCTGCTTGTCCCACACTTTTCTGCAATGGTGCTAATTGCAGGGAAGCACTGGCCATTGATATCAGCGCATCTAGCTAAATACATCCGTACCGAAATTGCATAGCACGATAGGCCAGCATCAAAAATATCATTTGTATCCCAAAACCAGCCTTTTGATCTTCTGTCTTGAAGTTTATCTATCACATAGGCCACCCTCTTATAACTGCAGCTATAATGTGGCCAACAATATATAAAGCAGCTAGTATAACAAAAGAGTCCATTATAGCTTCAAAAGTATTACTAAAAAAGATAACGTCACCTGCTTTATCTAAGAACCGCTCAATGTCATTTTTTACCAGCGACAAGTCTATACTAGGGAGAGTTAACCGGCAGGTCCGCTCTCTTGTTGATTGCAAAGCCTTCATGTTCTCATTTACCCCCCTGGTGTGGGCAGGAGGCATTAAGCCCCCTGCTCCTTTATTTTTTCTTTCGCTCTTCTAACTGGGTGATTAGGTTGCTTATCTCTGTGCTTGTTAGCTCGTTTAAGTCCTTCTTGAAAACTCCATGCACGAATTTATCTAACATCGCTTCTGTCATGCCAGTTTCTGATGCTATCGCTTTTGCTTCTTCAATCCAATCATTGTCTTTATTATCTTTATTGGGCTTGTTGTTTTGTTCGTTCTTAGTATCTTGAGGTTTACTTTCTTCTTTTTTGTTTACAAACTCAGCTTTACTTTTAGGTTGTTGTTTAGTATTTTGCTTACTAGTTGTGTACTGAGCTTTTGACTTATTTACGTGTTCCGGCTCTTTTTCTGTAAAGTCATATTCAATAAAGTCCTCTACATCTTGAGTGAAAATTCCAGAGCTTCTAGTAGCAGATAAAGCAGCGTCTACTAATGCTCTTTTCTTAGCCATTTTCAATATTGTGTTAATCAGTGAATAAACGTCATCATTCTCTATCCTGTATCTCTTATTTCCTTTGTTAGTTTCTGTGTATTGTAAGGTCTTTTTATCGATACCAGCAGGAACTTGATTTTCCCAAACCCACCGCCAACGAAATTTACTTTCCATGCTGTTACAATTTCCTATACCTTCTGCTGCTACAAAACCGTAACGCTTGCTTACCAGCTTACATTTAATTGTGTAATTGAAGAGAGGTTTACCCCAATCTTCTGTCTTATCTACTATTTCAATTATTGGTGCCAGCCCATAAACTTCGCACATCTTTTCTGCACCAGACTTATATAAAGCTGGTCTCTCACCAGTACCTGGGATAACGCCATAATCAGCACCTTTGATCATTACTTGATTAACAAAACCTTGTAACTCTTGCATCTTTTTTAATGCTTCATTAGTTGATATTTCCATACTTAAAGCAGTTGGTTGCACTGCTAAATTTGTACTTTCTATCACAACATCATTGGCACACATCGCGACATCCTCCTTTTAGGCTTGTCCTACCTCTATCCGCGTGTTAGAATAGAGGTAGGAAGTTTGTTGTTTATCTTTCTTTTTGCTGTTCCTAGTTGCTGCTAGGGGCAGCGTTTTTTATTACCCTGGCCTCGTTAGGGTTGCTATGATATCCTTTGCTTCTGCATTTTGCGTACATATTTGCTTTAAGGTCCCCAAGTGGTACATCATAGTGATGAGCTACCGCATTAACAAATAGTTGTATCGCTGGTATAACGTCTAATATCTGTATCAAAACCTCGTTGAGCTTTACTCTTTCATATTCACTCAGGCTTTCTGCTGTGAGCTTATTAACCAGACTAAGCTCTTCTAATGCAGTAACTGCTTCCTTAAGTTCTTCAATAAGTTTTGTTCGTACTGCCATAGGGTGTCTATCAACCTGGTCTAACAGAGGGAGTAAAAAAACGTTAACTTCACATTCCCAACACTTCTGACTTTGCAATTCAACTGATCCAAGATGGTTTATTACTCTCCCTAGCACATCATCCGGAATCTTACGTACACCAGACTCATAACTAGCCAATGCTGTTCTGCTCACGTTAGCGACTTTAGCAAGCTCCTCTTGAGTAACTCCTTGCGCTAAACGTTCTTTGCGTAACATTGCGCTTACAAGTGACATAATGACCCCTCCTCATGTACATATCGCAACATTGTACTCACTGGAATTCATAATAATGGTGTTAAACTTTAGTTAAGCTAAAAGCTTCTGTTGGTTGAATACGCTTTCTAAATAGCGTATATACTCACCCAAAAGCCGGCTTGCAACTGTCTTAGCTTCATTTACGCTTTTCATACCACTTTGCCAATGCGTAGCTTTAGATGCTTTAAGATCTGCAACACAAGCGAACCAACCATAAACATCATCTTTGTAGATAACCAATCTAATCTCTCTGTTTCCAGCTGGTGTATCAAGCAATACCCTAAGCATGTACTCTGTTGGTGTTCTCTCCTCCCACATACATAGACACCTCCTTTTCTGTAATTGCTGTTAAATATCTGCACAACATTGCTGTAGCTTCTCTCATAGCCGCTTCTTTTGTGTCGAGAATCCTATGGGATTCTACAAACATTGGCTTCTTTGAATCGACCACCCAAGCCATATAACGTTGCTTGCGGCACCACTCGTCTGTTGCAGCTGGTCTGACGACAGCCGCTACAGGTCGCTCGTTGATAATAATTACAGAAACTAACGAATCTTTGAATTTAGAATCCTTTTGCCACATACTAGCCCACATCCAGGGCTTAGGTTCTCGTACCGGAGGATCCATGTGATGTAGTTCATCGTCCTCTTTTTTAATGAGCAAATACTCATCAATTTTGGGGTCAGACTCTAATAACATTAAATAGCCTCCTTTTCTCTTTTTTCGTCGCAACTGCCAAGCAATTCACTTACTGGCACGTTTAATACATCAGCAATCCTTCTAAGGCATAACTATCTATATCTCATTTTTCATGAATCTCACTAGCGGCTATAGTGATAACTATTATTGGACCTTTCTTTATGCCCTTGATATATTTACGACCAGATTCTGTTACTGTAATTTCTGCAGAGCTATCTTCGCTAAAATACTTAACATCTATCGGGTTGTGGAACATAGACGGATTGACTCTGTTTTGAATCTCTGCCAGTAACTCAATGTTTGTGTAATGAGATAAGTCTGCTTTTATCTCGCGGTGACAATAACCGTTGCGTCTGTCTAGTTCGTTGATAATATCGATCATTTGCACTTTAGAAAGTGCGCTTTTGTCTTGGTCTTGCATTAGATAACCTCCTTTTTTTAAGCTATAGCTACTAAGGCTTCTCTAATTAGCGATGTAAATATCTCTTTTAACCTCTTATCAGCTTCGATTACGTCTATGTGATTAAGCTTTTCTACTCCGCTTTTAGGTAAGCCAAGCCTTCTAGCTCTCTCTTTTCTGTTATTAAGCCTCTCTGTAAGTCTACAACCAGCTCTTTGTTCCAGAAGAGAGTAGAGGTTAGCGTAAGTAGTTTGGTAATCATCTGCATAACCGCCTTTAGATTTGGCTAGCCTTGAAATAGATGTTTTTACCCAAGTTCTCCAAGGTTTATCATGTAATTCTGGGTCGAAAGCTTCTTGAATGTTTGTTACTTTAGTTTCTAAGACTTCAACCTTTTGTTGCGCTTGTATCATTTGATTAGCCATGAGTGAAACTGCATTACCTAGAGCTGCTAGAGCTTCGAGTTCAGTTTGTGGAGTTTGAATAATTTTTGCTTTACCAGTACGCAAAGCTTCTAACATCCCGTAAACCCAGTCGTAGAACTGATCTGCTTTTGGTTGCCTAGACCACCGGCAGATTTCATAAATACCTTTTGGTGAGTAAACTGTAGTATCGTAATGCTTTCCATCAGTAGATGTCAGTTTGGTAACAACTGAAAAATGATCGAGTCTATCTTTATATCTCTCATGGATTTTGGCTATTGCTACCCTTGGATCGCTGTACTCTAAAGCTCTACCTATCTGCTCACGAGTTACATAAAACATTTGGCTATTAGCATCTTGGTAAAAGTCACATAGCACAGTTCCGAACTTCTCTGACTTAACAAGTGAAAGTTGCATTAGACATCACCTCCTAATAATTTTAGTTAAACAGCTTCTTTCCCGTTCCCATTGGGAACATTATCGCTAAATAAAATCTCGACGCTTGTATCGAGTATTTCTGCTAAAGCAAATGCTACTTCTATATCTGGTTTTCTAATACCTAATTCCCATCTGGCTACGGTTGACCTCTGTACACTTAATCGTTCAGCAACATCAGCTTGTGTAAAGTTCTTTTTTTTCCTCGCTGCTACCATATTTTTTCTAACTTTGTTTTTCATTTATTTCACCTCTTTGTTCCGTTCTGCCTTTATTATAGTTCCGTTTAGGAATCATGTCAAGCGTTTTTATAAAAAATTGTTCCAGATAGCGCCGTGCCATACTGGAACATGAATGATATACTTTTTATTAAAGGGGGTACATATTTATGGCTAACTTCTCAGAAAGACTACGCGAGCTAAGATTAGAACGTGGAATTACTCAAGACGATCTTGCTCTAGCAATAGGACTATCTAGATCAACAATTGCTGGATATGAATCCCCAAGCAAAAGACGTGAACCAGAATTTAACACAACAAAAAAGATAGCAGATTATTTTTCCGTAAGTGTCGACTATTTGATTGGGACAAGCGATGATAAGTATAGTCTAGAGCAAATCACTTCTTATAACGATGACAATTGTGATACATCATTTGGTGAGAGATTAAGGTCTCTAAGGGAAGCTAGAAGAATAACCCAAACTGAACTAGCAAAAATGATCGATCTATCACCTGATACAATTATGGTGTATGAGCAAAATAAGAGTATACCCGATTCATCTATATTAGAAAACATATCAAAGTTTTTTGGTGTGGCAGAAGATTATCTTATGTGTAAAACGAATAAACACAATGGAATGACCGATGAGGAAAAGAAACGTCATTATGAATTAGACAAAATACTAAACGAAAAAAAGGTTCTTTTTTGTGGAGAACCTCTTACATTAGAAGAAAAGGAGGCTGTAGTATCTGTTATAAAAGTACTAAAGCAAAAAGTAAAAGATAGAGATAAATAAAAAGTAACTTAGTGACAAACTAATGTCATAGCGTCGTGATAAGCTTAAAAATATACTATTTATTCGAGGTGATAAGTA
>ENA-UOOR01004741-UOOR01004741.1-fermentation-metagenome-genome-assembly--contig:-NODE-4741-length-10555-cov-2.275524_pt1 | contig 10555 bp, 6 predicted proteins | sample MGYA00245780_ERZ724029 | MGnify/ENA primary metagenome ERZ724029 (study PRJEB28704, sample SAMN03018315) | fermentation metagenome | biome: anthropogenic terrestrial biome; feature: soil; material... | reverse complement strand
GCTTCCTCTAATCGCCAAGTGGCTGATTGACCGGCTTGACGATATGAACGATGCGCTGAAAGGCTTCATCACAACCTAACGAGTTCGGGCCAAGGCGGCCCGATGTGCAAGCATGAGCGTCCATTCTTCGGGGTGGGCGTTTTTGCTTGCGCCGATTTATCCGGAAGGAGGCCGCTGCATGGCGACAACCTATATCAAACCATATAAAACCGCAAAAGGCGGGACGGCGATTTCAACAATGAAAGACCGCTTTGACTACGGATTAGACCCGAAAAAGTGTGCGGCGGTCAGCTCGTATCTCTGTGAACCGGAGACAGCCCACGCCGAATTTCTGCTTGTCAAAAATCAGTACGAGGCGATTACTGGCCGCCCCGCCGAGAAGGGGCATTTGTTTTTCCAGATACGTCAGGCATTCCCCCACGGCGAAGTTACCGTTGAGGATGCACAGAAAATCGGCTATGAAGCGGCGATGCGCTGGACAAAAGGAAAGCATCAGTTTTTTGTATGCACCCATACCGACAAGGGCCACCTGCACAACCATATTTATTATAACGCTACCGCCGAGGACAGCTCACGCAAGTTTCATAATTTCATCGGCTCAACCTTTGCGCTGCGGCGGCTATCTGACCGAATATGCTTGGAGCACGACCTGTCAGTTATCGTCAATCCGAAGCAGCACAGCAAGGGCGCATTCAAGCATTATGGCGACTGGCTCGGCACAGAGAAACCGCCGACATTCCAAGAGCGATTAAAGGCGGCTGTGGATGCAGCTTTATCGACGCAGCCGCAGGATTTCGATGCGTTTCTTCTGCTCATGGTCGAGGCCGGGTTTGAGCATAAATGGGGGCGCGGTGGCGTTCTATCCTTCCGGGCCGAGGGACAGGAACGCTTCACTCGGCTTCGTGCCTCCACGCTTGGGGACGGCTATGGTCTTAACGATATACGGGCGATCATCGAAGGCCGCGCCGCTATGCCGGAGGGTAGGGTACGAGCTGTGCCGCGCAAGGTCAGCCTGATTATTGACATTCAGGAAAAAATGAAGGATGGCAAAGGCCCAGCCTACGCCCGGTGGGCTACGGTCTATAACCTCAAGCAGATGGCAGCGGCATTGCAATATCTACAGGAAAACAATTTGCTTGTGTATGAGGATTTGGCGGCGAAGGCCGATGCCGTCACGGAGCGGTTTCACAGCTCCGGCGACAAGCTGAAAGCTACCGAGGCGGCGATGAAACGCAACTCTGATTTGAAAGTCGCCATTGCCGATTATGCCCGTACCCGCCCTGTTTTCGATGAATATAAGTCGAAGAAATACAGCAATAAATACCTTGCTGAGCATGAGGCTGATATCGCCGTTTACCGTGCGGCGCAGGCAACCATACGGGATATCCTCAGCGGCGAAAAGCTCCCCAAAATGGATGTGCTCAAAGCCGAGTGGCTGTCACTTCGGACAGAAAAACGTGACCGCTATACCGAGTATCGTACAGCCCTAAAGGATATGCGGGAGGTCATTGCAGTCAAGGCCAATATCGACCACCTGCTCGGCCTCACCGACCACAGCAAAAACAAGGAACAGGAGCGGTAGCGATGGTGACGCAACAACAAGGCGCATTGCGCCGCAGCCTCGGGCCAACTTGGCCCGACGAGACGGGTTTGGGGCGATGCCCCAACAAGCGTTTTCAAGTGTGTATAGACACTTGAATTGCTTGCCGTTAGCGGGAGACCCGGTACTCTATGGCAAAGTTCCGGGTGCCCCAAGCCTTAATACATCTCTTTTACCGTGAAATAGCAAGTCAATCAATGAACAAATCAGGATTGTTAATGAGCATATCTTGAACTTCAGATACAACACTGGAGTTGCCACAATTAAGGATGGCTGTCTTTATTTTTATTACGCCACCGTCATCCAACCCCAAAACGTACTTTCTTCTGTTCTCCCGTATAAATAGAGCAGTCTCACGGGAAAACCCATTTCGTTGAAAAAATATGGATAGTTTGTTCGTGGTGCCATATTCAACAAACTCATACCAGTCGTTGCTCATTTCTCCCTCAATGTTATGTATTCGCTTGTATGCCTCCGAAAATCTCAAGAAATAATTTGCAAAGCTGAACAACACGACGTTCTCGATGGCTTGGAGTGTTTCGGACATAACAATGTTTCTGTGCATCATCGATTGGTGATTATAGGAAATCAACTGACCACCAATACGCACTTTTTGATTCGGATTGCCCTCCGCAAAGGTAAGCGACTTATTGATGATCACACCAAGACCATTGCCGCTCACCCAATGTCGCAGAATAACGGCATACCATCTGAGGCGGTTTTTATTTCCGATAGTTTCTGAGCTTTCAAATTTTCCCCAAGAAAATATGTCATATAGCTTTTCAAGGAAAGCCTGAGGTTCGCCTTGCTCCGTAAAGCCATCACTATCAATAGTTGGATACTTTAATCCCCATGCTATATTGGCAGATAAGCTTTTGGTTTGGTCAACGGATGTGTTAATATCATCGTCCGGTTTTATCTCATCTTTTTCGAATACAGCCTTGATTGTATCCTCGTCTTTCGCCGTCAAAAAATCGCTAAACTCTCTTTTGACAAGGCTATTTCTTCCATTCATAATGTCTCTGAGTAGAATCATACAAAACTTGCGCGTCAAATCAAACGAATCTTGCGATTGCCCCTTTTCTTTTTCAATATTGGTATGGCCTTGAAGCAGAGCCGCAACAATTTGCCTTTTATGACTTGGCTTTAATTCAGTGACAAGGGAAAGCTTTTGCTCTGGCACTTTTTTCTCAAGCAGCTCAACAAAATCATCTATTTTAAGGTTTTCCTCAAGTCTTACCAAAAATACATTGCCATAAAGGCTATAGTCAATACGCCCGACACGACCAACAAGATTTCTGAAATCTACAGCAGTCATTTTTGTTTGACCGCGACCTTTTCTATAAGTAGTGATGAACAGATTGTCAGCAGGGAGATTAACCCCCTCAACAAGAGTACTGGTGCAAAATAACGCAACGATTTTTTTATCACGGAAGAGTTTTTCGATTTTCATGCGAATAGACGCAGGCAAATAACCAATGTGGTATGCTACGCCTCTTTTGATTAATTTTGCAAGGAAATAGTCCTTATGGACTTGATTAGAAATCTCTTTGGCAAGTGCATCAAGTTCACTGTCGTTTTTATCCTGTTCGCGTTTGGCGAAATCGATAGCCGCTTGGATCGCCTTATCCTTTGAATTGAAATAAACTATCGTTTGACTGCTGTTCCCTAAATGTGAAATTATTTGACTGAATGGAACTTTTATTATAGCCTTGCTAACTTCTATAAGCTTACTGCTACGGTCATTGAACAGGTGTATGCCGCCGTCGACGCAATCAATCAAATATTTAACTTGACTGACTGGCGAAAAGCTTGTGGCTAATTTATTGCAGCCTAAATCAGTTGATTGAAAAGTGTCGGGAACCAATTTGAGATAGACTTCTGGATTTGGAATATTTGGCGATGCAAAAATAATATGTGGCTTTCGTTCGCGCTGCGCAAGCATGTCAATGTTTTTATAGTAAAAAGTGCTACGCTTGTCCTTGGATGTGATTTTATGAGCTTCATCTATAAACAGATAATCAATTTCCTTGTCCTTATGGCGAATCAATAAGTAAAGCAAGCGCTCAGGCGTAAGAACGTAGATGAAATTGTGCTCCTCTTCCAGTGCCAGCGCCCCGGCAGATGTAACGACACGATAGTTTTTCTCCTTGAGAAGCGGCCCAAGGTCGCTAATAATTTTACTGGATACCTCATTGATAAGCGCCTTTGTAGGAACAATTAGGGCGTAATTGAGCTTTACATTGTCTTGCACCTGCTTTTTTATAAACATCCGCATAATGAAAGACTTCCCCATCGACGTGGGGCCGGAATAACTGAAATACGGTTCAGACAGTCGGTTGTGGTCTAAAAAACAATTTATCAGGTTCTGCGGGAATAGTGACCAGTTCTTTGCTATATTCTTCATAAAAAAGGTCAAGCGCACTGCGGCGCAGTTCCATTGGCTCAACCTGCTTCTTTGTGGCAGTATTGAGACCCTGATAGTTTCCGGTGCTTCTCAACACCGAGTTCAAGTACATATCAACAGTTGCGTTTTGCGGCTCAATTTCTTTAAGAAGAGCGACTATCTCCTGCGCCCACGTCATGTGACTGTCAGAAGAGGATTTCGACAAAATGTCGGCGAAGCGCAGCGCATCAGCTACGTTTACAAGCTTACGCGCACTTTCCATCTTGAATAAGGAAAGCGAGTAGTTATATAGAATATTTTCATATAGTTCGTTTAAGTAGGGGTTACTATCGATTCCCGCAAAGACGACCTCGCCTAAGCTGACCCCGAACTCCTCTGTCATCTTACGTCCCTCCTTTGAGGCCGAGAAGCGTACTCATGACAATTTGCTTCTCACTATCTGCTGCATTGAAGGGCAAGAAGTAGAAATAGAACGAGTGCCGCTCCATTCCTGCGGCTTTAATTTTGTCTGCAATGTGAGCGACGTGAGCTTCAATGTCGTGCCGCATTTTATTCGCCACCTCGGCGCGGAACTGCTCTGCCGTCTTGTTTTCCGGACTCAACCCCAGAGAATAACCGAGGAAGACGCCGAACGCCGTGTCGCGTGTTGCAGGCTGTCCCTTGGTTGGCAAAATGAGATTCTTTAAGTTTTCCGCAACCTCTGGCGCGAAATGTTTGTCAAACGCTGTGCTCTCGACAAGCCGCATTTCGCGAGATGTATCTTTTTTAATAGCTTCGAGAGTGACGAAGGCAGTATCGATGGCATCTTTTGGGTCTTCGACTATGCAGGACTTGCCAAAAACCATCTGATATGACGGCACTGCTATGTCAGGGTGGAGTAGATGAACACCGCTACTTCCCTGAACAAGCCCGCCATCTGGGGCATCAAACTTGCTAAAAACTTTAGGTGCTTCAAGAATATGCTCCAGAAAGATATATAACATGAGATCACCCAGTTCGTCACCAAGCCAGCTCAAGTCACCGTTACAGCGGTCGCGTAGCAATTCCACCGCCTTCAGTGCAATAAGTGTTATTTCGTCCTCGCTCATAAATTTCTTGATACGTTCGCGGGAATAGATGTACTGCCCGATATTTATGAGCAGAAACCGCTTCAATGCATCAAAGGAGAATGCGTTATCAACTACATTTAGCTGGAACAAGCGCAACTGGTGGGGATTTACAAGTCCCAGTTGTTCATTGTGAGACACCTCGGAGAAGATGCCATCAAATCCAGCATCCACGAGTGTCTTTTGCAGCATTGCCATTCGCACTTGCCCTCCTGTTCGTAGTATCTTTTTTGCGCGGAGCGTTGTAATTGCGCCGTCGTTTAAACATCATCCATTTTTGATTGTTTCGCAACATGTCAGATTACGGCGCACTGCTCATCAGTCAATCAATGAGGCTTGATATGCCGAACCGCTCTTTTCCAATATTCTCGAACCCATAACCACCGTTCCAGCGTACATCTTGTATTCGACTCCACTTGCCACTGCCATCTCACGAGCAGCTTCTGCTTTTGCGATAACGACACTATCTTCAATTTTGTCGTCGCCCTTGACCTCGATGATTTCGTAGGTGCCATCGGCCATCTCCGCAAAGAAGTCAGGATAGTATTGGCGGATGCGCCGGGACTCTGGGTCGTAATATTGAATCGACAAATCGCCTTGATTGCTCGTAAACATACCTGTGAAGTAAATCCGTTTCACTTTGCCACTCGTTATGTACTGCAAGAAGCATTCCCTTTCTGGCTTTGAGTCGAAGCAGTAGGTGTCGGCGTGGAAGCTCTTATCGACTTCTACCGGCTTGAACTGCGGGTCGGTGTGCATTACGACCAGCTCTGGTTTGCCGGAGAACTCATAATATCCTGCGTCCTTCGGTTCTTTCAGGAGAACAAGCTCACGGTCTTCAGACTTGACTTCGCTCGTGACTTCGAAAAGCGCATGAAAAATGTGCGGGATAATAACATCGTCGAGAATTTCGTTATACTTGTTGACCGCTTCAAGAACCGTCGCTTCACCATCCTTGGATTCTTTAATTATTTGCGCCGAAAGGATGGGCGAAATGTTCAAGTAACGGGAAATCTCGCCAGCGAGGGAGAATGCGCTAAAGCACATCCGCTCCTTTAGATGGTCAATATTCGTTTCCTTTACGCTCATGTCGTGAGAAATCGAATCCTTCTCATACATGATTGAGGCATACTTTGAGAAGTCCATACTCGCAAGCGAAAAATCTATCGGGTCGGAGTAGCCTTTTTCCTTGAGGCTATACTGTCTCCATATCCGCTTCAGTTTAATCGTCCTCGGCGGCGGGAGAACCCTGACCTTGTACCTTTGGGACTTGTCTGCACTGGGCTTCGACATATCCTTAATGTCCATATTGAAGTTCTTGTTCAATTCTGCGTCGAGCGTGTCGTAGTTATCCTTTGAGAGGAAGACTGTGGCGGTCAACTGCTCTGTAGTAATTTTCCGCAGGCAGCGCATTGTTGCTTGGAGAACGAAAATCTTAGACTGTGGGCTGCGGAACATTGCCACACCGAACAGCGAGCGGCAGTTCCACCCCTCACGCCCTTTGCCAACGAGAATGAGTATCTGCTTTTGGCTGCCCTGTGTACCCGGAACATCGAGGTCATTGAAGTTACGTATATCCTCGTTCTTAGTTATTTTCTCGTCGCCGACGTTGACCAGAATCTTCGAGGATGGCACACCGATGTCGGCGAGTATACGCTCCACAAGCGGTCGGACTTCCTCGTCGGCTTCTTTTATCGTTGTGGCGAAAATGGCCAGCTTCGGAGGCAAGCCCTCGAAAGTGTGTCCACCGTAAGTATCCCAGAAGGTAGTGATAACCGAGCGGAGGAACTCTTCGTTCTTAACATTCTCGTAAGCCTTCAGGTCAGCATCTTTCAGGAAGCCGTTCTGGATGGACTCCCGCAAGCCATAGGCATAGACGACTTCCGGCAAAAGCTGCTTATTCACATAAGGTGTACCCGTGTAGTTGTAGCAAGCAACAATCGAGGTGCTTTTCGCAAGCATATTGATTGTGTCGCGCAGGCTCGTCTTCTGACCGCTTGTTGCGCGAATCTGCTTCTCCAAGTCCGCACCAAAAAGGTGATGCGCTTCATCAACATACACACCAAGCTGCGTCAGGCGGCAGAGCTTCTTGAACCGTTGGTTTTCCATCAGCGAGGAATCGTCCTGAACATCCTCATCGTCATCCTCACCATAAACTGAGGATAGGAGTGAACCCTGTTTGAACAAGATGTCTGCGGGTTTTTCCGCTTTGCGTTTCTTCCTAACGATAATCTTCTGTGTGTTCGAGATTATGATGTTGAAGTCCGAATCATCGAGGGTATGGAGCGTCGTACCACTTTCTTCAAGGAAATGGAACTTGATGTTCGCGTCCAGCACCTTAGCGTATTCGGGCGGTACAACGAGCGTCTTGTCAAACGTGATAATCTCTCGGAGCGATTGGAGGACGGTTTTATCGGGCGCAAATACGAGGGCATTATGGCAAAACCGCTTGTCCTTTGGGTATTTGTTCGCCAAAAGGAATTCGTAGAAAATACACGTCGCCATTAGAATGGTTTTGCCGAGTCCCATTGTAAGTGCGTAAATGTAGTTTGGATAGGTTTCCTGATATTTTTTCATCTGCTTGAAAAGCGTGTTGGTCTGGGCTTCCGTAATATCGTCACCTAATCGTATTTGCCCGGCCTTATTGACGGAATAATATGAGGCATCTGCAAAATCTCCTTCGCGTTTTCTCCATAAATCGAACAGCTCATAGACTTGCTTATTGTCCATAAACTCCTTGATAAATACATACATCTCCAGAGCTTCAAATTGCGGCAAGCGTAAAAATGCAGAAGGATTTTCCTCGCGGTCATTATACGCGAGAAATTTCTTTGTCAAATCATTATACCGTGAGCGAATCTTGCCACGGTTGCTGGTATAGAAAAACTTCAGCTGTTCATGGAAGGCAAATTGCTCGTCAAACCTTACAGATGCCATTTATTTCACCTCTACTTCCAGCGACTCAGAGAGGAGGTCGGTAATTTTTACCTTAATTGTGCCTGCGCCATCGGGAATGTCGTAGATGCCGCTAACAATATTCTTTTTACCCGGAACATCGGTCACGGACGGCTGCATCACCACGCCGTCGTAGTTCCAGTCAATCATCACGGACTCGACGAGCTGCCGCCAATCCTCTACATACTCCTTCTGGAGAGACAGCTTCTGCATCAGGTTCAGCGGGTAGAAGGCGCGGATAACAAGCCGACCGCCCTCGATGGCAATGTCAGCTTCAGCATCGCGCTTGAGTTGCAGGTCAGCTTTATCACGGAGAATGTCCACAATTTCGATGTCCAGCTTGTATTCGGAAAGTTCCTGCTCAAGGGAAGCCTTCAAATCCGGCTCATGCCCCATGCAAACAATCGTCATTCGCTCCACGGGTTGGCTCGGATTATCCTCCTTGCGCTTCTCATAGGTTTTATACGGGAGGTTCGCCTTTAACTCCTCAAGGTCAGCTTTCGTGGCGATGCGGTTGACTGGCATTATCTTCACCATACGCCCATCGAGTTCACCATCCCAAACATCGCTCTGCGGGAAGGGCTGAATCTGCAAAGCCTCAATCAGGAGGTCACGAGCCTCTACCGGGTTGCGAAAGAAATCATAATTATTTACATTGTAAACTTCGAAGCTTGTATATTTCACCTCATCGTTGAGTTGCTCTTGAATAATTTCTTCCGCATTGGAAATTAAACGCTTAGTCGTAGTCTGAATTGCGCCGAGGTTAATGTCTGCGCCGATAAATCGACGTCCAAGTTTCATTGCTGTTGCATGGGTAGTGCCACTACCCATGAAGCAGTCAAAAACGAGATCGCCATGGTTTGTCGAGGCTCTGATAATTCTTTCAATAAGCTTTTCCGGTTTCTGAGTAGGATAATTTTGCCGTTCTTTGGCAACTGGATTAACGGGTGGAATGTCATCCCACACAGAGTCAATGATATCGCCTTCGACTTCATCAAGGTATATTATACGTGTCCCGCCACCAGTTGGGTTAACGTCATCTCTATAAAGGCGTCCATTCTCGTCTTTTTTAAAGCGTTTAACATAATCACTTGAATGCGGACGATATTGCACATTCCAAGTATAATCAGGTGATTTTGTATATGAATAAATCAAATCGTGCTTCTGGGGAAATTTTTTTGAAGTTGCCCTCTTAAAACCAAAATAACTCCATACTATTTCGTTTCGAATACACTCTGGCCCAAAGACTTCATCTAATAAAAGGCGCAGAAATGCCGAACGATGCCAGTCACAATGCAGATAGATGCTACCATTCTCTGACAATAAATCACGCATTATAATCAATCTCTCGTACATAAATTGTAAATATTCATCGTTAGTCCAGATATCACCATACTGTTTTTCTTCAAAGGCAGAACTATCATTTGAAGCGGATTTCCCGCGCAGCGAAATTGTCTTTTTATAATCTGCCTTCGAATCGAACGGTGGGTCTATGTAGATAAGGTCGACCTTGCCGCGAAAGTCCTTCAGCAGATGGCTCATCACTTGGAGGTTGTCGCCCCAAAAAATCTTATTAATCCATCCGTCCTGCTCCTCGCCGTAGCGCTCACGCAACTGTGCAGGGAAATACTGAGTCGAGCGATACGGGCGTTTGCCTGTCCACCGCAACTCTGGAAATCCTTTAATTGTCGGGCGTTCGTTAAACTCAAAGGTTGTCTGTCCATCCATAATCATTATCCTCCACGTCTGTTATCTATTACAGTAATATCGAAAGTCGCAGTCAGTGCATGTTCTCGGTGAAGAAGCCCGTTCTCCATATTCTTTGCGCATTATTTTATGTACGGTATCATCAAACGCTGCAATCGTCGCATCGATTGCTGTTTTCTGATACGGATAACTAATCGTAGGCACGCCGCCCTCTTCGCCAGTGTAGTAGAGATGCATCTTATTTACCTTCTGACCCGTTCGCTCTTCCACGAGATGGGCATATACCTGAAGCTGACGGCGGTAGTGTTCAAGCCGCTCAGCATCTTTGAAAATATCCGGCTTCTTCTCAGACTTGAAGTCCACGAGTTCAACCGTGTCACCCTCGCCTTTGATGAGGTCAATTTTGCCCTCGATAATATAATCAGGCTTCACGAGAGAAACATCGACCTCAGCTTGCAAAATCGAACTCCACGCCCCTGCCTGCCGCTCGGCATAACGGAGAACCTGCTTCAGGGCGGCGTTCCTCTGCGGCTCAGCAAGATACGCTCGCTCGCTCTTCGATAGCGAGGTATAGTTTGAATCAAACCATCCGACTATATTATCGGCGCTGATGAGGTGCTCCTCTTTGCGGAGTGCGGCTCGGTGGATATCTTCAATTGTCTGGTGGACAAGCATTCCGAAAAGCATTGCGCTCGCGCGGACGGGCGCGAATTCCAACTCCTTGTAGAATTTATATTGCAAGGAACACGTTTCGTAAACGGTTATATGCGATGTGAATGA
>ENA-UOOR01004738-UOOR01004738.1-fermentation-metagenome-genome-assembly--contig:-NODE-4738-length-10561-cov-2.700362_pt1 | contig 10561 bp, 9 predicted proteins | sample MGYA00245780_ERZ724029 | MGnify/ENA primary metagenome ERZ724029 (study PRJEB28704, sample SAMN03018315) | fermentation metagenome | biome: anthropogenic terrestrial biome; feature: soil; material... | reverse complement strand
CTCAGACTTGCCCGCGTCCAGGAAACCCTGGGAATGAGCGGGGGTGCCTTCCGGCACGAAGGCCACCCGGATGCAGGAGCCTGGGATCAACTGCATGATGTTGCCAAAGTCGGTGGAGCCGGTGCGCTCACGCGGGGGACGGATGACAGGGGCATTGATGGTGTTCGCGTTATCCATCAGCACCTGATTGAGTCTGCGGGAGGGGATTTTGTTGGCAACCTTTTTCTTGATGGTTATCTCGTGGGTGGTGCCCATCATCAGCGCGGCGCCTTCCATGATTTTTTTAAAGCGTTCCAGCACCAAATCCAGCGTGATGACGTTGTTGGACCTGATGGAGAACAATGCCTTGGCATAGTCGGGCACCACGTTGACGGGTTGGTCACCCGACGAGCGGATGGCGTAATGGATGCGAACATCATCCGGGATGTGTTCGCGCAAAAACTCCACGCCTTGAAAGGCAATCAACAGCGAGTCCAGGGCACTTCGCCCCATTTCGGGCCGGATGGCCGCGTGGGAGCTGGTGCCGTGAAAAGTAACCTCGACCGCGTAGTTGGCAAGCGACTTGACATCTACGGTGGTCTCGGCACCTCCGTGCATCATCAGGGCGACGTCGATATCCTGAAAGCAGCCGTTGTTCAACATGAGGATTTTTCCGCTGACCGTCTCCTCGGCGGGGGTGCCATACACAACCAACTTGAAGGGCTGTGCAATATCGGATTGTTTGAGGGCGCTGGCCGCTGCCAGAATGCATGGGCCTTGCAGATGGTGCGCGCAGGCGTGTCCCATGTTGTCCAGGGCATCATACTCACACAACAAACCGATGGACAGGCCGCCCTCGCCATGCTGATACACCGCGCGAAAGGCTGTCGGTAAACCGCCAACACCGCGCTCTACAGCGAATCCATCACGCTCCAGCCAATCGCAGAGCATAACGCTGGCCTGATGTTCATTCAGGCCGGTTTCCGGCGCATCAAACATGCGGTCGGACATTTCCTTCAACTCCGGCGCGAGGGATCGGATGTACGCAAAATCGTCGTTTTTCATTTCTCACCATGCAGATAGTTTCAAGTAAAAGGAGCATAGCAAACAACTTTTGAAGATATGATAATTATAAGGAAGAAATCATTTTATGCCAAACCAAAAATCAAATAACGGCATAAGAAAAGGTTATGCCGCTTCCTGATTATTTGTTTGGTTTTTTGAGTATGGGTAATCGGGGCTGATAAATCATGGGGTTTCGTCCGTATCCGTAGCGCTGTACACAATGCGCAAAGCATCTGTGAGTGCTTTCATTGGGGCTGTCGGCTGCATGTTTTTTCGCCAGGTGACAACCACTTTTTCCAAGATTCGGTTGTTGTTGATGTAATAATAGGCAACCTTTTGACTGTGTGTGGCGTTGCGGACATAGCTCTCCCGGGTGAAGGCTACGCCCAAGTTTTCGCCGGCGAATTGTACAGCGGTCTCGATGTTGCGGATGCCGATAATTCGCTTTGGCTTGATTTTCGCTTGGCGTAGGATGGTATCTATCATCAATCGGATGCTTTGGTCCGGTTGCTGCAGGATGAATGTCTCGTCCCGCACACATTCCAAGTCTATTGCGGGGTATCGTGCGCCAGGTAGTTGTTGAGCGTATTTGTAAAGCTGGCTGTTTTTGGACATCGCAAGCAAAATGCGATCCTCACCTAATTCAGCGTATTCATAGGCTCGCGGCAGATCGGCCGCTGTGACCACCGCCATGTCAATCTCGTTGCTATCCAGAGCGCTCATCAGCGCTTCGCCCGTTCCCTCCGTAATCTCGAGCGATATTTGCGGATAAAGCGACACAAACTTGCGCCAGGCCTTTGGCAACAGGAAGGATGCGCGACGCTGTTGAATGCCAATTCGCACCCTGCTGGTTTGTTGGCTGCGAAGCTCTTCCATTTCTTTGGTGAAGTCATCTTTGAGCGTTAGCATCTGTGTGGCATAGCGCACATAGGTTTCGCCGGCGTCGGTAAGCAGCATGCCTTTGCTGGTTCTCTCAAACAATTTGACGCCCAGTTCGCCCTCCACGCTGCTGATGAAAGCGCTGAGCGCAGGCTGCGAAATGAACAGCCTCTCGGACGCCTTGGTGATGTTGCCATACTTGGCCAACGTACAGATATAGAGCTGCTCTTTTAGGTTCATGCGTCACACCTCCAGAATGGGCGAGGGCGATAGGCAGGCGTCTTCATGCGTAGGTTCCTAAGGCTGTGGGGAATCGGGCAGGGTGGCTTCGCTTCTGGCCCCCCTGGGCGCCTGCGCCCATTGGGACAGCAAAATCGCCGCGAACATCAGCGCGCAGCCCAGGGCCTCGCGCCCTGTCAGGCGTTCGCCCAGCAACAGCATGCCGGCCAGCAGGGCGAACACGGCCTCCAGGCTCATGATGAGTGCGGCCACGGTGGGCAGCGTGCGGCGCTGGCCCAAAATTTGCAGTGTGTAGCCCACGCCGCTGGACATCACGCCCGCGTAGGCGATGGGCGCCCAGGCGCCCAGGATATCGCTCATCTGCGGGCGCTCCATGATCAGGGCTGGCACGGCACTCATCAGGCCCACCACCAAAAATTGCAGGCAGCTGAGCTGCACGCCCGGCACCTTGGGGGAGAAATGGTCCACCAGCATGATGTGCACAGTGAACACCACCGCGCAGGCGATGAGCATGAGGTCGGCCGAGGCGATGACAAAGCCCGCCTGCACGCTGAGCAGGTAGAGCCCGATGCCCGCGATGACGATGCACACCCACAGCAGCAGCGGCGGGCGCTTGCCCAGCAGCATGCCGGCCAACGGCACAAACAGGATGTACAGCGTGGTGAGGAAACCGGCCTTGCCGGCGCCGGTTTCCTGCAGGGCAACCTGCTGCAGGTTTGCTGCCACCGTCAGCACCAGGCCGCAGAGGATGCCGCCAATCAGCAGCGCCTTTTTGGTGTGCGGCGCCAGCTTGCCGCTTTCGCCGCGGCGGCGGGCGTGGCCGTTTTGCAGCAAAATGATGGGCATCAGCGACGCGGCCCCCAGCAGCGAGCGCGTGGCTTGAAAGGTGAAGGGGCCCACATGGTCCATCCCCATGCTCTGCGCAACAAAGGAGCAGCCCCAGACCAGGGCTGCCAAGAGGAGCAGGAGGTTGCCCGTCAGATGCCCCTGTTTCACGGCAGCACCTGCTCCAGCGCCTGGTAGAGGGATTCCAGCTCCTGCGCGCTGCGGTAGGTGAGGGTTACCTTGCCTCGCTTGAGGTCGCCCGTTATCTGGGCGCGCACACCGGTGGCACGCTGCAGGCGCTCGGCAAAATCACGCAGCTCTGGCGCCGGTAGGGGCGGCAGGCTGCGGGCGGAGGACTCCGGCTTGCGGGTCAATAGTTCCAGGGCGCGCACGCTCAGCCCCTGGGCTACTGCCTGGCGGGCCAGCATTTCCTGCAGGGTGGCGCCCTTGACACCGGCCAGCACGCGGGCATGCCCTTCGCTGAGATCGCCCGCGCGCACCAACTCCTGCACCGAGGCAGGCAGGGTGAGCAGGCGCAGCAGGTTGGCCACCGCCGGGCGGGATTTGCCCAGCTGCCGCGCGGCCTCCTCCTGGGTCAGGCCGCCCAGGTCCATCAAGCGGCGGATGGCAGCCGCGGATTCCATGGGGTTGAGGTCTTCGCGCTGCAGGTTCTCCACCAGGGCGGCCAGCATGATTTCTTCCGCGCTGAACTGCTTTTCGATGGCCGGCAGAGCGCGCAGCCCGGCCAGGCGCGCGGCGCGGTAGCGTCGCTCACCCGCCACAATGCGGTAGCGCCCCCGCTCCTCGGTGACCAAAATGGGCTGCAACAGCCCCACCTCGCGGATGCTGTCGGCCAGCTGCTGCAGGCTTTCCTGGTCAAACTCCTTGCGCGGCTGGTCGGGGTTGAGCTCGATGCGGTCGACGTCAATCTCCTGCACGGTGCCTTGCCAGTCCGCCTGGGGGAGCAGCGCGTCCAGGCCGCGGCCCAGGGCGTTCTTCTTCATGCGATGTCCTCTTGTAATCGTTGCTTAGTTGCGGCGCTGCAGTTCCTGCGCCAGGGCGCGGTAGGCCTCCGCCCCGGCACTGCGCGGGTCGTAGGCGCTGATGGGCAGCCCGTGGCTGGGCGCCTCGCCCAGGCGCACGTTTCGGGGGATGAGGGTGGAAAACACCTTGCCCTTGAAGTGCTTTTTTACCTGGGCCGCCACCTGCAGCGACAGGTTGGTGCGCCCGTCGTACATGGTGAGCACCACGCCTTCCAGCCGCAAATCGCGGTTGACCGAGCGCTGCAAGCGGGCGATGGTGTTCCTCAGCGCGGTGACGCCCTCCAGGGCATAGTATTCGGTCTGGATGGGCACCAGCGCGCTGTCCGCCGCCGTGAGGGCGTTGAGGGTCAGCAGCCCCAGGGAGGGCGGGCAGTCAATCAGCACATAGTCATAGCCCGACAGCTTGCCCGCCAGGGCGTTTTTCAGCTGATACTCGCGGTTTTCCACCTGCACCAGCTCCACCTCGGCAGCTGCCAGGCGAATGTCGCTGGGCAGCATGCTCAGCCCCTGGGTGCGGGTGGCGGTCAGCACCTGCTCAAAGGGCACGGTGCCGGACAACAGCTCGTACACGGTGGCCTGTCCGGGCTTGAGCCCGGCGCCGCTGGTAGCGTTGCCCTGGGGGTCCAGGTCAATCAGCAGCACGCGGCGGCCGCCCTCGGCCAGATTAACAGCGGTGGTGGTTTTGCCCACACCGCCCTTTTGGTTGGCAATCGCGATGATTTTGGCCATGCTGTCTCCTATGGTGTGAGCCATCCGCGCCAGCGGAAGGGCGGGTGGCAGGTCTTGATGACCCGTTCCACCGTGCGCCATTCCTCGTCGGTCTGGAAGGCCTGATAATCCAGGTAAAGCGCCCGCAGCGCCGCCAGGGAGCCGTGGCGCACCGAGTATTCCCGCACGGCCAGAAAGCTCTTTTCGTCCCGTGGCAGGCCCTGCATCAGCAGGTAGAGCAGTTCATCGGCCATGATGGCGAAGTCGTCCACCTTGACGCGCATGTGGCGGTTGTCATCCAGCCGCAAAATCATGCGGCCGCCCGTCGCGTCCCGCACCGCCATGAACAGCGCGGTATCGATGTCCTGCGCTGCCTTGGGCAAATTGTCGCGCCCCACGGTGAAGTGCGTCAGCCGAAAGGCCAGGCGCGCCATCAGCTCTGCATTGGCGGCAACAAAGTCGCTCCCCAGCCAGGGGCGCAGGGTGGCGGCGGTTTGCTCGATGGGTGTCATGCCTACCTCACGAAAGCTCTGCGGGGCGTGTGCGCATAGCACAGGATAGCATAAAGCAAGGCGGGGTGTCCATATCGCGCGGGCGCGCGGCGGGTTGCGCGTGGCCCCCTGTGTCCTGAGTTGCCGAGGGTGAAATCTATCGTCTGTTTCGGCGCGACTGAAAAATAGATGTGGTATTTCCGAAAACCAGAAAATGCAAGAATCACAACGCGTTCCGTCATTTTATCGTGACATTAGGAAAAATTTGAACCAAATGTCACCAAAACGCTTGACAGAAATGAAAGGGATGGGGTATAATCCAATCGAACCAGAACAATACGACCACAATACACGGTTCGAAGGAGGGCGATTCACTGAATACAGAAATCTTATTGGAACCTGTTGCTTGCCTCGCCCTATCCAGGTTCGACACCTAACGGGAATTGCGATTACCTGAAAAGGCCGACCCCGGGGCAACCCACAGCGGCGGTCAAACAGGGACTTCCCCAATCTTCATCCCTTTGCGGATGGTGAACTTGGGGGGCAACAGAGCACACAGGCAAACCACGAGGGACCATTGATTCACGCCGGATAGAACGAAGAGACGTAGGAAAAAAGAAACCCCTAACACCCGGAAATTGGACCAAATGGGAAACAGGATCACGTAATCAATCAAGGAACATCTTCTCCGGAACGACTTATACCGGGCCAGGCGAAACACTTGCCTCGACAATGGTATCACGGATGTTACGGAAAATATGAACCGCGTGGCCCGGTCAATCAGGACCAACCCAGGTGAACGACCCTTCGGGCGCCGGCCGACTTAGGGCCCCAGGGAACCGGAAAAGCCGGACCGGGAGCTAAGGACCGAGAGATACCCGATATCAACGGAGTACCGCGACGTGAGAATCAAGGCATCCCGACAATTGAATAGGGCTTAATGAGCTGCCGCAGCAATGCGGCAGTTTTCGTGCGCTCATAACGGCGGCCGCTTGAATATGGAAGAGGGTAAGCCAAATCAAAAGACAGGCTTTTTGCCTGCGGATATGTGCTCACCCAGAGGGAACATCGGTGAACCTGCATTTTGCGTGAGGGCGCGTAAAGGAGGTGAATCTGAGCGAGAGATGCAGGCGTAATTGTGTGCTGCTTCGGGTACGCCTCCAGCTGCCGGCAGCGATGCAACAATCGTCTCAGCGGTCCTTCGGCCCATCATCATACAGTTTCTTTATTCACGATAAAGCGCTCTGTCACTTTGTGCCGTATAAAGCTAAAATAGGAAGCAACTTCTCTTGGCCGTCTATCCTGCACTGAATATGCATCGACTGTTTATACATCAAAATGGTGTTCCGTGTTTGAATTGCTGGAATCTATATGTATTAATCCTGTACTATCAGGCAAGGGTTTCTTAAATCGGTGTTGAAAAAATATCAATTTTGATGTATTAATATAATATGGGTCACGAAGTGTTCTCGTGACAAAATTGCGCACAAGGAGGCAAGGAGACGAATGAAACGGTTAATGGCATTGTTGCTGGCACTGGGCCTGATGCTCGGGCTCACCCCTGCGCTGGCGGAGGGCAAGGCGTTTTCCTTTGGCGGCGCCTTGGACGACATGGACCTCATCGACGTGCACAAGGCGACGTCCAGCGGCGTGCTGCAGGGCGGCATCATGGTATGCGAGCCCCTGCTGGCGCTTCAGCCGGATGGCTCCCTGGCGCCCCAGCTGCTGGCGGAAATGCCCGCTGTCAGCGAGGACGGCAAGGTGTTTACCTGCAAGCTGCGTGAGGATGTGTATTTCCACGATGGCACCCAGCTGACCAGCAAGGACGTGTATTTTACCTTGCACCGCATTTTTGATCCTGCCACCGCCAACGTCAACGCCTGGCTGTGCGACATGATTCTGGGCGGCAAGGACATGCTGGACGGCAAGGCCACCGAGCTGGCCGGCGTCACCATTCAGGATGACTTCAATTTCACCATCGAGCTGGAGTATCCCTACGCCCCCTTCAACTACATCCTGTCCTGCCCGCAGATGCTGATTTATCCGCAGGATGCCTGCACGGCCGCCGGCGAGACCTGGGGCATTGACAGTTTCGTGGGCACCGGCCCCTTCGTGTTCGAGAGCTTCACCGCCAAGGACACCCTGCACCTGGTGGCCAACGAGAAGTATTACGAAGGCCGCCCCCAGATTGACGAAGTGTACCTGTACAACCTGGACCGCGGCACCGCACTGATGGAGTTTGAAGCCGGTTCGCTGGACCTCGTCAACATGGATCCCACCTACGTCAAGGGCTATCAGGAAGGCGAGTTCGCCACGAACCTGGTGATGTCCGACCTGCGCGGCATCATCGCCCTCAACCTCAACGTGGCCATGCCGCCGCTGGACAAAGTGAAGGTGCGCGAAGCCGTGGCCCACGCCATCGACCAGAAGGCCATTGTTGAAAGCTATCTGCAGGGCAACGGCACGGTGGCCAACTCGCTGATTACCCCCAGCGTGGCCGGCTACACCGACCGCCCGTCCTTCTACGACCCCGAGAAGGCCAAGGCCCTGCTGGCCGAAGCCGGATTCCCCGATGGCATCAAGCTGGTCAACTATGTGTCGGAGACCTCCTCCATCGCGGGTATCCCCGTCGTGCTGCAGGAGCAGCTCAAGGCTTCCAATATCGAACTGGAGGTCAACCGCGTTGACTCGGCTACCTATGTGTCCCTGCGCAAGGAAGGCTCGGTGCAGTGCCCGCTGCTGACCTGGTACGCGGACATGCCCGACCCCGACAACTTCACCTACACGTTCTTCCAGTCGGGCAACTCTAAGTTCTTCTCCTCCAACTGGAATGACCCGCTTACCGACGAGCTGATGGCCAAGGGCCGCGCCATGCCTGCCGGCGAGGAGCGCATCGAGATCTACAAGCAGATCGATCAGCGACTGGTGGCGGAAGAGTTTGTCACGGTGCCGCTGTACAACCCCGTGACCTATTACCTCAAGAGCGACAAGGTGGAGGGCATCTTCTTTGACGGCAGCATGTTCCACCTGGATGACGCTTCCATCGTTGAGTAAATCGTAATTCCCGCACGGCGTGGGTGTGGGGGCTGCCCCATACCCGCGCCCTTTCCTACGTATCGGAGGGCCGCGCATGCTGAAATTCACACTCAGGCGCCTGTACCAGACCGTCATCGTGCTGCTGGGCGTCACGCTGGTCACCTTCATCATGGTCAATGTGGTGCCGGGCGACCCGGTGGCCGTCATGCTGCAAAAGAAGGCGGACGATGCCACCATCAACCGCATCCGTGAGCAGATGGGGCTTAATGACCCGCTGCCTGCTCAGTATTTCCGCTTCCTCACCAATGCGGTGACGGGGGACTTCGGCAACAGCTACTTCCAGAAAAAGCCGGTGATGGAGCTGATTTTGCGCGCGTTTTCCGTCACGGGCACGCTGGCGGTGCTGGTGCTGGCGTTCGCCATCATACTGGGGGTGCTGATGGGCACGCTGGCGGCGGTGTTCCGCGGCAAGTGGGTGGACCGCGTCATCATGATGATTTCCACATTGGGCATGGCGGCACCCAGCTTCTGGCTGGCCATCATATTGCAGTTGATTTTCGGTCTGACCCTCAAGTGGCTGCCCATCTCGGGCCTGCGGCAGCCCAACGCCTACATCATGCCCTCGGTGGCGTTGGGGATGATTTACGCGGCGTCGCTGGCGCGCCTTACGCGCACCAACATACTGGACGCCATGAATCAGGACTATATCCGCACCGCCCGCTCCAAGGGCGTGGGGGAATTCTTTGTGGTGGCCAAGCACGCGTTCAAGAACGCCGGCATCCCCATCCTCACCTACCTGGGCACGCTGATCAAGTCCATTTTGGGCGGCTCGGTGCTGGTGGAGACCATCTTCTCCATCAACGGTCTGGGCAGGCTGCTGGTGGAGGCCATCATGAAGCGCGATATCCCCATCATACAGGGCTGCACGGTGTACATCGCCTCGGTCTTTGTCATCGCCAACCTGCTGATTGACCTGACCTACGGCCTGTTTGACCCGCGCATCCGCGTGGCTGGCCCCGCGAAGAGGTAGCAGATGAGTATCAAAGCAAACGCAAAAGTACAGGATGCCGCCTACACCAGCTTTTACCACGATGCCTTTGTTCGTTTGAAGAAGGACAAGGTGGCCGTCGCGTGCCTGGTGTTCATTGTGCTGCTGATTCTGGTGGCCATCTTCGCCCCGCTGATTGCCCCCTATGAGGAGGGCTATCAGGATACATCGGCCATTTTGGAAGGACCATCCAGCAAGCACTGGCTGGGCACGGATGAGTTCGGCCGCGATATCCTCACCCGCATCATCTACGGCTCGCGCATCTCGCTGTCGGTCGGCCTGATTGCCGAGGCTATCGCGGTCACCATCGGCGTGTTTCTGGGCGCCCTGGCCGGTTATTACGGCGGCAAGATTGACGCCGTCATCAGCCGCATCATCGAGGTATTCGCCTCCTTTCCGCACATCCTGTTCGCTATCGTCATCATGTTTGTGCTGGGCACGGGGGTCATCAACGTGTTCCTGGCCATCGGGTTTGTCGGCTGGACGGGCATTGCCCGCATCATCCGCGCCCAGGTGATGCAGCTGAAGGAAAAGGAATTTGTGGAGGCGGCCCGCGCTTCCGGCGGCAGCGACCTGAAAATCATCCTGCGCCACCTCATCCCCAACTGCCTGTCCACCATCATCGTGGTGGTCACCATGGCCATCCCGTCGGACATCATGTACGAGGCCAGCCTGTCTTTCCTGGGGCTGGGTGTGCAGCCGCCGGTGTCCTCCTGGGGGGAGATGATTTCCATGGCGCGCAAATACCTGCGCACCAACCCCACCTACAGCGTGTTTCCCGGCATCGCGCTGGTGCTGACGGTGCTGGCCTTCAACCTGCTGGGCGACGCCCTACGCGACGCCCTGGACCCCAAGCTGAAAAACCTGTAACTTTTTTCCAACCCGGCATAAGGAGAGCATGGCATGACGGACAAGCAGCCCCTGCTGAAGGTGTGCAACCTGTGCACCTACTTCTACACCGAGGAGGGCATCGTCTACGCGCTGGACGATGTGTCCTTTGATGTGGCGCGCGGACAGACCCTGGGCATCGTGGGTGAATCGGGCTCGGGCAAGTCGGTGACGGCGCTGTCCATCATGCGCCTGGTGCAGACGCCGCCGGGGCGCATTGTGTCCGGCTCCGTGGAGCTGCTGGGCGAGGACATCCTCAAGAAATCCAAGAAGGAAATGAAGCAGATACGCGGCGGCAAAATCGGCATGATTTTTCAGGAGCCCATGACCAGCCTCAACCCCGTATACACCGTGGGCAA
>ENA-UOOR01004737-UOOR01004737.1-fermentation-metagenome-genome-assembly--contig:-NODE-4737-length-10561-cov-3.702265_pt1 | contig 10561 bp, 8 predicted proteins | sample MGYA00245780_ERZ724029 | MGnify/ENA primary metagenome ERZ724029 (study PRJEB28704, sample SAMN03018315) | fermentation metagenome | biome: anthropogenic terrestrial biome; feature: soil; material... | reverse complement strand
GCACGTCGCATCCCAGATGATGCTTATGTTGTAGCTCCAAACCGCTTAAACATCGATGAATTCCACTTTGATTCTGATGGCTTCATGTCTGACCAAAACCTTAAAGAATTAATTGATGAATACCACTTAAATCCAGATCCTGATGGTTATAATATGCGGCACATTTTTGGTAGTTCTACCATCAAAGATGCCCACTATAACAACCCACGTGCTTGGTACGTCCACAACTTCTTTAACCCTGAATTTGGTGGCAAGCCTGGCGATCAGAACCAACCATTCATTTGTCACGCAAACCGCAAAATCAGTATTGAAGATATTAAATGGGTAGAAAGTTCACACTACCAAGACACCCCATATGATGCATACGGTGATCAAGGTACTCCTGCACAGAAGAAGACTTTCCGTCCAATTGGTATCAACAGAAACTTTGAAACCCATATCTTACAAATTAGAAATGATGTTCCAGCTAAGTTTGCTGGTGTGCAATGGTTGGCATTTGGACCTAATACCTTTAACAGTATGGTTCCATTCTACACAAACGTAACCACCACCCCAGCAAGTTTCCAAACTACACCTAAATTCAACTTGAATAAGATTTTCTGGTTGAATAAGTTAGCAGCCCAATTAGGAGATACTAACTTCCGTGTGTATGGCGAACTCGAAACTGACTTTGAGCAAAAATCTTTAGCACAATGCCATAAGATTCAACATGATACTGACAAGAGGGCTACCAACTTTGCCGGTAAAGACTTGCAAAAAGAACTTGAAGCTGCCAACCAAAAGATGGCCGATCAAGTTTACGACAATACCGTTGAACTTTTAGGCAATATGGTTGATGAAGGTCATGGTTTAATGACTTTGAAGTATGATTTACTCGACTAATAACTAAGTTTTATAATCTATAACAAAAAGGCTGTTACCCATAATTTTAGGTAACAGCCTTTTTCATATATTAAATTTAAACTTTTTCTTCTTCATCTTTATTGTCTGGTGCATCCTGAATCTTTACATCAGCACCTAATTGCCGTAATTTTTCTTGTACACGGTCATAACCACGTAAAATGTTATCGGCATTATTAATGACAGTTTTACCCTTTGCCATTAAACCAGCAATCATCAAACAGGCTCCTGCTCGAATTTCTCCAGCAGAAACAACTGCTCCATGCAATTGCTTAGTTGGATGTACCAAAATAATATTATCCTCAACTTTAATATTGGCACCCATTTTACGTAACTGTGCAATATGTCCGGTCCGCTTAGGATAAATCTGATCAATAATGACACCTTCACCTTTTTTGGCAGTTAGCAAAAGCGGGGTGATCGGTTGTTGCAAATCAGTTGCAAAACCAGGATAAGCTGCCGTCTTAATCTGGATCATTTTCAAAGCTCCAGCAGGATAAACATAAAGTGAATCCTCATCAGCATCAATTACGACACCCATTTCCTCAACTTTAGCTAAGTACGAATCCAAGTGTTCCTCAATAATATTATGAATCCGAATACCATTTCCAATACAAGCAGCCAAAGAAATATACGTGCCAGCTTCAATGCGATCTGGGATGATCGTATGTGGAGCCTGAGCCCGTAGTTCTTTAACACCTTCAATTCTGATTGAATCAGTACCGGCACCACGAATCGTGGCTCCCATATTATTTAAGAAAGTTGCTAAATCAATTATTTCTGGTTCTTTAGCAGCATCATCAATAATAGTCTGCCCTTTAGCAGTGACACTAGCCATAATAATATTCATGGTCGCACCAACCGATGGCATTTTCAGATGAATCGTTGCACCATGTAAACCATCTTCTGGTGCCGTAATAATTATTTGATCATTTTTATTTTTTACACATGCGCCTAAGGCTTCAAAGCCCTTAATATGTTGGTCAATGGGACGTGGTCCTATATCGTCCCCACCAGGGAAGCCCACTATAGCCTTACCAAAACGACCAAGAAGTGCCCCCATAAAATAATAGGAGGCACGTAAACTCTTAATCTTACCTGTTGGCAGCGGGCTCATCTTAATGTGTTCTGGATTAATACGTAACGTGGTTTCATGAAAATCACTTTCTACGTCCATTTCATTCAAAAGATCCATTAAGTTGTCAACATCAGCAATTCTTGGGACGCCTTCCAAGGTTACTGGCGTTCTTGACAAGATTGATGCAGGTATAAGCGCAACAGCTGAATTCTTTGCTCCGCCAATCCAAACATCACCCTGTAGGGGCTTTCCACCATGAATTATCATTTGCTTCATTGGCGAAAAAATCCTTTTCTATTTTTAATAGTCATAAATAATGTTAAAGGAAATCCATGAAAAAAACAAGAGGAGAAACACCGTCTCCCCTCTTGAAATCTTTAGCTTTTGTATAATTCAACTCATTTATAAAATTGTTCTTCTGGAAGACCACTGGCGGCACCAATAAATGCCTTATATAATCCTTCAGGTCTTTGTGGACGACTCAAAAATTCTGGGTGGTATTGAGCAGCAATGAAGAACTTATTCTTTGGCAACTCAATGATTTCTACTAAACGGTTATCCGGTGAAACACCTGAGAAGACCATTCCAGCTTTTTCAAAGGCCTCACGGTACTTATTATTAAATTCAAAACGGTGACGGTGACGTTCTTGGATAACATCTTGATTATCATATGCCTTAGCTGTCTTGGTGCCCTTCTTAAGAGTGGCAGGATATAGGCCTAAACGTAAAGTACCACCGATATTATTCTCATCACGCTTGTCAGCCATAATGTCAATCACGTTATTCTTAGTGTGCGGATCAGCTTCAGTGGTGTTTGCATCCTTTAAACCAAGGACGTCACGAGCAAATTCAACACTAGCCATCTGCATCCCTAAACAAACGCCTAAAAATGGAATGTCATTTTCACGGGCATACTTAATTGCGGTGATCATACCTTCAAGGCCACGAGTACCGAAACCACCAGGTACAATTAAACCATCTGAACCTTCCATGATGTCTGCAATATTATCTTCGGTAATGTCTTCCGCTTGGACTTTATTAACTTCAATCTTGCTATTGTAAAGATAACCTGCATGCTGTAAAGCATCAGTAACAGAAATATAAGCATCCTCAAGCTCAACGTACTTACCAACTAAGGTAATCTTAGTGGTATGCTTCAAATTCTTAGCACGCTCATCTAATCGTTTCCATGATTCCATATCAGCTTTAGGCTTTGGACTCTTCAAATGTAAGAAATCACAGACCTTTTGGTCCATACCCTGCTTTTGAAAAGCAAGTGGCAAATCAAAAATTGACGGTACATCAATTGATTCAATAATTCGATCAACCGGAACATCAGTAAAGGTAGAGATTTTGTCTTTATGTTCTTGGTCTACTGGTTTTTCAGCACGAATGACAAGCATATTAGGTTGAATACCTAAACTACGAAGTTCAGATACAGAATGTTGCGTCGGCTTGGTCTTCATTTCGTGCGCTGCATGTAAATATGGAACCAAAGTACAGTGAATGTACATAACACTTTCGTCACCCACTTCACGGCGCATTTGCCGAATAGCTTCCATAAATGGAGTTGATTCAATATCACCAACAGTACCACCAATTTCAGAAATAATTACGTCTGAATCGGTAGTTAAGGCTGCACGCATAATCTTCTGCTTGATCATATCGGTAATATGAGGAATTACCTGAACTGTGGCACCATGATAGTCACCCCGACGCTCTTTTTCTAAGACTTCTTTGTAAATCTTACCAGTAGTAACGTTTGAGTACTTGCTAGTTCTAACATCAACGATTCTCTCATAGTGACCTAGGTCGAGGTCGGCTTCCGTACCATCATCGGTAACATAGACTTCACCATGTTGATATGGGTTCATAGTACCAGGATCGATATTAATATACGGGTCAAACTTTTGCATTGTAACCTTTAAACCACGGTTTTTAAGTAAACGGCCTAAACATGAAGCCGTAATACCCTTACCAAGTGAAGATACGACACCGCCAGTAACGAAGATGTATTTTGTCATTAGCCCAAACTCCTTTTTACTTTAAATTATTAAACAAATAAAAAAGCTCCCTCAATTCGGGGGAGCTTAAACACACTTATGGTGCCCAACAAAAATACTATCTGCTTTTTTAATCTAAGTCAAGCAAATTAATCGTCTTCGTCGTCATCATCGTCATTTTTTAATTGTGATAATTGCCCTTCAATACCATCAGGCAAGTCATCATCACTAGATTCATTTTCTTCATCATAATCTGAATCATTATCGCCGTAATCGTCATCACTATCATCGCTTGCGTCTAAATCATCATCTTCTGGATCATCATTATCGTAATCGATAATATCATCACTACCAGTTGCATCGGCTAAGAAAGCATTAACCTTCTTATGGTGCTTACGAGTATCATCGTCATCATCCTCGTCTTCTGGGTGGTTAACCTCTTCATCAACTGACTCATATGGGAACCATGAGCGAAGTGCCCAAACATTTTCACCCATTGAAATGAAATCACCATTGGTGTTCATATCAGTATAGAATTGTGGCAAACGTTTACGAATATCTTCATCACTCTTATGTAAATATTTTTGAACGGCATTAACAATATCAGCAAAAGCCATTCTCTTGCCATGATCTTCCAAAATTGCGCGAGCAACTTCAATCATTGATAATTCATTACGATTTTTATCTTTTAAGTCGTTTAATCCCACAATTGTACGTCCTCTCTTTTTACAATCTTTACTATTTTACTAGGCATTTAAGTAAAAATCAACGTGACTGTATAGTTACCTATCAAGTATAGTCCACTAAAGAGGTCATATTCAATACGAAGTTTTTGTGAACCATCTTCTTGCGTTTCGAATTCAAGTAAATTAGCCGCGCTGGTTAAGTCCATTTGTCGGCCTTCTACTACATACCGACAAGCTTCTTTTTCACCTGGGACAAAGCGCATAAAAGAATAATTATTTTCATCAACGCCACGTTTAATAAGTAATTCATTTTCTTTCAGAAGCATTTTAACAGGAATAACGCCATCTTCCAAATAAGACAGCCTAGTAATATCCCCAATTGTTTTTAGTTCTCCATCTGTACTTTTCTTAAAAGTTTCTGTTTCTTTTTTTTGAGTAATTGTGCTTGTTAAATTCACTTTTACTTTACTCATTCATTTAAGCACCACCTGTTTTACTTATATTCGTAACTTTGCACTTTACATGTCTGTTTTTTACAGAATTATTAACTAATTCAGAAAGTCTACCGCCACAATCTACTGTAACAAACCCATTAACACCAAGCTTTAAAAAAGTTTGCAGATTTTTATCCAAATTACTAGTAGAAGTATCTTGTTTTACTAACTTATTAAGCCAATTTTTTGAAGAATTCCACCTATTATCTAAATCGCTAATAAACGGAATCTGCGGTTCTTTTGGTGCTAAATTTAGATTATTAATTATCTTACTAATCTTTGGCTCAATCTTTTTAAGTAAAATTGTATGAAACGCTGGCATATTTAAAAAATCACACTTAGCACCCCAAGTTCTTAACTTTACCGCAAATTTTTTCAATTCATCAATATCCCCACCAAAAATAAAATTGATTGGCGAATTAATTGTTGCAAAATAGATATCCTTTAATCCAGATCGGTTTAATAACTTATTAGCTACCTTAATGTTTAAATTAGCACAGGTTAAAAGACGAGTTTTAGAAAGCGGGATATCCTCCTCAGCTTTAGCAATTTCATACGTAAGTTGTACTGCTTCATCAAAAGTTAGCATCCCACTGACCAAAGCCCCAGTTAGTTGTCCAGAACTTTGCCCCGCAACGTAGGAAATTGGAGCCCTCTTATTTACTTCATTAAAGGAAGCATAGCCCGTTAACATTAAAATGACTTCCGCTAATGGTGAATTATCTTGGTATATAGATTTATCTTCATTAAATTGTAATAGATCAGTATTTAATACCCTGCTAGCCTGATCCAATATTTCTGAAAAGCCATCTAATTCCTTTCCCATAAAGAAATGCTGCGCACCTGATCCAGGGAATATAATCGCTCGTTTATTTAACATAAAATTGATTTTTAAACTTCCTAAATAACTGCGTTACAATCATCGGAACAATCACTGCTGCAAGGATAGTTTCAGGAATTGCATTTGTCACAACCACCGTTCCAATTACTTTAGCAAAAGAATTATTAAAGTTGACACCAAAAGCTGCTTCAACTTATGGTACAAATTCCTGAATTAATAAAATAGCAAAAAATAAACTATATAAAACTAATCTTTTTATTTTTGTATGTTGCAAAATCTTCATCTCTACACTATTAAAGCATTTTCACCACTTATTTGCTATAATTCTAAGTAGTTGCTTTATATTTTAAACTATAATTCACAAAGAAATTAATATTTCAACCTGAGGAAATTTTATGCCAAGATTTCAAAGTAAAAAATTAGAAAAAGAGGTCGTATTACGCGACCCCGTCCACGAATACATTCATATTGAAGATAAAGTTATCCTGGACGTTTTAAAAACTAAAGAATTTCAACGTATGCGCCGCATTAAACAACTGGGGCCCATTTCTTATGTTTTCCCAGGTGCTACCCACACTAGATTTGAACATAACCTAGGTGTCTACGAATTAACAAGACGTATCTGCAATATCTTTGATAAAAAGTATCGTTCACAAAGCCCTGGAGATGGACTATGGAATCCTGATAACCGTTTATTAGTAGAATGTGCCGGCCTTCTTCACGATGTTGGTCATGGTCCATATTCACATACCTTTGAACATCTATTTGGTACTAATCATGAAAAACTTGGGCAAAAGATTATTACTGATCCAAATACCGAAATTAATCATGCTCTAAAACAAGTGGCACCAAACTTCCCTGAGTTAGTGGCAAGTGTAATTGCCAAAACTTACCCCAATCCTCAGGTAGTTAAAATGATTTCTAGCCAGGCGGACGCCGACAGAATGGACTACTTAGAACGGGATGCGTACTTTACGGGGGTCACTTATGGTGAATTTGATTTATCCCGAATTTTGCGAGAAATCCGTCCTTTTAGTGGTGGTATTTGCTTCACTAGCGATGGAATGCACGCTGTTGAAGATTATATCGTGGCCCGTTATCAAATGTACCAACAGGTATACTTTCACCGCGTAGGTCGCTCAATGGAAGTAATTCTGCGCCACCTACTCAAACGGGCTAAATTAGTCTATAAAGAAGGACAATTAGAAGTAACACCAAGCCTAGCTAAATTTTTAGACGATAACTGGACTTTAGATGATTACCTAAAGCTAGATGACGGTGTTATGGAAAGCAACTTTTCGATGTGGACTAACTCAGCCGATCCAATTTTAGCTGATCTATCTGTACGTTACTTATATAGGAAACCATTTGCCAGTGTCAAAATTAACAAAGAAACTCAAAATTTACTTCCTAAGTTGAGAAATTTAATCAAACAAGCTGGTTTTGACCCTGAATATTATACTGATACAAATTCAGCTTTCGATGAACCATACGACGCATATAAACCAACAGGAAAAAATGCCAACAGTCAGATCGAAATTATGCAGGATGACGGCAATTTAATTGAGTTATCACAACTTAGTCCATTAATTCGTGCGTTGAATGGCACAATGCAAGGGGATGAACGATTCTTCTTCCCTAAGATGATGCTTTCTAATGATGATGAACCACAAATCTTTGACCCACTTTACCAAGAATTTCAAAAATATGTTAAAAATGGTGAGCTTAGATACATAAGACGACCAAAGAAAACAGAAAAATAAAGAAAATAAAAGCGACGCCTAAAAAGGCGTCGTTTTTGCGGTCAAACTGTGTGATTAAGCTATTATTTTTAGAATAAATAATTTAAATCCGGAGCCATAGTATTATCACGCTTCTCCAAATTTATAACATTTTGCTGTGCCTTTGTGAGTATCCAAGAAGCCTCTTTAACTTCTGCAACAGTAGATTTATTTGAACTGTTAACAGATTTAGCCGTTCTTAAAATATCATTATAAGTTGATAAATTATCAAGATAAATTTCTTTATTTGTACCTGTATAAGTATCACCGCTAGCTTTAACTGCGCTTTCTTGATCAATCAATTTTTGTAAGGCTTGCTTATCAGTTGAACTAGCAATTTTAGCATCAGCTTTTGCTTCTTCAGGCGTATTTTCAGGCTTTGTTATTCTTGGACCAGAAAGATATTTAACATCGGAAGCTTTAACATAATTAACATAATTAACATAACCAAAAGTACGGCTTGATATTTCATAGAATAACTCAGCCTTATTTTCACTTGGTACCCAAATATAAAGTTCTTTATATGCGGGAACATTTTCACCATTACGATAATTTGTTTGAGAAGCATTTTTACTAGTTTGAAGTTCCCCATTAATACTATAAGCTTTAGCATCATTTACAAAAGTAACATATGAATCTTTTGTATAAATCGTTAGTGGTTGTCTAGGCTGACTTGTAATATCCCTTGAATCAAGAAATTCATCAGTTGTACCTTTAATCCGGTAATATATATCAGCACTATTGCCCATGTACATCGAAGTTACACGATCAACTTTAACTTTTTGACCAACTTTTAAATAAGGGCTTCCCTCTCCATAATCTGAGGCACTTCTAGTAGGTACTTCATTTTTGTGCGACTTTATATAATTGCGAAGAGCTTTTGTAGTAACGGTAGCCTCATTTGTATAAACCGTTTTACCATCAATTTGATCAACATTGGCAGCCTTAATATAACCACCATTGCCAATACTGTAATATTGACTACCATTAATCGTTTGATATGGTAGGCAATTTTGGCTGTAATTATCATCATTCAAATAATAATATTGTTTACTATCATTAGTAATTGCTTCAGGCGTAGCAGTATATTTAACTGTATGACCCCAACGTAAAAATGTATTCTTTTTACTTCCCTTATAGGACTTTAAACGCTTACCATTTTTATCATAAACGTAAGTATTGTAATTCAAGTGCAATGTACCCGTCTGTGCTTGATTATCAATTGGTGTAGCATTAGCAGCTTTAATATAACCATTTCGACCGATAAAGTAATATTTACCACCAGCATTTGTCACAGATGTTCCACCTGGATAATTAAGCGTAGCACCTTTAGTAAATACTAACTTCTTGCTACCTTGATACTTACTCAAACGTTTACCATTGCTACCATAAACATAAGAGTTATGCTTTAATAACAAAGTTTTTTGATTTGAATCAGCAGCGGCTTGAACCGTTCTAGTAGGATTTTGTGCCAAGCTGATCACTGGGCTAATAGCCATTAACGCTGCAATTGAACTAGCAGCAATTTTTTATTTATTTTCAATTTTTCACCTCAACTTAAAGAATCATTTAATTTTCTATAATTCTTTCTTGTACTAAGCAGTTTAACATACCCCCCCCATTTTAAAAGTAAACTTAAGGTATTAATAAAAGAAAAAAATACGCCCTTTAGGTGTCAATTTTACAAGTAAATTACTCGATTAATCAGAATCAATATTATTTTTAATCCTTTACTGTACCTTTTCACCATTTAACTCCAGCAATAATGCGTACAACGCACCATATAAATTAGCGTCATTCTTAAATTTTGCAGCCACAATTTCTGGTGGATTGATTTGATTATTAATCATTTGGTTATCAGTCAATATATGTTTAAATTGCTTTCTAACTTCTTTAATCAAAATTGGTTGTGCACTAATGCCACCACCAATTACTACTTTTTCACCATTAACTATAACTTGAATATTCAGAATAACGGCAGCGAGATTTAAGCAAAATTCTTTAAAAATCTTTACAGCCGTCTTATTACCAGACCTAATTGCATCAAATGCTGCAATACCATCTTTCAAATTTGAATTACCAACTGCCCTATTAATCATGTAAATCATTCTTACGGCAGAACAAATATAACCAGAATAGGCTTCCAGATTATTGCTGCCCTTACTTATATTGGTAATCATCCAGCTTATTTCGCCTGCTTGAAAATCTTTACCGTGTAAAACATGACCATCTAATAAAATACCGCCACCAAGAGCAGTACCCAAAGTCATAGCAAAACCACTGTTTACATCTTGCAATTCGCCAAGCCATAATTCAGCCAAAGCCGCGGCTTTACCATCATTTTCTACACCAACTGGAACATTATATCTTTTACCAAGTGTTTCATTTAAATCTAAGCCATCTAAAAAAGTAAGTGCACCACCATAGTGAATAACTTTATTCTTAGAATCTATCTTGCCAGGTGCACATAAGGCTATCCCTTCGAACTTTCCTTTATATGCATCCGCAATTTTATAAATAGATGACATAAAACTTGCTAAACTTTCGGTATTGGTATTAACACGATTCTTTTCAATAATATGCCCTTCATGATTGAGCAAAGCATATTTTAAGTTGGTTCCACCTATATCAAAAGATAAATACTGCGTCATATTAATGTTCCTCATATTCTTTAAAATCAGTAGTGCTTGAAACAGTACTACTATTACTTAATATAAAATAAATAACTTAAATATTAAAATTTATTTTTCAACTTCATTAATAAATTTGCTTATTGCA
>ENA-UOOR01004734-UOOR01004734.1-fermentation-metagenome-genome-assembly--contig:-NODE-4734-length-10568-cov-2.628175_pt1 | contig 10568 bp, 10 predicted proteins | sample MGYA00245780_ERZ724029 | MGnify/ENA primary metagenome ERZ724029 (study PRJEB28704, sample SAMN03018315) | fermentation metagenome | biome: anthropogenic terrestrial biome; feature: soil; material... | reverse complement strand
GGGCATCCCCATTCCTACGGACGAAGGCATCATCAGCCGGTTCTGGCGGCAGACAGGCTTCGCGCCCACCGGCGCCCAGCAGCGCGTGCTGGGGCAGATACTGGCGGATATGGCGTCCGGACGCGCCATGCGCAGGCTGGTACAAGGCGATGTGGGCAGCGGCAAGACAGCCGTTGCCTTTGGCGCGGTGTGTGCGGCGGCTGCGGCCGGCTGGCAGAGCGCGCTGATGGCGCCGACCGAGATTTTGGCCCGGCAGCATTTGATCAGCGCGCGTGAGGTATTGGAGCCATTGGGCATCCGCTGCGGGTTGCTGCTGGGCGGCATGAAGGCAGCGGAGCGCCGGGAAGCCCTGGCCCATATTGAGGATGGAACGTGGGATTTGGTCATCGGCACCCACGCCCTGTTGGGCGAGGGGGTGCGCTATCACCGTTTGGCGCTGGTGATTACCGACGAGCAGCACCGCTTTGGCGTGCGCCAGCGCCAGCGCCTCAGCGACAAGGCGGATCAGGATGAACCCGCCCATGTGCTGGTGATGTCGGCGACCCCCATCCCGCGCACGCTGGCGCTGATTTTGTACGGCGATTTGGATGTGTCGGTGGTGGATGAGCTGCCGCCCGGTCGCACGCCAGTGGCCACCCGCACCGTGCCCGAGGACAAGCGCGAGGGGCTTTATCAATTCATCCGCCAGAAGGTGGCCGCGGGGGAGCAGGCCTACCTGGTGTGTCCCCTGGTGGAGGAGAGCGAGCGTGTGGAGGCCAAGGATGCCCAGGCCACCTACCGCGAGCTGTCCGCAGGCCCCCTCAAGGGGCTGCGCCTGGGGCTCACCTGGGGCACCCAGCCGCCGGCCGAAAAGGAAGAGGTTATCGCGCGCTTCAGCGCGGGGGAGATTGATGTGCTGGTGGCCACCACCGTCATCGAGGTGGGGGTCAACGTGCCCCGCGCCACCGTGATGGTGATTGAAAATGCCGACCGCTTCGGCCTGTCCCAGCTGCACCAGTTGCGCGGGCGCGTGGGCCGCGGCACGCAGGAAAGCTGGTGCTTCCTGCTGGGCGAGCCCAATGAGCGCCTGCGCACCCTCAGCGCCACCAACGATGGCTTTGTCATCGCGCAAAAGGATTTGGAGCTGCGCGGCCCGGGCGACTTTCTGGGCACGCGCCAGCATGGCCGCCTGCTGCCCGACGCCTTTGGCGTGGGCGATATGCGCCTCATCGAGGAGACCCGCGCTGCCGTGCACACCCTGACCCACGACCCGGCGCTGGCCCAGGAGGAGCAGGCCGTGCGTACCCGCGCCATGCAAAAATATGAGCGTGTGCTGGGGGAAATCGGGTTTCATTAATAATATGGCGGATTTCTATTGACATCGCCCCTGCCCGAATGCTATGATGCCGTTGAAACCCGATGAAATCAATCGGGATTACAGAAAACGCAGGAGGGAAGGGGCTTGAAGCTGTCTACACGCGGCCAGTACGCGCTGCACGCCATGATATTTCTGGCCCGCAAGGCGGGCGAAGGCCCGCAGTCCCTCAAGACCATCGCCGAGGACGGCCTGCCCGAGCAATATCTGGAGCAACTGCTGGGCGCGCTGCGGCGCTCCGGCCTGGTGACCACTGTGCGCGGGGCGGCGGGCGGCTATCGCATTGCCCGCCCGGCCAGCGAAATCACCGTGGCCAACATCCTGGAATCCACCGAGGGCCCGGTCAATTTGTCCGAGTGCGTGGGCGATTCGGCCAGCTGCCCCCGCGGCGCTGCCTGCGCCACACGCGACCTGTGGGCCTACCTGACGGATAACATCAACCACCTCATGCAGGGCATCAGCCTGCAGGACGTGCTGCAAAACAAGCCCTACGGGGCAAAGGAGTATACCAATTCATGAACCGCATCTACCTTGACAACGCGGCCACCACCCCGGTGTCCCAGCCGGTGCTGGACAAGATGATTCCCTATTTCCGCGAGCACTACGGCAACGCTTCTAGCGTGTACGACACGGGTCGCGACGCCCGCCGTGCCATCGACGCCGCGCGCCGCCAGGCGGCGGAAGCCATCAACGCCCAGCCGGGCGAGGTCTACTTCACCGGCGGCGGCTCCGAAAGCGACAACTGGGCCATCAAGGGCGCTGCCTTTGCCCGGCGAGACAAGGGCAACCACATCATCACCACCCAGGTGGAGCATCACGCCGTGCTGCACACCTGCCAGTGGCTGGAAAAGCAGGGTTTTGAGGTCACCTACCTGCCGGTGGATGAATACGGCCGCGTGACCGCCGAACAGGTGGAGAAGGCCATCACCGATCAGACCATTCTGATTACCATCATGGCCGCCAACAACGAAATCGGCACGCTGATGCCCATCGCGCAAATCGCGCAGGTGGCTCACCAGCACAAGGTGCTGTTTCATACCGACGCGGTGCAGGCCATGGGTGCTGTACCCATTGATGTGGTGGCCTGGGGCGTGGATTTGCTGTCGCTGTCGGCCCACAAGTTCCACGGCCCCAAGGGCGTAGGCCTGCTGTATGTGCGCAAGGGCACCCGCATTGACAACCTGGTGCACGGCGGCGCGCAGGAGCGTGGCAAGCGCGCCGGCACCGAAAACCTGCCCGCCATCGTGGGCATGGGCGAGGCCATGATGATCGCCGCCCGCAACCAGCCGGAAAACGCCAGGCGCCTGTCGGCGATGCGCGACCGGATGATTGCCGGTCTGCTGGAGAAAATCCCGCACAGCCGCCTCAATGGCCACCCCACCGAGCGCCTGCCCGGCAACGTCAACGTATCCATCCGCTACATCGAGGGCGAGGCCATGCTGCTCAGGCTGGATATGGCGGGCATCGCCGCAAGCAGCGGCTCAGCCTGCACCTCCGGCTCTCTGGACCCGTCCCACGTGCTGCTGGCCATCGGCCTGCCCCACGAAATCGCCCACGGCAGCCTGCGCTTCTCCCTATCGGATGAGAGCGTGGACGCCGATGTGGACGAAGTGCTTAACGTATTGCCCGGCATCGTGAAAACGCTGCGGGATATGTCCCCCATCTATCCAGGAAACGAGGGTTAATCACATGTATTCAGAAAAAGTGCTGGACCATTTTGCCAATCCCCGCAACGTGGGGGAAATTCAACAGGCCGACGGCGTGGGCACCGTGGGCAACGCCAAGTGCGGCGACATCATGCAGATTTACCTGAAGGTAGAGGACAACATCATCAAGGATGTGAAGTTTAAGACCTTTGGCTGCGGCGCCGCCATTGCCACCAGCTCCATGGCCACCGAGATGGTGAAGGGCAAAACCATCGAGGAAGCCCTGCAGCTGACCAACAAGGCGGTGGCCGAGGCCCTGGACGGGCTGCCCGGCCCCAAGGTACACTGTTCGCTGCTGGCCGAGGAAGCAATCCACGCGGCAATTGAGGACTATCAGAAGAAACACGCCCCAACCACGTAAAGCCCGACCCCGGAAGGAGCCTTATGACCGAACTGCACGGCAACCTCAGCGGTATCAGAGACAGTCACATCAAGCAAATTGAAGAGCTTTACCAATATCCGGTGGGCAGCGATGAATTCCTGCCGCCGGATTTGGCGCGTATATTGGCCGGGCACAGCGCGGCCATCAACCGCGAGATTTCCATCTACATCTCCCGCGGCGGCGATGTGCTGGACATCACCGTGGGGTACCTGGACAATGTATCCCTGGCCGAGCTTAGCCTGCGCCGCAGCCGCGAGCGGCTGAGCATGGTGCGCTGCATCCACACGCACCCCGGCGGCAGCGCCCACCTGTCCGATGTGGACCTGACCGCGCTCAAAACGCTGCGGCTGGACGCCATGTGCGCCCTGGGCGTGGATGGCGAGGGCCGGGTTACCGGCGTCACCGCGGCCTTCCTGGGCGAGCGGGTGGACGGTGTGCCCCAGCCGTGGCTGACGCCTGTGTTCGCGCTGGACGACCTCCCCCAGGAGGAATGGCTGCACCAGATTGCCGTCAGCGATCAGGCGGTGCTGCGCGGGGAAGAGCGTGAGATGGACCGCCCCGAGCGGGCGCTGCTCGTTTCCATCGACAGCCAGAAATCCCTGGACGAGCTGGAGGCCCTGTGCGAAAGCGCGGGCGCGCAGGTGGTGGGGCGCCATCTGCAGGCCAAGACCCGCCCCGACACCGCCACCTATGTGGGCAGCGGCAAGGCGGGCGAATTGGCATTGGAAGCCCAGGCCTTGGAGGCCGATATCTTGGTCACCGATGACGAGCTGACCGCCATGCAGACCAGCCGCCTGGAGGAGCTGGTGGGCATCCCGGTGGTGGACCGCACCACGCTGATTCTGGACATCTTTGCCCAAAACGCCATCACCAGCGAGGGCAAGCTGCAGGTGGAGCTGGCCCAGCTCAACTACCGCGCCAGCCACTTGAAGGGCCAGGGCCTTGTGATGAGCCGCCTGCTGGGCGGCATCGGCGTGCGCGGCCCCGGTGAAAGCAAGCTGGAGATGGACCGCCGCTACATCCGCGAGCGCATCAACCAGCTGAAGTCCGAGCTGCGCAAAATGGAGCGCCAGCGCGCCATCCGCCGCAAGGGGCGCGAGCGCAACGCCGTGCCCGTGGTGGCGCTGGTGGGCTATACCAATACCGGCAAGTCCACCTTGCTCAACCGCCTGTCGGGCGCTGATGTGTTGGTCAAGAATCAGCTATTCGCCACGCTGGACGCCGTCAACCGCAAGGTGGACCTGCCCGATGGCGACAGCTTTGTGCTGGTGGATACGGTCGGCTTCATCAACAAGCTGCCCACCGACCTTATTGAGGCCTTTCACTCCACGCTGGAGGAGGCCGCCCTGGCTGATATGCTGGTCATCGTGTCCGACGCCGCCTCGCCCGAACACATGGCGCAGCGCGCCGTGGTGGACGAGGTGCTGGCCAAGCTGGGCGCGCAGCATCAGCCGCGCATCGAGGTGCTCAACAAGTGTGATATTGCCCCGCCTGCCAGCGTGTACTCGCTGCCGGGCGCCATCTGCGTATCCGCGCAGGCGGGGGAAGGGCTGGACAAGCTGCTGGCCGAGATTGCCCGCCTGCTGCGGGTGCGCGAGCGGCCGTATAAGCTGTTTGTCCCCTTCAAGGACTATAGCCTGCTCAACGATTTGCGCCAGCAGGGCCGCATCCTGGAGGAGGAGCATCAGGAGCAGGGCACGCTGGTGACCGTGATGCTGGAATCGGCGGCGCTGGGCCGCCTGAACGCCAAGTATGGGGAGCTGCAGACCGATGTCCCCGCTGACGCGGACGCATGATGGTCAAGGCCATTACGCTGCTGGCGGTGTTCCTCAGCCTGTCCCAGGCGGCGCTGCATGCCTATGTGGCGCAGACCAGCCTGGGCGGTGTGTTATACTTGGTGAACCGGCGCTATGTGTTAAGCCAGCACTATGAGCCGGCGGACCTGGTGGCCCCCCGGGTGCCCGGCGGCGACAAGATGGGCACCCTGATGCGCGAGGAGGCGGCGCTGGCGCTGGAGCAGCTATTTGCGGCGGCGCTGGCCGAGGGGCATGAGCTGGTGGCCAGCAGCGGCTATCGCAGCTACAAAAAACAGGCCACCATCTGGGATAACAAGGTAGGCCAGGTGGGGCAGCGCAAGGCGCAGCTGTATGTGGCGCCGCCCGGGGCCAGCGAGCATCAGCTGGGCCTAGCGATGGATTTGGCCCGCAAGAGCAATGGCCACCTCAACGCCGCCTTTGGCAAGAGCGAGGAGGGGCGCTGGGTTGCGCAAAACGCGCACCGGTTTAGCTTCATTGTGCGCTACCGTGCCGATTGGACGGACATCACCGGCTACGCGGACGAGCCCTGGCACATCCGCTATGTGGGCAGGGAGCACGCGCAGACCATCGTAGACTTGGATATCCCATTGGAAACCTATGTGGCGCAGTTGAGCGCGGCTGCGTTTGGCGAATATCTCAGGGAGGACGGCGAATGACGAGCAAAAGGGCCTGGGCGGCCGTGATGGCGCTGACCTGTTGGCTGGCGGCTTTGATCACCATGGCAGAGCCGGTGTGGAACTTTCCGCTGGCGGCCAACGTGGTGGAGGGCAAGGGCGGCTACCTGGTGCTGACCAACCGCGAAACGCTGCTGGACAGCAGCTATGTGCCCCAGAACCTGACGGCGCTCAGCCTGCGCAGCGTAGGCCGCGACCATGAGTTGCGCCGGGAGGCGGCCGATGCACTCACCCAGATGTTTGCCGCGGCCGAGGCCGATGGGCACAAGCTGTATGTGAAAAGCGCCTACCGCAGCTGGCAGACGCAGAACTCCATGTACCACAACCGGGTGGAGCGCTATAACAAGGATGATGGCGTGGTGGCTTACCCCGGCTCCTCTGACCACCAGACCGGCCTTGGGGTTGACATCCTCAACTACGAGTGGACCAAGCGCGAGGGCATGACCCCCGCCTTTGGAGAGACGGCCGAGGCCCAGTGGATGGAGCAGCACTGCGCCCGCTTTGGCTTCATCCTGCGCTACATGCCCGAAAAGCAGGAGATCACCGGCATCATCTACGAGCCGTGGCACTTCCGCTATGTGGGGCAGGAAGTGGCCCAATACATCATGGAAAACCGCCTGTCGCTGGAGGAGTTTGACCAATCGGTGAAGGCGGCCATCGCGGCCTATGAGGCCCAGGGCGGCGACTACGCGGCGCTGTGCCGCCAGCTCAACGCCCCGCCCGAGCCCAAGATGCTGGGCGAAAGCGATGAGGAGGGCGACGGCGAGGTTTCCCTGTTCTACCCAAGCAACCCCTGAGGAGGCGACATGCGTTCCAAATTCATCCGGCGACTGGCGATGGGCCTTGTTTGCCTGAGCCTGTTTTCCTTTGCGGAAGAGCCGCCGGAGGATTTGCTGCCCGTGGAAACCGCGCCCCCGCTGGCCGAGCCCACACAGCCGCCCGGCCAATCGATGCTGGATACCGATGGCATCCTGTGCCTGGTAAACCGGGATTTGAAAATCACCAAGCACTATGTGCCGGCCGACCTGCGCATGCCCGAGGTAGCCACCCGCAAGAAGGGCATGGAGGAGCGCATTCTGATGCGCGAGGAAGCTGCCCAGGCGCTTGAAAAGATGTTTCAGGCCGCCAAGTGGGAAGCAAAGTACACCCTCTACGCCGCCAGCGGGTACCGCAGCTACGGCATTCAGCAGATACTCTTTAACGGCAAGGTGGAGGCCGTGGGCAGCCGGGACGCCGCGCAAAAGACGGTAGCCCCGCCCGGCACCAGCGAGCATCAGCTGGGCCTGGCCATGGACGTGCAAGCCCCCTCGCTGCTCAACCTCAACCGCGCCTTTGGCGACACAGAGGAGGGCAAGTGGGTGGCGGAAAACGCTCACCGCTTTGGCTTCATCATCCGCTACAAGCGCGAATGGACGGATATCACCGGCTACCTGTACGAGCCCTGGCACATTCGCTATGTAGGGGTCGCGCACGCGCGGGCCATCTACGCGCTGGATGTGCCGCTGGAGACGTACGTCGCCGCGGTTTCGCAGCTGCCGGAATATGTGCTGCGCGGCGGCAGCGATTTGCTGCTGGAAGGGCTGGCGCGCCAGTTGATGGCCGAGGTGCCCCAGCAGCCCGCGCTGGATTTGATGGGCGCGCAGACACCCGAGCAGCAGGACGCGGCGCTGCGCGCGGCCACCGCGCCCTATTTGCCGGCAGGCGCCAGCTATGAGCAGGTGCTCTGGGCCATCTACCCCACGCCCAAGCCCACCGCGGGCCCCCGCATCGACGCGGATGAGGAGACGTCGCTGTTCTCCTCCAGGCAGGAGCAGGATGTCGTCTCTCCTTGACAAGCTGCGCGCTGCACAGCCCATCCGGACAACGGAAGCACCCGTGCGCCGGGCGGATGGCTGCCTGATCAAAACCCAGGACCACCCCTGCCGGGATTTCCCGGCCATGCCGCTGTCGCCCGATACGCTGCGGCTGATGGCGGCGTTCGCGGCGGAGGAGCACCTGCGGCCTGAGGATTTGCTGTTTCTGGACACCGAGACCACCGGCCTCAGGGGCGGTGCGGGCACGGTGGCCTTTTTGATTGGGCTGGGCCAGTTTGAGGGCGAGCGCTTTGTCGTAACCCAGTACCTGATGCGGGACTATGACGAGGAGCCCTTTGTGCTGACCCCTGTGCTGGAGGCGCTGGGGCGCTGCAAGGCGGTGGTCACCTTCAACGGCGCGTCCTTTGACATGCCGCTGTTGCAGACGCGCCTCATCATGAACCGCCTGCACCAAGGGTATGAGGCGCCGCCCAACCTGGATTTGCTGCACATCGCGCGGCGGGTGTACAAGCTGCGGGTCAGGCAGTGCACCCTGGGCCGGCTTGAGGAAGAGGTGTTTGGTACGCCCCGCGTGGACGACTTGCCCGGCAGCCAGGTGCCGGAACGCTACTTTGAATACATCCGCACGCGGGAGCTGGCGCTGTTGGATGACATACTGGCGCACAACGCCCAGGATATCCTGTCCATAGCCCGGCTGCTGTATGCCCTGGCCCACCTGCATGAACAGCCGCTTTCTGCGCAGGACCAGCGCGATTTATACAGCCTGGGCCGCGTGTTTGAGCGCCGGGGCGAGCGGGAGTGGGCCGGCCAGTGCTTTCGCGCGTGTGACGACCGCAGCGTGCGGGAGCTGGCCCAGATGCGGCTGGCCAACCTGCTGCGCCGCGATGGCCGGCACGACGAGGCGGCAGGCCTGTACGAACAGGCGCGGGTCGCCGGACGGGGTGGGGCCAAGGTATATATCGAGCTGGCAAAAATCTACGAACATCGCTTCCGCGCGCCCGGCCGCGCGCTTGCCATTGCTCGTCAGGGCATGCTATATTGTTTGGAGCGCCTTCATGAAGGCGGGGCTGACAGCCCGGAATACAAGGATTTGGCGCATCGGGTCAACCGGCTGATCGCCAAAACAGGAGGAAAAACGGATGGGATTACTGGACGGCATGAAGATACGTTCCGCGCTGAGCAAGCATCAGAAGGGGGACGTGCAGGGGGCCAAGCATGACTACGAGGCGTTGATCGCCCAGGGCATATACAGGCCGCTGTTTCTGCTGCCGTATTCGGTGATTCTGCTGCGCGAGGGCGGGGAGGAAAACCTGCAGAAGGTCAAAAACGTGCTGGCCAAAATACAGCGCAACAAGGAGCTGACGCCCGAAGACCGCTCCCAGCTGCTGATGAACTACGCCGTGGCCGACTGGAAGCTGGGCAACCGGGAGAAGGCCGTCAAGCTGATGGAGTCCTCCCACCGCGAGCGCCCCTGCGGGCTGACGTACCAGACGCTGGGCTTCCTGTATGTGGAGATGAATGACGCCGAGCAGGCCATGGCCTACAACACCGAGGCGCTGGACTATGACGACGAGGACAGCGTGTGCCTGGACAACATGGCCCAGACCTACTACCGTGTGCTGGGCGATAAGGAGCAGGCCAAGCCTTACTTTGACAAGGCGCACCGCATCAAGCCGGGTCAGATTGATACGTTGTGCTTCCTCTCCCGCTATGACCTGGAGAAGGGCGACACGCAGGCCGCCATTGACAAGCTGGAGACGGCCAGCGAGGGCAGGTTTTCCCCGCTCAACTATGTGGACAAGGAACAGGTAGAGGCAGAAATCGCTCGTCTGAAGGGCAATGCCTGAGCGGCTGCGCAGCCTGTCCGGGCCCCGGCGTGCGCTATCGGCGCTGCTGGCGGCGCTGGTGGTGCTGATGGTGGTATTTATCTGGAGCAACTCGCTCAAGGACCCGGAGGCGTCGCTTAGGCAGAGCGCGGTGGCCGAGCGGCTGGTGAAGCCGTTGATACTGGCCATCCCGATGCCCAGCCTGCATACGCCCGAGATGATCAGCCTGCTGACGCGCAAGCTGGGCCACTTTGCGGAATTTTTTCTGCTGGGCGTGCTGCTGATGGCGCTGGCCATCGCGCTGCGCCCGGCGTTAGCGCTGCCCGCGTGGGGGCTGTTATTGTTTGCGGTGGCGGTGGCGCTGGCAGATGAAGGCCTGCAGTTTTTAACCGACCGCGCGCCGCGCCTGGCCGATGTGCTGCTGGATAGCGTGGGCGCAGGCTGCGGGTTGGTCGTGGCCCAGCTGTTTGGGCGGCTGTGGCGTTCGCGCCTGCGTGCCGCCATGAGGAGGAATGGGCATGTTTGATTATCTGCGTCAGGACCCGCAGGGCTTCCTGATGTTCATGCTGTACCGCGCGCCCGCGGTGCTGCTGGCGCTTACCTTTCACGAGGTAGCGCATGGCTATGTGGCGCTGCGAAGCGGCGACCCCACGGCCCAGATGCTGGGCCGCCTGTCGCTCAACCCCCTCAAGCACCTGGACCCCATCGGCACGCTGAGCATGTTTATCATGGGCTTTGGCTGGGCCAAGCCCGTGCCCGTCAACCCCAACAACTTTCGCCGCGGCAGTCGGGACGACCTGTTGGTCTCCCTGGCCGGGGTGACGACCAACATGATTCTGTTTATCGTCAGCACTTTGCTTGCCATCATCGTGGGGCTGTTCATGTACGAGCCGCAGGCGTTGAAGGCGTTGGGCGGCATGGCCTTCTTTCTGGATTTTGACGCCCAGGGTTTTACCCTGCAGCTGTTTCCGGAATACTCGGGTGTGGTGGCGCCT
>ENA-UOOR01004733-UOOR01004733.1-fermentation-metagenome-genome-assembly--contig:-NODE-4733-length-10568-cov-2.771236_pt1 | contig 10568 bp, 7 predicted proteins | sample MGYA00245780_ERZ724029 | MGnify/ENA primary metagenome ERZ724029 (study PRJEB28704, sample SAMN03018315) | fermentation metagenome | biome: anthropogenic terrestrial biome; feature: soil; material... | reverse complement strand
AGTAGAGTCTCCATCTGAAGCCCCGATGTTCAGCTTTGCTGAACGAGTTCACTGTAAGAAAAGTATGCTATCTTATACAAAGTAGGTTTTAAAGGGGATATAGCTTCAATTTACCACAGTGAATACTCAAGCTGAATGTTTTATGTGTTGCCTTTTCTATAAGCTCTCGCGTATAATAATAATGGTTATCACCCAGAAAGTCACAAAGTGACTTTCTGATGAAATTTAAAATATCTTAGATTTTATCAGCCTTTGAAAGAAGGTTGGATAATCATATTTTGATTGCATCAGGTTACAGCGAGTTGCAACTTCCTGCAGGTAAATCTACAGGAGAAAATCATGAAACGACTTTCTGGGAAGCAATTATAATATGGGTTATAAGGTATTCACATTACAACCTGCTTTCTAAAATTTTTTGAGGTGTATCAATGAAGAGAACAGCTTTTGTTATACTAATTTTTATTTCTATTATAATCACTGTTTTTTGTATTCCTGTTAATTCTTTCGCTAATTCTTCCAGCATTAAATTTGAGAATTTTGATATGAATTCCGGACTTTCTGCGATGTCTATATCAAGCATAATACAGGACAATGATGGATACTTGTGGTTGGGAACATCCAACGGGCTTAACAGATTTGATGGGAATGAGTTTGTTTCATACCGATATGACAGAGATGATCGTTATACATTATCCGGTAACGGAATAAATGTACTTTATGAAGACAGTAACAATAATATTTGGGTGGGTACCAATACAACCGGCTTAAACAAGTTTAACAAAAACACAGGAAAATCAGTACGTTACCAGCATGATCGAAACGATTCGGAAAGCCTTAGTAACGATTCTGTTTGGGCAATCTGTGAAGACAAAGAGCATAATATATGGGTTGCTACAGATGGAGGCGGGCTAAATAAGCTTCGCCCAGGCAGTGATAAATTTATTCATTACACAAATGATTTGAATGACAAAAATAGCTTATGCTCAGATAGTGTTTATGCAATGATTGAAGACAAGTATGGTGAATTATGGATAGGCACTATTGATAGAGGTCTTAGTAGATTTGACCCTGGAACAGAGACTTTTACCCAATACAAACACAATCCGAATGATGATAGCAGTATTGCCAGCAATTCAGTATGGGCTATATATGAAGACAGCAAGGGCGAAATTTGGTTGGGAACAGCAATGGGTGGCTTAAACAAATTTGACAGAGAAAATAACAGCTTTATTAGATACAAACATGATATTGAAAACAAAAACAGCATAAGCAATGATATTATCAATGATATCTGCGAAGACAAAGATGGTATGCTTTGGATCGGTACTTTTGGAGGAGGCTTAAACAAATTTGATCCAGAAACAGAAAAGTTCGTTACTTATTCACACAATCCATCAATTGAGTATAGCTTGAGTAATGATGTTATACTTTCGGTTTTTGTTGACAGAGAAGGAACAGTTTGGGCGGGAACCGATTCGGGAGGTCTTGACAAACACAACCATAGAACCGATAGAATAAGGCATTATACAAGCATCCCTACCGATACTAAAAGTTTAAGCAATAAGGATGTAACGGCTATTATGAAAGACAGCAGAGGTATACTGTGGGTAGGTACCGGTAATGGTGGATTAAATAGAATGGATAAGGATTCGGACATATTTATTCACTATAAAAATAATTCTGAAGACGCAGGCTCATTAAGCAATAACATTGTTAAATCTATTTATGAAGACAGTTACGGTAATGTTTGGACTGCAACATGGGGTGGAGGACTTAACATCTTTAATTTAGAATCTGAAACTTTTACTAATTTATATATTAGTCCCATTAATGATTCAAATAATTACTTAAGAACAATTTATGAGGATAAGAAGAAGAATTTATGGGTAGGTTCAGAAGGTGGACTTAGCAGATACGATTATTCAAAAGGAACCTTTGAGACGTTTAGCAATAATCCGGAAGATCCCTTCAGCCTTAGCCATAATTCCGTTAACTCGATTTTTGAAGATAGTTGTGGTAACTTGTGGATAGGAACTCGCAGCGGTCTTAATATTTTAGACAGAGAAACAATGAAGTTTACGTCGTTTAAGTATAATCTTGATGATTCTCACAGCCTAAGCAGTAATATTATCAACAGTCTTTACGAAGATAGTGAGAGTACTTTGTGGATAGGTACAAATGAAGGTATTAATAAATATAACAGGAAGACCGGTGATTTTTCTTATTACGGTTTAAAGGATGGGCTTTCAAGCAGTTATGTATATGGAATACTTGAAGATGGGGAGGGTTATTTATGGATCAGTACCGATAAAGGTCTTTCCAGATTTGACAGCAAAAACGAAATATTTGTTAACTTTGATGAGAATTATGGCCTGCAGAACAATTTATTTAACATAAACTCATGTTTTAAGAGTGAGACAGGTGAAATGTATTTTGGGGGTATTAATGGATTTGACATATTTGATCCTTCTAACATAAAACCAAACGAATATATCCCAAATGTAAAAATAACAAAGATAGAAACTCCTGAAAGGGTAATATATACAAATCAGTTGATGGATAGCGAAAGAGAGATGTATATTTCCTATAAGGAAAACAAAATTGTATTTGAATTTATGTCGGATAGCCTTGTGATGCCGGAGAAAAACCAGTTTGCTTATATGCTGGAAGGCTTTGATGACGAATGGATATACTGTGGCAATGAGAAAACCGCTACATATACGAGCATTAACGGTGGGAACTATACGTTCCGGGTTAAAGGTTCAAATAATGATGGTGTTTGGAACGAAACAAGTGCTTCGTTAAAAATCAATATAAGTATACCTCCGTGGCAATCCTGGTGGGCTTTTTTGATTTACTTCGCAATACTATGCTGTCTAGTAGCTTTATTTATCAGAGCAATGTTCAATAAAAGTAAAAAGAAAATAGAAGACCAGAAAAAGGTTATTGAAAAGCTTGAACAATTTGACAGCTTGAAGGATGAAATCATGGCGAATATATCACATGAGCTTCGTACTCCAATTTACGGGATTATAGGAATAAGTGAATCCATGCTGGATGGAGCAGCTGGAGAAGTTAATGATATACAAAGGTATAACCTGTCGCTTCTTTCTTCAAGCAGCAGAAGATTATCAAATCTTGTTAATGATTTGCTTGTTTATTCAAGACTTAAGAATAGTGATATTAAGCTTTATTACAAGAAAGTTGATCTGCATCAGCTTACACAACAAGTAATCGATATAATCAAACATTCAATAAATAGTAATAAAATAATAATCAAAAATAGTATTTCGCATGATTTTCCTTTGGTATTGGCAGATGAGGAAAGACTTACTCAAATTATGTACAATTTGATTGAAAATGCTGTAAAGTATACTCCTGAAGGGAGTGTGGAGGTTTTTGCTATAAAATCTGACAGTTATATTAAGGTTGGAGTAAAGGATACGGGTATTGGTATTGATGGAAAAGAAATTGAATATATATTCGACACATTTAGACAGGCAGGCGGAGGATTCTCCAGAAACCATGCAGGCGCAGGGCTTGGTCTTTCTATTGTAAAGCAGCTTGTGGAGCTGCATGGCGGAGAGATTAATGCTACCTCCAGTCCAGGTGAGGGCTCTAACTTCTATTTTACGATCCCCATAAAAAGTGATGTTGAGATAGATTCAGATTTTGCACCTTCATCTTCAGTTATATCAGGTTTCATGGTCAATAATGCTGAAAAATCTGTAGAATCTGTATTCTCGAATAACAGTACAAAATCTGACACAAAGATATTGATTGCAGATGATGAGAAAATTAACAGGCAAATCTTATTTAATTTTTTCAGTCTTAGTGGGTATTCGGTTACTGCTGTATCAAACGGCTATGAAGTTTTGGAGGAATTGGATTCCAACAGTAGGTACGATTTGGTTATACTGGATGTTATGATGCCTAAAATGTCAGGCTACGATGTTTGTAAATCTATCAGGTAAAAATACGCTCTTTATGAACTGCCTATTTTACTTCTTACAGTTTTAAACCGTCCTGAAGACCTTGCTATGGGGTTATCATCAGGAGCAAATGATTTTCTTGCTAAACCATTTGATAAAACTGAGCTAAAGGTGCGGGTAGATACTCTTATAAAACTGAAAAAAGCTGTTGATAACGCTTTGAAAGCTGAAGCATGCTTTCTCCAGTCACAGATAAAACCTCACTTTCTATACAATACGCTTAATACTATAATGGCATTATGTATAACCGATGCTGCTAAGGCTCGGGAATTAATACTTGATTTAACTAATTATCTAAGGAAAAGTATAAGCTTTAATAATATGAATCATCTTATTGACCTGAAAAGTGAGCTCAGTCTTGTAGAGTCTTTTTTGAATATTGAAAAAGCAAGGTATGGTGAAAAATTAAAAATCATACTAAACATTGATGAGAGTATAAATTGCAAATTACCTCCCCTGATTATTCAACCTATTGTAGAAAACTCTATAAAGCATGGTATAAAAAACAGAGTGGAAGGAGGGATGGTTAGCATATCAATAAAAGATGATGAAAGTAATGTAATAATTGAAATTTTTGATGACGGACCGGGTATAGAGAAGGAACAATTGGCTTCTCTGAAGGAAGGTCGTTTCAGTTCGGAAGATAGTATTGGGTTAAGAAATATCTATAACAGAATGCATATGCTCTATGGATATGGTCCAGAGATAGAAAGCATGAGTGGAAAAGGAACGATAGTATCATTAAAGATAAAAAAGTAAAAAACAGGAGATATTGCAATGTTTAGAACAGTGCTTGTAGATGATGAAGAATTGGCTTTGAATGAACTAAGATTTCTTTTGAGAAAAATAGGTAATATTAAAATTATAAACAGCTACACAAATCCCTTGACCGCACTTGAGCAACTAAAAAATGACAAGCCCAATCTTGTTTTCTTAGACATTGATATGCCGGAAGTTAGCGGGTTTAGTCTGGCTCAGGAGATTTTAAGCATTAAAAAAAATATTAATGTGGTTTTCGTGACAGCATACAATGATTATGCCGTAAAAGCTTTTGAAATAAATGCCGTTGATTATATTTTGAAGCCAGTATCGTTTGACAGATTAAAACTTTGCATTGATAGGATACAGGAAAAAAATGTCCAAAACATAAGTAATGAGCTGCTCTATGAGCTACAGGATAAGGCAGGCAAGAAATCAGGATATAATAAAATCGTCACATCTGATGATAGTGAAATAAATATATTTAATACCGAAGATGTATTGTATTTTACATCGGAGCAAGGAAAAACAATTATAGTAACCAATAGTGGAAGGTATAATACAAAAGATTCTCTTGATACTTGGGAAGTCAAGCTTAGAGCTAAAGATTTTTACAGATGCCATAGATCATATATTGTCAATATTAACAGGATAAAAAAAATATATTCATGGTTTGGCAATTCATATAACATAAAACTTGACATAACGAATGATAGTATACCTGTGAGCAAAAGAAGAGTTAAGGATCTAAAGAATCTTATAGGAGTTGCTAGTTGATTTCCTAGCATTAAGCGGCAAATCTTGCCATATGTAACGTCATAAATTATAGTTATTTTAATTTTGCTGTTCTATCTAACTTAAATATTTATCAAAAAAAAAATGCATGTTTCAAAGACGTTACATATAGCAACCAGCTTAACGATATAACGATGTTTTGCAACTCACCGCCTGTTGTGATAAATAGGTACCCGCCACCAAGCATTTTTCAACCAGAATGGTTGAAAATACGAAGAGGTGGGGCGGGGGTCTATCTTAGCCTCGTTATAATAGCAGTGAAATAGTAGTTAACATATAGCTGAACGCTCAAGCTTTAAAATCGCCCGTTCATAATTAAATTATGACTTTTCAACTGGAAATCCCAAAATCTTTAATAATTTGATTTATAATTGTTTAGGGAAATCAAATAAGGGGGGTTAATATGCTTGTGCTTGGACGAAAGCCGGGTGAATATGTTATGATTGGTGACAGCATAATGGTTAAGGTGATTAAGTCGGATGAAGGCGATTTAAGATTAGCAATAGATGCACCAAAGCATATGAAAATTGTTAGAAGTGAGCTTATAGATAATAAAACAAAATAAAGAAGATAACCAATAATAGATAGAAATTAAAATTTGGTTATCACCTGGAAAGTCACAAAGTGACTTTTTGATAAAATACAAGATATACTTCACTCCCTAAAAACTAGGGAGCTTTTTTTTATAAATCACTGTTAATTGTTTAATGGTTTTTGACGATATATATCATGAAAGAAGTAAATAGTAATTAACAGGGACGATACATTAACCGGGTTTATCTGCAGGAAGCGGAATCAATTCGGTGGATGTATTTTTTTTGCTTTTTTACGGATTTTATATGTCTGTTTTGGCTATGCGAAAACAAATGGCACGTAAATCAATCACAATATGGTTATCCAACCTTCTTTCGGAAGCTGATAAAATTTAAGATGTCTTAAATTTTATCAGAAAGTCACTTTGTGACTTTCTGGGTGATAATCATATTAATGAAATTTCAGGGACGAACCGTTTTATACCAAACCTATAAGGACATAGGAACATGGTATAGGACGGTCTTTTTTTATCAAAAAATGCGCAAAGGATGGTGCTTTTATGCTGGTCATTGGAAGAAAACCTGGAGAATATGTTCTTATCGGTAGCGATATTATGGTAAAAGTCGTAAAGTCTGCAGACGGCGATTTGCGTCTTGCCATTGATGCACCAAGAGAAATAAACATTTTAAGAGGCGAAGTCTATGAGAAAAACAAAGTTATGTCTGCAACAAGTTAATTAAGTATTTAACAAGTTAATTAAGTATTTTATTAATCTAGTTAATAAACCTTTGTGGCCACAGGTTTGTTATAAATACATGCGGAAACGGAAGTCCGCAATATTTTTCTAAGGAGGGAATATAATGCGAATTAATCACAACATTTCAGCACTTAACACTTACCGGCAGCTATCCATGAATACAGCTTCGGGAACAAAATCTCTGGAAAAGTTATCATCAGGCTTAAGGATTAATCGAGCCGGTTACGATGCTGCAGGTCTTGCTATCAGCGAAAAAATGAGAGGTCAGATACGTGGCTTGAATCAGGCGGAAAGAAATGCACAGGATGCTATTTCTTTGATTCAGACTGCAGAGGGTGCTCTAAGTGAAACCCACAGCATTCTCCAAAGGATGAGGGAGCTTGTTGTTCAGGCTGCAAATGCTACTAACACCGAAGAAGACAGGCAGGAAATTCAAAAGGAAGTTAACCAATTGACCTCAGAAATCAATCGAATCAGTAACACAACTGAATTTAACAAGATGAGGCTCCTTGACGGAAGTAGAACCACATCATATGGTGAGGCTGTTAAAGTGATTGCCGGAGGTGGTAATGCACCTATTTTTGGCGATTATCTGAGTAATCTGTCATTAACTAAGGATACTTCACTGAAGAAGGATACCACTTATGAGATTAATGTTACGGAAACCATTGAAAAATCTGTAACTGAACATCAATTGCTTAGTTCAACCGACGGTTTGGAAAATGCAAAAGTATCCGGAACAGATGCGGGTCTTGATGAAGGAAGCTATAGGATTGACATTTCTGAAGCTACGGTGAATTCCATAAATCATGAGTCAACACTAAGTGCTTTGCTGGATAGTGCAGATGGTAATGACTCAATTACTATTTCTGCAGACTCAATTCTCGTTGAGAGCGAAAACTATGCCATAGAGGTTACAAAGACTGTTGAGAAAACAGCAACAGGCTCCAACGTTGCAGGTATAAGTGAGTTAAACATTGATGATTTTGATGATAACACAAGATTCGACATTAAAATCGATAATGTTATATCAAAGGGAAGTGTTGTTGTAGGTACTACAGTTCCTGGCGATGCAAGCAAATTATACAATACTGCAGATTCAGGTGACAATGGTGCCATAACAAATCTTACCATAAAAGAGAATTCTACTTACAAAGCTGCACATGACTATGAAATAAAAATGGAACAATTGGGTGATACCAAGTCCTCCGTAAATGGTAATACTCTTGGTGATACTGCTGATTTAACCGGTGCTGAATTGACATTAAACAGCCAAGCGATTGATCTTACGGATGTTATTGCTTTACAAGGGGTCGCTACTGATATTGACCTAACTAATTCCACAAATCAATCAAATTTGGTTAGTGAATTGCAAGACGCTATAAATAGTGTGTTTGATGGAACAGCAAATGAAGGAGTTACATTTACGGTTTCTGCAGTAGGTGGTGCTCTCAGAATTGAAAGTGACAACGAAATACTTGGTTCAAAATTCTCTATAGGTGGAACCAATCTTGATCAATTAGGTTTGTCAGCAGGGGATTCAAATATCGTTTCAAACAGCACAGATGATGTAAAGATGAGGTTTACACTAACAAGAGATACCGGTTCGGGAGATGAAATAGTAGAGCGCGCAGAAGCGACCTTTACAAATACTGCCGGTGCAAGGAAGATAGATCTTGGTGATGTATCTTTTGAAGTTGACAACACCAAAATGTATGCAAGCGATAGCGACCCGGATGATAATACTGTAGGCAGCTTCCACGATGCTACACTCACCTTGGATAGCGCAATAGAGGTAAAAGTTAGTGTTACAAAAGACAGTGACACTGATAGCACACAAACCTTAACCTTAGCGCAAAATGCTGTAGAGGGAACAAAGGATTTTACATTTGGCACAGATACACTTTCCATGAAGATTAATGCTTCCAATCTTGTAGGAGGGCAGTCGCAGGTTACAACAGTTGATGAAGCTATTTCATACTCTGTCCAATTAGGCTTGGAAGACGGTGGAGAAGCAGGTCTTCAGGAAAGCGAAAAAATCGGCACTGCTAAAACATTTAAATACGAGGAACTAGTAGATCCTAAAACAGTAAGGAACCTTGCTATTGGTGATGCAGGAAGTGGTTTGTTCTTAGATCTTAGTGTAGATGAACTCAGAACCATGAGCGCGGGTACAAGCACTATCACGTTTGGTCTTGAAGAAAAGGACACATATGTAGCGCAGATCTTAAATGCAGATGGTTCATCTGCGGGTGGCACCCGATTTGTACTTGAGAATACAGGGGCTGGGCACACAACTGATTTAGATCATGGTTTGACTCTTGACTACGATGCTTCAACCCTTGGAGCAGGCAGTATCTACTTTGGAATTAACGAATCCGATCCTGTGTACACAGCGGAACTAAAGGTAAAAGATGCTGATGTTAATCTTGAAGTAAAAACCTTTGATAAAGGTGAAACCATAATCTTTGACAGTGGTGTTAGCCTTGAGTCGGATGATGAATTGGTCGGCGATACTAATGCATACTTCAGGGTAGAAGAAGATGCTTCAAATGTGACTAGTGACAACTCACTCACTATGCAGATAGGTGCAAATACCGGGCAGTCAATGTCAGTTGACATCGGTGACATGCGTGCTGCTGCTCTTGAAATTTCAGCTAAAGACGAAAGCATTACAAAAGAAGTCGTAGTTGATGGAAAGAGCTATATCGCATATTATACCGAAATAGAAAACGTTACCGATGGTAGCAGCAACAATGCTGTGGAATATGCTCTTGACGTTTCCGGTGGCGAAAAAGCAACTGCAGCCATCAAGGTTATTGATGATGCTCTTGCTAACGTATCCAGTGAAAGAGCAAAATTGGGTTCTTTCCAGAATCGTCTGGATCACACAATAAACAACTTGGGTACATCAGCTGAGAACCTCACCGCAGCAGAATCACGTATACGCGATGTTGATATGGCTAATGAGATGATGGAATTTACAAAAAACAATATTCTCCAACAAGCTGCTCAGGCAATGCTTGCACAGGCTAATCAACAACCGCAGGGAGTACTCCAGCTGCTTGGCTAATAATTTTCACTTTTCATTACTTTATTTTGGCTTAGGATAATTCCTAAGCCATTTTTTGGTTTGTGGGGCATGTTGCCCAGACTGATGGTTTGAAAGAAAACATATCACCTATATGACGGGAAGATAAGCTGTAAGCAAGGGCGTCTCTGAAGCGGATTGGTTAGGAAGTCGTTTAATCTTCAATTTTCTACAGCGAATTGACTCAATCCTGAAGGAAGCAGAAGATTGACGCTTTTTAGGTTAAAGCTTATAATATGATTATCTCTAATAAAGTTAAGCAGTGACTTTCTGATGAAATTTGGGGATTCTTAATTTCATCAGCCTTCGAAATAAGGGTGGATAACCATATTGTGATTGCACCAGATTGCAGCTCTGTGCAACATCTTGCAGACAAACCTGCAGGAAAAAGTCGTTTCACAACATACTGAAAAGCATTCTTAATATGATTATCTCCCGAATAGTCACGGTGAGACATTACAGCAGGATTAATTATCCTTTAAAACAAGAAGTATTGCAAAAAAGAGGTGGCATATGATACTATCCAAAATAGTGGAAATTCTTAATGGTGATATACACTCCTGCGAGGGGGAGCTTGAGCTTGATATTAGCTCTGCCTGCGGTGCAGATTTAATGAGTGATGTTATGGCTTTTTCAAAGG
>ENA-UOOR01004732-UOOR01004732.1-fermentation-metagenome-genome-assembly--contig:-NODE-4732-length-10568-cov-19.983259_pt1 | contig 10568 bp, 9 predicted proteins | sample MGYA00245780_ERZ724029 | MGnify/ENA primary metagenome ERZ724029 (study PRJEB28704, sample SAMN03018315) | fermentation metagenome | biome: anthropogenic terrestrial biome; feature: soil; material... | reverse complement strand
CCATTTCGTGGCATCAGGTTAATCCTGACAGATGGGATGGATCAGCAAATGAAGGGGAATTCGGTGATACGCAGGTAGCGATGACAAAGGAACGTTTCCAGGAACTTTTGCATGAGAAAACGGTAATTCATGACAAATATATTGCCCATATTGATACTATCGCAACTTATTTGAAAAAACTAAGAGATTCAGGTGTAGTTGTCTTATGGAGGCCTTATCACGAGATGAACGGGGGTTGGTTTTGGTGGGGAGCCAAACCGGATTTTAAAAGTCTATGGAAATTAATGTATGACAGATATACAAATTATCATGGCCTGAACAACCTCATTTGGGTGTGGTCGCCAAACATTTCCAACCCAATTGTTGAGTATTATCCCGGTGATGAATATGTTGATATTGTCGGTTTTGACGGATACCCAAGAGATGTGCGAAATTGGGACAATGATGAAAAGTTGAAAAATGAATTGGATAAAATAAATACATTAAGTAAAAATAAGATTATCTCGTTGACAGAAGTGGGATGGTTACCTGAGATGGAGTGGTTGAAAAAAGAACGCCCTGAGATTGTTTGGTTTTTATGTTGGTGGACTCACCTGACAAAAGAAAACACAGAACTGACCATTCAACAGATCTACAACCATCCATACGCAATAAACAGAGACAGGGTGAACTGGAAGTCAACACATTAAAATCAAATGTCATCATTGAACGGAACAACTTATTTTAAAGGATATTTAATGTATCATTCGAAATTGGAATGCAAGTGTATTAGAAAAAGTTACTATTCTCTATTCTGTAACATGAAGTTATTGATAAATGCATCTTTGTGTTATGTCCGCAACCAATGAAAAAAACAGCTGGATTCATGGTATCGGTCCTGGGCTGATCGTTGCCGCTCTTGTTTTTGGGCCCAGTAAACTTACCATCACTTCAAAAATTGGCGCAAACCATGAATATGGACTATTGTGGGTTATCGCTGTGGCGATCTTTTTCATGGCAGTCTATACTGTGATTGCCGAACGGATCGGGATCGCTTCAGAAAAAACGCTATTGGCCATGATAGGGGAAAGATGGGGAAAAGGATTCTCTATGCTGATAGGAATCGCGATTTTTTTAGTTTGCACCTCATTTCAGGCAGGTAATTCCGTGGGTGTGGGTATTGCAATAGGTGAATTGACCGGTACAAGCAATGTTATTTGGATTATTGTGTTCAATTGTATTGGTATCGGGCTCCTTTTTTTTAGAAAATTCTACAATGTCCTCGAGAAGGTGATGATGTTTCTGGTGGGGCTTATGTTGCTGGCATTTTTAATCACTCTCTTTGAAGTGAAGCCTAATGTCACAGGAGTGGCTAAAGGTTTTATTATTCCACATATACCGGAAGGATCAATGGGATTAATCATTGCATTTATGGCATCCTGTTTCTCAATTGTCGGCGCATTTTATACCTCTTACCTGGTACAGGAACGTAAAAAAGCGGCGAAGGGACTTGAAAGCAGATCAAAAAACAGCAGCCTGACCGGAATTATTATTCTTGGGTTACTCAGCGCGATAGTGATGATTTGTGCCGGCGCAATTCTCTTTCCCCAGGGTATCGAGGTGAAAACCGCAACGGATATGTCCATGGCTTTAGAGCCTGCCTTCGGGGTATGCGCATCCGCGGTGTTCCTGATAGGGCTCTTTGCTGCAGGCTTCTCTTCCATTGTTGGCAACGCTACGGTGGGCGGCACGCTTCTAAGTGATGCATTTGGCGGCGGGGGAGCCTTCAGCTCAAGTAAAACGCGCGTTTACATCGCATTGGTTATGATCGTCGGTGCAATCATTTCAATCTTATTCGGTGGAGCACCTTTAGAGTTAATTGTTTTTGCTCAAAGTATTACAATATTTATCGTCCCTTTAATCGGCGTTACCATGTTCTTCATTGCAAATGATAAAAAGTACATGGGTGAAAATAAGATCAACCCCCTTTTTAAAGATATCGGGAGCGCTCGGGTTAATTGTGATTGTTTTGCTGGCTGTGGTGAATTTCATCGATATTTTCCTAAAATAATTTGCTGTTTCTGAAACGATAACCTGTTTATTTTTGAAATAACATTCTGTTCAATATGACAAAAGAAGATGTGCTAAGCGATTATCTAAAACCTTCACGGAGGTTGGCCAATGACATTGCCAAAATAGAGGGTGATATCCTTATCCTGGGTGCCGGGGGAAAAATGGGCCCGGCAATGGCAAAGCTGGCTCAGGATGCCATCAATGAGGCTGGAATTGAGAAAAAAATTATTGCTGTATCCCGCTTCTCCGAAGATTCCGTTTTCGAAAGATTAAATAGTCAGGGGATAGAGACAATTAAGGCTGATCTGTTAAACGACAATGATCTGGATAAACTGCCCCAGATTCCGAATATAATTTATCTTGCAGGACACAAATTCGGTACGTCCGGGAACGAGTCTTATACCTGGACAATGAACTCCTATTTGCCCGGGAAAGTAGCCGAAAAATTTCACAAGTCTAATATAGTCGTTTTCTCTTCCGGAAACGTGTATCCCTTATCACCCGTCGTGAACGGGGGAATGACAGAGGATATGCAGGCTTCGCCAGTAGGCGAGTATGCTCAGTCCTGTTTGGGAAGAGAGCGCGTTTTCGCATATTTTTCCCGTAAAAACAGCACGCCTATGTTTATTTACCGCCTCAATTATGCGAATGATGTAGCGTATGGCGTTTTATTGGAAATTGCCAAATCCGTCAAGGAGGAAGGAGAGATTGACTTGAGCATGGGGAACGTGAATGTTATTTGGCAGGGTGACGCCAACGAAATCGCCATAAGAGCGCTGCTACATTGCTCAACACCCCCAAGAGTAGTAAATGTGACCGGTCCGGAGATGATTTCCGTAAGATGGCTGGCCAATGAATTTGGTAAGATATTCGGTAAATCCCCAAAATTTTCAGGCATTGAATCATCTGATGCCCTGCTGAGCAATGCCGCCGAATGTTTCAAACTCTTTGGCTATCCGAATGTCAGCCTGAAACAGATGGTTGAGCTGATTGGATGCTGGGTGGCGGAAGGTGGAAAGACAATAAATAAACCCACCCATTTCCAGGAGAGGAAAGGTGAATTCTAAACGGAAGCGGCTATGGCAGAAACGATAAAAAAAGAGGTGTTAACCAGGTTAAAAGAGGGCGGATTCATTCCTGCGCACCCCTTGGCATTAAACGAGGATTTAACTATAGATGAAGCGTCCCAGAGAAGATTAACGCGCTATTATATTTCCTGTGGTGTGGATGGAATAGCCATCGGGGTGCATACCACCCAGTTCGAGATAAGGGATCCGGAATACAGTTATTTTGAAAGAGTGCTGGCGATTGCTGCTGATGAAATCGCACGCTCCGGGGCAGGATCTTCCTTTATTAAAGTGGCAGGCATCTGCGGGCCGGTCCAACAGGCAGTCAAAGAGGCTGAAATCGCTGTAAGCCTCGGGTATGATCTGGGTCTGTTAAGCATGGGAGGATTGGATAATCTCTCTGAGGATGAGCTGATCGCCCGCGCAAAGGCTGTGGCCCGGGTAATACCCGTTTTTGGATTTTACCTCCAACCATCCGTGGGAGGAAGAGTATTCAGTTACTCTTTCTGGGAAGAGTTCTGCAAGATCGATCATATATACGCGATAAAAGCAGCTCCTTTCAACAGGTATTATACCTTGGATGTGATCAGGGCTGTGTGCAACTCTCCCAGGAACAATGAGATCGCGCTATATACGGGAAATGATGACAACATTGTTCTCGATTTGATCACGCCCTATTCAATTAAGGCGGACAACCGTTTGGTTGAAAAAAGATTCGCTGGGGGATTGCTGGGGCATTTCGCGGTCTGGACCAAAAAGTCGGTCGAACTGTTTCATTTTATCAAAGAGGGACTGAGAGAGAACAGTCTCAACCATGAAGAGATACTTAAAATTGCTGGTGAGATTACCGACATGAACGGGGCGCTCTTTGATGTGGCCAACAATTTTAAAGGTTCTATCTCCGGAATCCATGAAATTTTAAGAAGGCAGGGGTTGATGAAGGGTACCTGGTGTTTGAACCCGCGCGAACAATTGTCAAAGGGACAATCAGAGGAGCTTGACCGTGTCACCTCCCAATATGCGCGGTGGACGGATGATGAATATGTAAAGCTGTTTATTGTCAACGATAAAGGTTGACAGGTGATAACAACGAAACGTCTATGAACAAAAAGGATGATATTAAGCGTCTTGCTTCTGAAATAAAAAATGACATTATTTCTAAAAGAAGATATCTGCACCAAAACCCGGAATTATCTTTTCAGGAGTATAACACCTCGGCATTTATAAAAGACTCCTTGAATGCCTTGGGTATTACATGGGAGCCTATAGTGGGCACCGGCGTTGTGGCTACGATTCAAGGACGATATGATTCTGATCAGGTAGTCGCTGCAAGAGCCGACATGGATGCGTTGCCTGTTTCAGAAAAAACAGATCTGAGTTACATATCTTTAAATGATGGCGTTATGCATGCCTGTGGACATGATGTTCATGTTTCTTCACTTTTAGGAGTAGCGGAGATACTCACAAAACTGGACAATAACTTCAGCGGGACAGTAAAGCTGATTTTTCAGCCTGCCGAAGAGATATTGCCCGGGGGAGCAATGCGGGTCATTCAAGAGAATGCCCTGGATAACCCCAAAGTAAACGCGATGATCGGACAGCATGTAATGCCCTCCATACCGACAGGGAAAGTGGGTATTAAACCGGGAGAATTTATGGCATCCATGGATGAGATAAGAATAAAGATTTCAGGTAGGGGAGGACATGGCGCAGAACCCCATAAAAACAGCGATCCGATAGTGGCAGCTTCGGCAGTTATACTTGCATTGCAGCAGGTTGTGAGCCGGCTGAATAACCCCAACACCCCGTCGGTTCTCTCTTTTGGGAAAGTCCAGGCGAACGGATCCATAAATATTATCCCCGACGAGGTTTTGATTGAAGGAACTTTTCGTACCGTGGACGAGCAGTGGAGAAACGAGGCGTGTAAAAGAATTGAATCCATAGTCCATTCGGTCGCGGAAGGATATGGATGCCAATCCGTCATCGATATAAGAAAGGGATACCCCTCGCTTCATAACGATATTACATTAACGAAAAGGATTAAAGAACTGATGCGTGATTATTTGGGAGCGGAGAATATTATAGATCTGCCCGTTTGGATGGCTTCCGAGGATTTTGCTTATTATGCCCGGGTGACGGATGCCTGTTTCTATGCATTGGGAGTGGGATATGAAGGAACCGAAAATCCCTCGCTGCATAATCCGTTGTTCGATATCAATGAGGATTCCATCGAACTCGGTATTGGATTGATGACCTATCTGATTTTAAGTTTATTAAATAAATAATATTGTCCAAATGGCAAAAGTACAACCATTTACAAATCTACAATTAAGCGCATTGGTTATTTTACGATTTCTCGCTGGCTGGCACTTACTTTATGAAGGAGTCTCTAAACTGCTTAATCCCGGCTGGTCCGCTGCTGGCTTTCTCGGGGAATCTCAATGGATCATGTCTGGAATTTCCAATTGGATTGTCTCGAATAACAATGTATTGAATGCGGTAGATTTTTTAAATACATGGGGGCTTATCGCGATCGGATTGGGATTGATCCTGGGATTGTTCACAAGTTTTGCCGCATTTTCGGGAGCAATCCTTTTGTTCATATATTACTTCAATAATGCCCCAATCGTTGGTATAGAATACACGATTCCCTCAGAAGGAAATAATCTTCTTGTCAACAAAACCCTCATTGAAGCCATGTCACTTTTTGTTCTGGCCGTTTTTCCTACCGGTTCAATTATTGGCCTGGATGTCTTTATTAATCGTTTAAAAATTAGAAAATGAATACAAGAAAAGAGAAACCTCATCCCGATGAAGATAAAAACATCCTCTCGCGCAGAAGTGCATTGAAAGCATTGGCAGGGATACCGGTTTTGGGATTATTCGGATATGAACTGTTTGATAAAATAAGCTGGGACAAAAAAAAACAGTCCCGGTTAATTAAAGAATTGGGACTTGAAGACATCCATATCCAACAAAAAGTCCCTGCCGTTTCAAAAGGTGATCTGATCCGGATTGGAATAATAGGCTTTGGAAACAGGGCGAATGCACTTGCCAACGGACTCGGGTTTATGCATCCCGAAACAGTGGAAAGCTATACAAAAAGCGGCAGGTTAAAAAACTGGCTGGAACAGGAAAATTTAAATGTGGCAATCACCGGAATCTGCGATGTGTTTGATATGAATGCAGAAAGAGGATTGGTTACAGCCGGAAACGAACTTTTAGCAGGCGGAGCCAAACCGTCGGGATTAAAGGTCAAACGATACCGGACTTACCGGGAGATGTTGGATGATGATTCTATCGATGCAGTGGTTATTGCCACACCCGACCATCATCATGCCCGCATGACCACGGATGCGGTAAAGGCAGGAAAACATGTCTTTTGTGAAAAAAGTATTGCATTACACGAAGATGAATTACAGGAAGTATATCATACGGTAAAAAACAGCGACCGCGTATTCCAGCTTGGCCACCAGATTACCAAGAATGTTGTTTTTCAGCAAGCGAAGGAGATTATCAAAAGAGGAATTCTCGGGAAAATTGCTTTGGTTGAGACCACTACAAACCGAAATAGTGCCGAGGGAGCCTGGATCAGACACCTGGACGAATATGGCAACCCGAAACCGGGAAGCCTAAAGACAATTGACTGGGAACAATGGTTGGGTGACTGTCCGAAAGTCCCTTTTACAATTGATCGGTTTTATAATTGGACAAAGTTTTTTGATTACGACACCGGGATGTTAGGACAACTTTTTACACATGAATTCGATGCAGTAAACCAGTTGCTTAATATTGGAATCCCAAAATCGGCGGTTTCCTCCGGCGGTATTTATTTTTGGAAGGATAACCGGGAAATACCCGATCAAATCCAGTCCGTTTTTGAATATCCCGATAAAGAGCTGACTTTAATGTACAGCGGTTGCCTTGCTAACAGCCGACAGCGGGGACGTTATTTTATGGGACCCGACGCATCCATGGAGTTAAGTGGAACATTAACCATTACAGCAGACAACGACTCTGTAAAATATAAAAAACAACTTGAAGCCGGACTTTTCAATGCAAACAGTCCCATGATTCACGTGAGTCCAGGATCGGGAGAAATTGATGCTATATCAACCGCAACCGAAAAGTATTATGCCTCAAGAGGCCTCACCACCACCAAAATAAACGGAAAGGAAATTGATGTCACACACCTGCATCTCAAGGAGTGGATCGATTGTATCCGCAACGGCGGAGAGACCAGCAGCAATATCGAACGTGCATATGAAGAAGGTATAACCGTATTGATGGCACATAAATCGTATGTGGAAAAAAGAAGGGTTGAATGGGATCCGGTAAGGAATAAAATTATATAATTCTAACGAGCTACTGATTATTTAAATGGACTCAAATAAAAAAATAATGATTAATCAGGTAAATCAAATATTTCTATGTAGTTTCCTGTTTTTATCCTTATTCCCGGTGAGTTTCGCTCAACCAGCGTCGCATTGGGTATCCTACCCTTCTGCCAATCAAACAGCATACGGAGTATACCATTTCCGAAAAAGCTTTGAACTGGATAAAGTCCCCGACAAAATGGTTATCCACGTTTCAGCCGATAACAGGTATAATCTTTTTGTGAATGGCAAACGGGTTTGTTACGGACCGGCAAAAGGTGATCTTAAGACTTATAAGTACGATATAATTGATATCGCTCCATTCCTACATATCGGCGAAAACCTTCTGGCAGCACTTGTTTTTAATGGAGGCGATGATAAACCTATGGCATTTATTTCGGTACAAACGGCTTTTATGTTGCGTGTGGAAAACAGCAATTTTAGTGAATTGAATACTAACAGTAACTGGAAAGTCTATAAAAATCCTGCGTATCGGGTGATTTCCTATCATGAGATGTTATTTAAAGAACGGTGGTTTTATGGGTTTTATGCCTGTGGCGGCGGTGACGAGATCTTTGCCGAAAAATATCCATGGGGTTGGGAAACAACAGGATTTGACGACAGCGGTTGGATTGCTGCTGAACCCTTATTGTTTGACAAGCAACCGCCCTGGAACCTTGTTCCAAGAAACATCCCATTTATGGATAACCATTTGGCCTATCCTGCTAAAATCAGAAAAGTGAACAACGCCGATATCCCTATTGGCAAATGGGACGGGACATCAAGTTTGACCATTCCTGCCAACACAAAAGCCAATATTCTAATCGATTTTGAGGTGTTAACTATGGGTTACCCCGAACTAGCTGTGCAGGGAGGTAGCGGGAGCTACATTCAGGTAAAATATGCCGAGGCACTGTATGAGGCGGTTAACCTTAAGGCTCATCGTGACTCGGTGAATAATCTGAATATGTTTGGCGTATGGGATATTTTTCATGCAGATGGAGGAGAACGCGTATTCCGATTTTATTTGAATTGAATTAGTCAATCCTTAATAATTCATTTTATTGAATAAAAAGGAGTAAAAGTATATTTTTTCTTTAGGCAGAAGCCATCGAAAAATAAAAAACAAAAGATCTTTTTTAATCTTTTCTATTATTTTCTTTAAATTCCAGGCAGTTGCCGCCATGTAAGCGTTGATCTGTATCCCTTTCTCGCCTCCCAGGTAGTTCTGTTCCATCCGGAAGTCTTTTTTCAGATGTCCGATAACAAATTCTATGCCCGCCCTGGCTCAAAATTTTCTGCGTTTCTGCCTTTTTCCTGACTTTGACAATGCGCCACCCTATCCGACATCTGGCTCGATCAGAGGCTTAATTGCCTCCTGTTGTGATGTAGTGTAGATGGTCTGCGTGTATAGTTCACCGTTTGGCAACCTTATTTTCAGTGTCGTTATCGTCTTAGCGATGTCCAGCACCTTATCCACGCTCATATTGAGGCCGATATTCCGAATAGTCCTTTCAAGCTCCTTATAAACCTTATTGGCAATGAAGCAGATGCAGATGTGAGCCTCGATTCGTTTCTCTGTAAAGTGAAACATCGGACGCATCTCCAGTGAGGTCTTACCAATTCGAAATGCTCTTTCAACAACCCAAAGACCGTGATATTGGGAAATTATCTCCGTAGCGGGTAACGCCGTGTTGGTAATATACCCTTTCAATCCGTCCCAACGGCTGTCGTCTATAATCTTTTCCTCGTTGATGCTGACAGTAATGTCTTTATTGATATCAAGGAACTTGTTGAAGCCACGTTTATTCAACCTGTCCTTTGTCAGCGTTCCTTTGACAAAAGCAGTGCGTAGTCTTGCAACGCCTTTATCCCTATTCCAGGCATCTTTCCTGGCCCTGGGATCAGAATAACTGACAATCAGCCGCTGCGTCTCGTTCTTCATGCATGATTGACAATGACCATCCTTCTTCTCAATGGAAAGTATCCACTCCTTGATTCTTGGTGACTCGCTCCGGATCCGGGCACCAAGGATATACTTGTAACCGGCAGATTCCAGGAGCTTCACATTTCTCTCGCTCATTAATCCGGAGTCTGCCACGACAATGAAGTCCGTTAGCGAGAATCGTCGGACGAAGTCGTCGATGATTGGTATCATTGTTCTGCCTTCATACTGACTGCCGTTGAAGATGGAATAAGACAGTGGATATCCATCCTCGCTCACCAGAAGTCCCAGGACAATCTGCGATTCAGCGCTCTTACCACCCTTGGAGAACCCTGCCTGACGCAATTCATCGTCCGGCTTGGGTGCGGATTCAAAATATAGCGTCGTTACATCATAGAACACGAGACCGATGCAGCCGCCCAGGATCTTCAGTGTATGCTCCACGCTGATCTTGTGAACCAATTCTTGCTGGCTGGAGTATAGCCTGTCCATGTACCTGTAGATATTATGAAGGTGAACGTCCTCATCGAAGTACGACTTCAGGTACTCTACCGTGGCTACCTTGCTCAAGGGCTGACACACGCGCGCTACCACAAGATGGCGCAGGATATCGTCACCTATAGCTCCAAAACCGATACTGTCATAGATCCTGTTCAGAATCGATTGCGGTGCATTCTGTATTGTACGTTCAATACGGGATATAGTGTTCCTTGTTTCATTGATAGCCTTCTGCGGTCTCATCGAAATCTAAAAGCTGTTGACCACCGTACTTGGAAACCCAAGCTGATGCCTGACGATATAATGAGTCTATCTCATCAGTATCGGAGGAAGCCCCAAAGCTTTTGACTTCGCGGTAGATCCCGTCGCTCTTGTCTACAACTACAATACTGGTGGAACCACTCCGGTTTCTCTTCTTGCGCACGAACATACCACAAAAATAGGCATTTTCTCTCTTGCGCCACCCACGCCACCAAACCTATTCCTGTATATCGCATAATATAAACATGTTACGAGCATCGGTAATTTAGGCTGTCAAAGTCTAAAAAAGTAATTTTTACCCAAATACCCATAAGCATAATCTGATTATCTGTATGTTATGGATTGTGAAAATCATTTTTTTATTTTAGG
>ENA-UOOR01004728-UOOR01004728.1-fermentation-metagenome-genome-assembly--contig:-NODE-4728-length-10573-cov-14.436965_pt1 | contig 10573 bp, 13 predicted proteins | sample MGYA00245780_ERZ724029 | MGnify/ENA primary metagenome ERZ724029 (study PRJEB28704, sample SAMN03018315) | fermentation metagenome | biome: anthropogenic terrestrial biome; feature: soil... | reverse complement strand
TGGGCAAAAACAACTATGGTGTCGGACAGAAAGAATTGTATATTGAAGTCGCTGTGATTTTCTGGGTAATGGGTTTGATTATCCTTTCTATTTCCAACATCATTTCCGATCATCTCAATAAAGGAAATGCATCTTATCGCAGAAAGAGTCTTTTTTCATAAAAGACGTCGCTTAGGAAGGGAGTAGAATACTGTGTTTTCATTTAGCTTTGCGCTTACTTGTTTTCAGCCAATTTTGGAAAAACTCCCGGTAACGCTGCTATTGACCTTGGGTGCGGTTGCTTTCGCTTTAATCGGCGGAATTTTGTTAAGCTTTGGTGTGCTTTGCAAAGTGCGTGTGATCCGTACAATTTTGTCCATCTTGATTTCTTTTTTGAAAGGCATTCCGATTTTGGTCTTTCTTTATATTTTCAATAATTCCATAGATGATGTTATGCGGACAATTGCGAGTCTGTTTGACTTTACCTATGACATTCGCAACCCTCCAAAATTCCTGTTTGCAATTTTAGCCATGGGACTTTCTTATGCCCCTTATATGTGTGACATGATTGTTTCAGCGCTTGAGACAGTGCCGAAAGGACAGATGGAGGCGTGCGAGTCTATCGGGTTTACCAAATGGCAGGGTATGCGCCGAATTGTACTTCCTCAGCTGGCGGTTATTGCATTACCAAACTTCGGGAACCATTTTGTCAATCTGTTAAAAGCAACGTCCCTCACTTATATGGTTACTATTTTGGAAATGATGGGAGCTGCAAAAAACTACGCGGTACTGAACCAAAAATTCTTAGAACCTTATGTGACATGTGCATTAATTTACTGGGGCGTGTTTCTGGTGTTTGAAAGAGGATTCAGAGTATTGGAAAAAGTAACTGGCAGGTATCTGCAGTCCGGTGCAGTTCGCAGAAAACATCGGAACCTCCTTTCTGGAATTTGGCAGCGTTATGTTTTGAAAACGACTGATAAAAAAGCAATTTGCCAGACGGAAAAAGCGAGGTAAATAAAAAGCAAACGGGAGCATGATTTTATGCACTGATCAAGTTCGCTGCAGGTGCAGGCATGAAACTTTTATAGCAGAACCTTGAACGCTGAGAAAGGGACTTTGGTATGCAGGAAATTTTATATTATAACATTGATGACACACTTGATTATGAAAATCAGTTGTTAGAGGAATGGAATGTCTCGGATCTTCATTTGACAGAAGTAAAAGATAAGGAAGGGGAAAAACCTCTTCCTGAGTATGCAAAAGATGCGGCAGGGCTGGTTGTGGAATATGAACAGATCACCCGGGAAAAAATGCAGCAGATGCCAAATCTGAAAATCATTTCCCTGCAGTCTATTGGCTACAATAATGTCGATACAGCTGCCGCAACGGACTGCGGAATTTGTGTTACCAACACACCGGGTTTCTGCACGGAAGAAGTTGCCACCCATGCGGTCGGCTTGATGATTGATCTGGCGCGGAAGATGACCTATTTTGACCGGAGTGTACGTCAGGGGAATTGGGATCCGCTTATGGGATATCCAATGCATCGGATGAGCGGAAAAACGGTTGGACTGGTGTTCTTTGGTGCGATTCCCAAGGCAATGGTTCCTTTGCTGCATGCGCTGAAAATGCGAATTTTCGTGTATGCTCCGACCAAAACAAAGGAATATCTTGCTCAATATGGCTGTGAAAAAGCAGAGACTTTAGAAGAATTACTGCGTATTTCTGATTTTGTTTCGCTCCATACGCCGCTTATACCGTCCACTACACATTTGATTGGCGAAAAAGAGCTGAAGCTGATGAAAAAGACAGCGTTCCTCATTAATACGGCGCGTGGTCCGGTTGTGGATGAAGCGGCTTTGGTGAAAGCGCTGCGCACAGGGGAAATCCTTGGTGCAGGAATTGACGTCATCGAAGATGAGGTTCACGAAACAAGTGATCTGTTTCCACTTGAAAATACAGTGATTACCCCACATTCAGCTTTCCTTTCGGAAGATTCTTTTTATGATGCGCGTAAAAGGGCACTGGCACAAATGGTACAGCGGCTAAGCAAACATGAACGTCCAGAGTTCCTAGTCAACCGTGATGTTCAATTTGAATAAAATTCTAATTTGAAATTAAAAAGGAGTCAGAAAAATGAAAAATCAAATTCTTTCTGAAAAATGCGGACCCTGCCATGGACCTTATGCATTGGGAACAAAAGCAGGCGGATTTGTTTTTACTACTCAGATTGGTTCGGATGTGACCGGAGAAATGGTTACCGGTGGCATTCGGGAACAGACAAAGGCATTGATGGAAAATGCCAAAGCGGTTTTGGAAGCAGCCGGAACCACTATGAACCAAGTTGCAAAAGTTACGATTTATATTAAGGATATTACAATGATTCCGGAAATGAACGCCGTTTATCAGCAGTACTTTACAGATGGTTATCCGGCACGCTGCTGCACACAGTGTGTAGACATGGTGGACGGATGTCTGGTGGAAATGGAGTTTGTCGCAGTTGCCTGAAAATAATGTGTCAGGAAAGGAGTAAACATTCGATGAGCCTTCGTGTAAAAAACCATATCGTACTGGACGTGAAGGATGAACGGAAAACGGTTACTATCACAGTGGACGGAAAACCAGTGCAGGCAAAGGAAGGGGAACCTATCCTTTCTTCCCTTTTGGCGGCTGGAATTAAAATCAATCGGTACACACGGCGCTTCCATGAACCACGCGGTTTGTTCTGTGCCATTGGTCAATGCACGGATTGTGTAATGGTTGTTAATGGAAAGCCAAATGTACGGACCTGCGTGACACCGGTGCAGGAGGGAATGGTTGTGGAGACACAGGATGGGCTCGAGCAGAAGGGGGGACACAAATGATCCTCGAAAAAGACGTTGTTGTAGTTGGAGCAGGTCCAGCAGGGCTGGCTGCTGCGATAGAGGCGGCAAAGGCGGGTGCGGCGGTTTTGCTGGTTGACCTCAACTTAAAAGCCGGTGGGCAGCTCTTTAAGCAGATCCATAAATTTTTCGGTTCGCGTGCCCATTATTCTGGGACCAGAGGATATGATATCGGGAAAAAACTGGTGAAGGAAGCTACAGAAAGTCAAGTGGAAATCTGGCTGCAGAGTACAGCAGTCGGTGTCTTTCCCGGAAATAAAGTTTCAATTGAACGAATTTTGCAAAACGGCGGGAAAAAATTGTATACCGTACATGGAAAAACCATTATTCTCGCAACAGGTGCTTCCGAAAATGTCGTCCGCTTTAAGGGCTGGACACGGCCCGGCGTGATGGGTGCCGGTGCAGCGCAGACGATGGTAAATGTGGACCATGTAAAACCAGGGCAGAAGATTGTGATGCTGGGCAGTGGAAATGTGGGACTGATTGTGTCTTATCAGCTGATGCAGGCTGGCTGTGATGTTGTCGCTTTGGTTGAGGCTGCTCCTAAAATTGGCGGTTATGCGGTTCACGCGGCAAAAATCAGACGGGCCGGTGTTCCTATTTTCACAAAACACACCATTGTGGAGGCACTTGGCGATGCGGAAGGAAAGGTAAGCGGTGCGGTCATTGCAGAGGTCGATGAGAAATTCCAGCCGATTCCGGGTACAGAGCAGACCATTCCATGTGATACGATTACTTTGGCGGCCGGACTGAAACCTGTGGTTGAGCTTACCAGACTGATGAATTGTGCGTCCGCATTTGAACCGGTGCTGGGTGGATTTATTCCCATGCATAATCAAGACATGGAGACGTCCGTGCAGGGCATATTTGTTGCCGGAGATGCAACTGGTGTGGAAGAAGCCAGCGTTGCGTTGGAAGAAGGGCGGATTGCAGGTGTGGCAGCCGCACAGGCTTTGGGCCTTCTCAGTCAGGAAGATGCAGAAAGTCAGAAACAGTTTTATTGGAATCGGGTAAATTCCCTGCGCTCTGGACCATTTGGCGAAAAACGATTGGCAGCTAAACAGGATGTTCTGCAGTGCTATCAGGAACAGATCCATACTCCACAGCCTGAAGTTATGATAGGGGGGTTGGCTAGTGGCGCTGATTGATACGGGTTACTTAACTTATCGTGAATTAATGGAAAAGCAGAAGCTGCCAACAGAAGAGCGGTTTTTGCAGGGACCGGTAGCTGTAGTGGAGTGTGTGCAGGAAATTCCCTGCAATCCGTGTGAAGCAGCATGTCCGTTCGGTGCAATTCATGTAGGAGAACCTATAACAAATTTACCGGTACTGTCCGCTGAAAAGTGTAAAGGATGCGGAGCCTGCGTAGCAAAGTGCCCGGGAATGGCGATTTTTGTAATTGATAAGTCGTATTCCCAGACAAAGGGAAGTGTGTCTTTTCCGTACGAGTATTACCCGCTTCCAGAAGTCGGCAGCACGGTTACGGTGGTCAATCGTCAGGGAGAGGCTGTCGGAAATGGCAAAGTGCTGCGTGTCCAAAATCCAGTATCATTTGACCATACTCCGGTCGTCACGGTTGAAGTGGATCTGAAACTGATTAATGAGGTGCGCAGCATGGAAAGAAGGCATTCATGATGAGCAGGGAAAAGTTTCCGGATGATATGTTGGTATGCCGTTGTGAAGAAATTACGGCGGGAGAAATTCGGCAGGCAATTCGCGAAGGGGCAAGGGATGTGACGGGTGTCAAGCGGAGAGTCCGTGCGGGCATGGGTCCATGTCAGGGCAGAACCTGTGAGAAACTTGTGCAGCAGATTTTATGCCAGGAGTTACACATTGGCCCAAGGCAAACCGGAAGGTCAACGGCACGTCCGCCTGTACGTCCCGTCCCTTTTGGAGAACTTGCGGAGGGGGTATCAAAAAATGATTTATGACGTTACGGTTATTGGCGCAGGTGCTATTGGAACAAGTGTTGCCTATCATTTGTGCCAAAAAGGGTTTTCTGTTGCATTGATTGATCACGGAGATATTGCAAACGGTTCTTCCAGTCACTGTGATGCTGTTGCTCTCATTAGTGACAAAGCGCCGGGGCTGGATACACAGATGGGATATGCCAGTATTCAACATTATGGGGAACTGGCAAAAACTTTTTCTTACGACTTTGAGTATGACCGTAAGGGCTGTCTTTATGTCTGTGAAACTGAGGAAGAATATGCGGCCGCATCTGCATATGCAAAGCGGCAGGCTTCAGATGGATATGATATGCACATGGTGGATGCACAGACCCTGCAGGAAATGGAGCCTTTTCTGGCCAAAGATTTGCTGGGTGGTATTTGGACACCGGGAGATATTGCCGTTTGCCCGTATAAAGTCTGCTTTGCGTTTGTAGAAGAAGGGAAAAAACAGGGGCTTCAGGTTTATCCGTATACCCATATTTCCAGAATTCGTTTGTCAGCAGATCATGCAGTGGAAGCAGTGGAGACAGACCGTGGGGATATTTTGACCAAGCGGGTGATCAACTGCGCCGGCGTTTGGGCACCGGATGTGGGCCGCTTAGTCGGTTTGGAAATTCCCATTCAGCCAAGAAAAGGGATGAATCTGATTTCCGAACCGACAGAGAGAATCGTTTGGCATAAGGTTATGGAATTTGGATATATGATGTCAAAGTTTGAAAGTATCAACTTCCGCAGAAATGTAAGCCCGCTGGTGGAAGAATACAATGTCGCGTTCAATATTGAATATACGAAAGCGGACAACATCCTGTTAGGCGGATACCGGGGATTCCGCGGCTTTGACGTTCGCTCGGAACTGGAAGCTATGCAAGCCATTGCAGAGCGTGGAATTCGCTTTTATCCCTGCTTAAAAGAGATTAACTGTATCCGCAGCTATGCAGGTGTGCGGCCGTATGTCAAGGATCACTTACCGATTGTCTCTGCTGTTGACACCATTCCTGGCTTTTATATTGCTGCTGGACATGAAGGCGATGGGATATGCCTTTCCCCAATTACCGGAAAGCTGATGGCACAGCTTGTAGCTGGGGAACCAACGGATTTTGATATTCAAAAGCTAAGCTTCAGCCGGTTTGCAAATGCGCAGCAGACCGCATAACAGATAATATATTTAAGGCAAAGGGAAGTGAAACTCAGATATGCAAAGAACCGAACCCTATGGCTTTATTCAACCGGAAAAAGCAGGACAAATTGTAAGAATGCAAAAGGGCCAGAATATTTCCGGATATCCCATTGGAATTCTGTACATTGAAGATGTATGGTACCCTATGCTGCCTGGGAACGTTGTCAATGGTTATACTTTCCCTTTTCCGGTGCGGCTGAAAGCAGTCCACGGACTTACGGTACAAAAATTATTTACGATGGATTCATCTGTGAAAGCCGGCGTCCTTGAAGCGGTAAAGGAGCTGGAGCAGGAAGGAGTACGGGCTATTAGCAGCGCCTGCGGTTTCTTTGGAAATTATCAGACTGCCGCGGCCGCGGCCAGTGAAGTTCCTGTTGCTTTATCCAGCTTGCTGCAGGTTCCGTGGATTCTTTCTACGATGCGTCCGGATCAAAAAATTGGCGTGCTGACTGCAGATGCATCCTCTATAACACCTTATTTATTAGAGCAGTGCGGTATTGACTCACCAGAGCGGCTGGTAATCCGTGATCTCCGCCATGCAGAAGAATTCAGTTGTATTCTGGAGGGCCGTGGTACTTTTGACAATCTAAAAGTAATGAAGGAAGTTGTGTGGGAAGCACAAATCGCCCTGCAGACAGCTCCGGAAATAGGCGCAATTTTGTTAGAATGCAGTGATATGCCGCCTTATGCATATGCAGTAGCAGCAGCGGTAAAAAAACCGGTATTCGATTTTACTACGCTGATCCGCTGGCTGTATCATGCGGTTGCGCAGGTTCCTTACAGCGGATTCATTTAATCCATACGAATCCAAACAGCACTTTTAAATTGCAATTTTGATACCATTATTTTATACTAGACAAAGAAATTGTATTAGAGGAAGCAGCTGGACATTATCAGGTGAGTCTGCGCCATAACTTTCCAGAAATGCAGCAATCCATGTATGTATGTGTACATTTCCGATTGATTTGCGGAAAGCGTGTCGGAGTAACTCCGAAGGAGGACACATGGAACTGTTGTATTTGGCCGTTCAAGCGGATATTGAGAATAAAATACATCTTGGCATATGGAAAGAAAATGAACAAATTCCTTCGGAACGCATTTTAGCAGAACAGTATGGCGTTAGCCGGACCGTTATCAGAGATGCGCTGAAAGGTTTGGCCGGAAAAAATCTGATTGTGAACCGGATAGGAAAGGGAAATTATGTTTCAAGGCCGCAGGAAGCGGACGTTGTCGATTTAATGGGGAGCGCTATTGAGTGGAGCAACATTCCTGTTCCTCAAATTATAAATGCCCGAGAAGATATGGAACTGCTGATAGCTAAATACAGTGTATACATGATTACCGAAACAGGAATTTCACATTTGGAAGAGCTGATCCAGCAAATGGATCATGCTATTTATGATATGGGAAAATTTTCTGTTTTGGATGGACAGTTTCATATGTATTTTGCTCAAACCAGCGGAAATCAGGTGCTGAAGATTTTTGAGCGTGCGCTGAATATGGTGGTGGATCGAAAAATTATTTATGGCGGAACTGTGAAAACCCGGCAAAATGCACAAGTAGAACATCGGATGATGGTGCGTGCATTAGAGGAGCACAGTCTGCCTGATTTGCAGATCGCAATCAAAAGACACATTGCCTGCATCCGTGCGCAAATCTTTCAGTCGGAAAAACGGAAAACTGAATCTGCGAAAAAACGTATGCCCAAGGAGGAAAGGAATTATAAAACAACTGTATGAGGAGGAATGCAGTATGGGTGGGAAATATATTATTACGCTTTCCAGAGAATTTGGAAGTCTGGGACGGCCAATTGCAAGAAAATTGTCAGAGCTGCTGGATATTGAATACTATGATCGCGATATTGTTGATCAAACCGCCAAAAATTTGGGGCTGCCTGAGTCTGTAGTCAGCAATGTAGAAGAGAGTGCAAAGTCTCATCTTTTTCAGATGTCTTATCCTCTGGGAACAGGCACGACAGAGCAGCAGGATGCCATCTACAATGAACAGGCAAAAATCATCAAACATCTGGCGGATAAGCAGCCCTGTATTGTGGTTGGAAGATGCTCGGACTTTTTGTTGGGAAATGAAAAGAATTGTCTTCGTGTTTATGTCTATGCACCCTTTCATGACCGGTATCGAAATTGTGTAGATGTTCTGCAGATGGAACCTGAAACAGCGAAAAAAATGATTATGAAGGTTGACAAAGCCAGAAATGCTTATCATCATCATTATACGGGGTATTTGCCCAATGATATGAACCATCAGGATCTATTAATTAACAGCAGTATGCTGGGTGTTAACGGAACCGCAGAATGTCTTGCCCATATTGTGGAATCCCGATTTTGTCTGGAAAATAATACACCTGCCGAATCATGAATATGTTTTTAGTAAAAGGAAATTAACGTGGTTGCTTTACAACAGATGTGCATACTGCTTGCTGTGATGATCATTGGGTACATTACTTATCGAGTAGGCTATTTAACAGAACTTGTCAATGAAAAAATTTCAAATATTGTTGTGAACGTTGCGAACCCTGCACTTATTTTATCCAGTGTCACAAATTTGTCAGAAACAAAGACAAAAGACTTGACGGAAACTGTAATAGCCGCGGTTGTGACTTATGGAATTCTGCTTCTCTGTTCTTTTGTTTTACCGCTCCTCTTGCGTGTATCAAAGTCGGAATATTCTGTTTACCAGCTCATGACCTTATTCAATAATGTAGGGTTCATGGGACTGCCGATTCTTCAGTCCCTTTACGGAAACTCTGCCTTACTGATTGCTGCAGTCTTTCTTTTCTTTTATAATGTTTTAATCTATACATTCGGAGTACATATTCTCACAAAAGGGACAAAACCCTGTAAAAATAATCTCAAGGCCGTGCTGAAAGGCCTTCTGAATCCAGGCACTGTATCCTGTATGGCAGTTCTGGCGATTGTTTTTACACATTTTCAAATACCGGCAATGGGGTGTTCCATCATTACCATGTTAGGAAATCTTACCGCTCCGCTTAGTATGATGTGTATTGGTGCATCTTTCGGTGGATTTCGGATGAAAACACTTTTGGGAAACGGCAGACTGCTGTCCTTATCCCTTTTAAAATTACTGCCGGTTCCTATTTTAGGTGTTTTGCTGCTGCGCTTTTTGGGCCTCACTCCACTTATTGTAGATGTTTCCATGATTGTTTTGGCAACGCCGATTGGAAGCATGACCACTATGATGGCACAGCAGTATCATGCGGATTCCCAATTAACGGCGGAGGGCGTGGCCTTGTCAACTTTATTATCGATGATTACCATTCCTCTGCTGACTTCTATATTAGGATAAACCTATCAAAATCGAAAATATACTTTTGCAGCTTTTGGCTCCAGCTCTGTGCTGGGTGGTCAAAAGCTTTTATGCTGTATTCAAATATGTAAGACAACATCGGAAGCTTTTTTACAGGCTGTTCCGCGTCTTATCTTTTCCCAAGGTAAGCAATGCTTCTACACCACTCGTGAGAAGTCAAAGTTGCGATGAATACACGTGCTGTCATCATTAGTTTCTCTGGTGCCGTAAAGTAAAAGAGTATGTATCTGTATTTTGTTGCAAAAGAAAAACCCACAGCACCGTTAGCCGGAGAGTGGGAGATGCAGGTTTTCTTTTTTCGTCGTTTCAGGTGGTGGATGGCTGGTTCTTTACACACCAGTCCATTAATTTTGTGCGTTCAGATTCATTGATCGTTTTTAGGGCATTGTCGATTTTTGCTTTCAGTTCTGTATTGCCTTTTGCAACAGCAGCACAGACATGTGTTTGCTCAGCATCCGCTTTGAAACCTTTCCCATTTGCAAAATCAATCATTTGAATCTGCGGGTATGCTCTGGTTGCAGCCATGGCAGTCGGTTTGTCACATGAAAGCATATCACATTTTCCAGAAGTCAGGGACACCAGCATGGTGGGTACATCCGCCAATGCAGGCTGAACATTCGCATTCGGGATCTGTGACAGCAGCGGATACCAAGAGGTACTCTGCTGCGATGTACATATTGCGCCTTTCAGGTCAGCAACACTCTTTGCATTGCCGTATTTTCCGCTTTTTTTGACAAGCGCAACGTATTTGGACGTGTAGTAGGGATTGCTGAAAAGAAGTGTTTTTTTGCGTTCAGCAGTAACGGTCATGCCGCAGATACCCGCATCCACTTTGCCAGATGTAATAGCGGTGGGAATAGATGTCCATTCTGTCTTGAAGACTTGCAGCTCGCAGCCCATTTTGTCAGCAATTTTTTTGGCAATTTGAATATCATATCCATTACAATAGCTGGAGGAATCTTGGATGGGAACCGCTTGATTTGAATTGTCCGTTTGTGTCCAATTGTAAGGTGCATAGGCACATTCCAGTGCAATCTTAAATGGCTTTTTAGCGGAAGAAGCTGAATTCCCAGCTGCCCCGGCTGATGGATTGGCACTTGCACCGCAGCCTGAAAAGACCAAAGCGAATGACGCCAGTGCCAGTACACCAGATACAGCTTTTCTGAATGATTTGCCTTTTCTCTTTTTCACTTTTCATTACCTCGCTCGTATATAAAATAAGATTTGCAGATGTT
>ENA-UOOR01004727-UOOR01004727.1-fermentation-metagenome-genome-assembly--contig:-NODE-4727-length-10579-cov-2.502471_pt1 | contig 10579 bp, 9 predicted proteins | sample MGYA00245780_ERZ724029 | MGnify/ENA primary metagenome ERZ724029 (study PRJEB28704, sample SAMN03018315) | fermentation metagenome | biome: anthropogenic terrestrial biome; feature: soil; material... | reverse complement strand
ATAATCCGGTAATAGGTGTTAGAAGTTATGGCGAAAATCCACAAAGGGTAAGTAAATTAGGTTCAGCTTATATTAAAGGTTTACAAGAAAACGGTATTATTGCAACAGGTAAGCATTTTCCTGGACATGGGGATACAAGTGTGGATTCCCATTTAGATTTAAGCAGTGTAAATCATAATAAGGATAGATTAGAAAGGGTAGAACTTTATCCATTTAAAGAAGCAATAAACACAGGGATAAAAGCTATTATGTCAGCACATGTAATGTTTCCTGCCTATGAAGATAGAAAACTTCCAGCTACATTGTCAGATAAAGTTCTTACAGGTCTATTGAGAAATAAGCTTAATTTCAATGGATTAATAATTACGGATTGTATGGAAATGAAAGCTATAGATAGCTATTTTGGTACCGTGGAAGCTGCCGTTATGTCAATTAAAGCAGGCGCAGATATGATATGTATATCCCATACGGAAGCAAAACAAATAGGTGCTTTAAATAGAATAATAGAAAAGGTGGAATCTAAAGAAATAAGTGAAGAAAGAATTAATGAATCCCTAAGAAGAATAATCAATTTCAAATCTGAAATTAATATTAAAAGCTTTATAAACTCTTCTTATGAAATAGCAGATAATATAATAAATAGTGATATCCATAAAGAATTCTCCGAAAAGATAAGTAATAATAGCATTACAATAGTAAGAGATAATGGATTATTACCTATAAAGAAGGAAGAAGAAATATTAGTAATCTCTACTAATGCTCAAGTACTTACAGGAATAGATGATTCCATAGAGGATAGAAATATAAATACTTCCTTTAGTAAGGAGTTTTCTAATTGTGAAACTGAGATTATGTCTTTAAAACCTAGCAAAAAAGAAATAGAATACTTAATCCAGAAAGCAAAGGGTAAGTGTAAGGTAATAGTATGTACCTATAATGGCAATTTAAATATTGAACAAATAGAATTGGTTAATGGAATATACAAAATAAATAGAAACATTATAATGATACCTATGAGAAATCCATATGACGCAGCTAATTTAGATCATATACCATGTATACTTTTAGCTTATGAATATACACCTATTTCAATTAAAAGTATATTAAAGGTTGTGAAAGGAGAAATAGAAGGTAATGGTATATGCCCAGTTACCTTATAGTGATAAAAATGAAAAAGGGTACAGCTTATTTTGGAAATAAATATTTATATCATGCTAAGAAAGATTTAGCAGAAATGAAAAAAGCTAATTGCAATGTAGTGCTTATCACCTATTCAGAAAATGATATGGATTTTTATAAGGATACAGTAAAAGATATTATAAAGGAAGCTCATAAATTAGACATGGAAGTATATATAGACCCTTGGGGACTTGGGAAAGTATTTGGAGGAGAAGCCTATTCTAATTTTATTGCCAAAAATATTGATGTAATGGAGGAAATAGAAAACGGGGAAAAAAGGCCAATAGCTTGTCTTAATAATGAGAAGTTTAAAAGCTTCATGAAAGAATGGATTAAATCAGCTAAAGAAATAGGTGGAGATTATATTTTCTTTGATGAACCACATTTTTATATAGCTGGCTGGTTTAATGAAAAGGATCATTGGGGATGTAGATGTAATGTATGCCAGGGATTGTTTAAAAAAGAATATGGGTACACAATGCCAGAAGCATTAAATAGAGATATAGAAGATTTTAAAATAAATAGTATATATAATTTTTTGGAGGACATGTGTAAATTCGCACAAAGCTTAGAAATGAAAAATAATATATGCCTTTTACCAGCTAAAGGCAAAAAGGAAAGAGATTTGACGGAAAGGATATGCTCTATGGATTCTATTAGCATAATAGGCACAGATCCTTATTGGATATGGAAAAATGTAGTCTTTGATGTGGAGAAATATGTAGAGGAATATACGAAATTAATAATAAGGAAAGTGAAATATGGGTTCAAAATTTCTTTGTAAATAAGAGTTTGGAAAAGGATGTAAAGAAAGCTTATAAAATAGTTAAAAATAATAATATAGACAGGCTTATGACATGGGCATATAGAGGAAGCTGTTGCATGTCTACATTAGCTTGTGAGGATCCTGAACAGGTTTGGGAGGACTTTTTAGAAATTTAGTTATGTATTATTAAATGGGGTGGTATCATGGAGATCTGTTATAGATTTATTAGAAAAAAAGAATCAGATAGTATAATAAAGCTTTGGAATGATAATATAGGCTGTCTTTTTCCCATGGATGAAGAACTATTTTATCAAAATATTGAGAATGATAGAAATTTATTAAAAAAGGATATATTTGGCGTATTTATTAATAGTGAGTTAGCAGGTTTTATAATATTTAAGCAGCAATTAGAGTATAGGGGGCTTATGGAGGCTGAAAAAATTGCAGGGAATATAAATTCACTAATAGTAGACTTCAAATATAGAAACAATGGAATTGGCGGCAGCTTATTGTATAAATGTGAAAATATATTACAAGCTAGGGGAGTAAAACACATAGAAGTTGGCAGAGATACATTTCATTTTTTCCCAGGGATGCCTTTAGAACTTAAAGATGGATATGAATTTTTTAAAAAAAGAGGATATATAGATAGTCATATATCTACCGATTTAATATGTAATATAAGCAATGTTGATTTTTGTAAACTAAGGTCCATAAAAAAACTAAGAATAAATGAAGAAGAAGGCTATATTATAGAACCCTATCAAGAGGAGGATAAAGAGAAATTAATACAATTTTTTAAAAAAACATTTCCTGGCAGGTGGTTAGGGGAAGTAGAATTTGCTTTAGATAATGGAATTAATGGGGAGGATATGATTATCCTTAAGGATATCAAAAAGGATATTGTAATAGGCTTTAGCAGAATATATCATAAAAATAGTAAAATAATAGGGCCGCCTATATATTGGAGAAAACTTTTAGGAGTGAATTTTGGGGGATTAGGGCCTATAGGTATAGACTCACAATATAGGAAAAAGGATTTAGGGCTAACACTGCTCTTTAGGTCTTTAGAGATATTAAAAAGTAAGGGAATAGAAAATATGTGTATTGATTGGACTGACCTTTATAAATTCTATGGTACATTTAACTTTATTCCATGGAAATCCTATATGCACATGGGAAAAGATTTTAATTGAAGAAGTATTTAGGCAGATTTTAAATCTGCCTAAGTTTTTATCCTCTCCACTTAAATACTACTATTCCAATAATCATAATAGCTATTCCTATGATTTCTGTTATACCAAATTTTATTTGTTTAGAGCCAAATAAACCAAATGCATCTATTAACCCTGCGGCAGTCAGTTGTGCCACCAAAATAGTTGCAATAGAATATGTAGGGCCAAGTGCTGCTATACCTTTCATAACGGTAAACACTATTATTACTCCAAGAGCGCCACCTAATAAATATAGCTTATTAGCTTCTTTTATATCTTTTAAATTACCATCACCGGCAAAAAGTAATATTATAAATGTTAATATCAATCCTGTACCTTGAACTACCAGATTGGTTTCCCATATTCCAATTCTTTCTCCTAGTCTTGTATTAAAGACTCCCTGAAGGCTCATAGCTATTCCAGCCACAATGGAAAAGACTATACCAAGCATATAAATACCCACCTTTCTCATTTTATTTTATCCAGAGAAAGAATATTTATTAAAAAAAAGATAGAGATTAATCTCTATCTTTTTTTTATATGTAAAAATTAATAACCAATAACCTGCCTATTGTGATTTATTGTGTTTTTCCTATAATAAGCATTTTCAATTTCTTTTTCTGAAAAGCTCAAACTATTTCCTAATAATAGAAAGTCCTCAAATAGTGTTTCATAATGATCTTTGGAAGAACATATTATAAAATCATTTATATCAATATAAAGGTTTAAAAATTGTTCTGTTATATCCACATCAATACCTTCTTTTGATATGGTAAAAGTGGTATCTGTATAATTTTTTTCCAAGCCAATGGTAAGTATAAAATGTAAACAATCAACATATTCTTCCAAAATGGTTTCTTTAGAGGAAGGTCCTTTATTACTCCAAAACTTAAAGCAACGAGTTTCATTAGCTAATTCTGCAATTTCAACTTGAAGGGCCAATAGTTTTTCAGAAAAGAGAGTTTTACCATAGAGATTATGTTCCTCCATAATATGATTGTCTAACTTTTCCTGCATTACAAAAAGATTTTGAAGATTCATAGGATAAATCCGCCTTTCCGTATACTTTTCTTAAATAGTTAAAGTAAAAAACTTTACTATAACTATATTTTATCTAAAGCTTAGGAAAATTGAAAGATTTCGCAATCGGTTACATGAAAAAAAAGTAACATACTATAATAAATCGTAATAAAGCAGAGATGGAAACGATTTAAACTAATTTAAACCTGAAATAGTTCTATTAATGGCAAAATATAAGTATTTAATAATTTAATATAAATTATAAAAATAGTCTTACTATTTATTTATAATATTAAAAACACCTTTCATTAATTATGAAAGGTGTTTTTATGTATGTTAATGTTATTTAGTTATCACAATCACTTTATAAGATTATAATATAACAACATTAGCAGCCTGTGGTCCCTTAGTTCCATCTACTACATCAAATTGAACCTTCTGGCCTTCTTGTAATGATTTGTAACCTTCAGTCTGGATAGCTGAGAAGTGAACAAAAACATCCTCTTCACCTTCTACAGAAATAAATCCAAAACCTTTAGTTGAGTTAAACCATTTAACTGTACCTATTTTCATTTGTCCAAAGTCCTCCTAAAATAAAAAAATATTATATTTGTTATTATACTCTTTTAATTTAGTATTATCAATATAATTATGGCGTAACAGTAAAAAATGTAGATAACAGAAGAATATGAAAGCATTATTAAGGAAGAATAGGATATTTTGATAGTTTGCAAAATATCACCTACAACTTCACATAGGTAGTTAAGGTTGTAGGTTGTAAAATATGCTATGATTGGAGTATAATAAAAGTACGGTATCGGGCATTAAAAGTTCATATACATAAGTAACAACCTAAAACTTCAAATAACAAATGAAGTTGTTGGCAGGGGCTTATTAGTATTAAAATATATTATCAAGGGGATGGTTTTTATGAGAAGTGTTGGATTCTTAATTAGTCCAAAAGAAAATGAGAAAAGAAGAGCAATACTACCAGAAGATGTTGCAAAATTAAAGAATTCTAATATGTTGTATTTTGAAAAGGGATATGGAGAGGTTCTTGGAATAAAGGATAAAGAGTATATTGATGTTGGAGCTAATGTAGAGAGTAGACAAAGCATATTAAAAAAAGATGTAATATGTGATCCTAAAATAGGTGATGGGGATTATTTAGAAGACTTAACAACAGATCAAATAATATTTGGATGGATTCATGCAGTTCAGAATAGAGAAGTAACAGATATTTTGGTAAATAATAAGTTAAAGGCTATAGCATGGGAAGAAATGCATGATGAAGGAAGACATGTATTTTGGAGAAACAATGAAATAGCAGGTGAAGCAGCTGTAATGCAAGCTTATCAATTATATGGGAAGTTCCCATATGAGACTAAGGTAGCTATTTTGGGCAGAGGAAATACTGCCAGAGGTGCATATAAAATATTAAATGGACTTGGGGCAGATATAACTGTATACAGTAGGAATATGGAATCACTGTTTAGAAAAGAAATAGATAAATATGATGTTATTGTAAATTGTATACTTTGGGATACTAGGAGAAACGATCATATAATATATAGAAAAGACTTATTAAGAATGAAAAATAATTCTTTAATAATAGATGTAAGCTGCGATGCTAATAAAGCTATAGAGACAAGTAGGATTACTACTATTGAAAATCCAGTATATTATGTTGATGGGGTAATGCACTATGTTGTAGATCATACTCCTTCTATATTTTATAAAACTTCTAGTAAAGAGATAAGTAAGGCATTAGTAGAATACTTGGATTGTATAGTAGAAGGAAATGAAAATAACAATAAGGTATTATCAGATGCCACAATAATAGAAAACGGCGAAATTTTGGATGAAAAAATAGTGAAATATCAACATAGAAAATATGGAAAGGTTAATATTGCATAATTAAAAAAGCTATGTTTAGTTACAATAAACATAGCTTTTTTAATTATGCTATAATATAATTTTATATATAGGAATTACTATAAGACTCAGTATAGTAGTTATGGTAACCATAATAGCAGCAAATTCATAATCTGCGTCATAGGCCTTGGCCATTATAGCAGTATTTGTCATAGCAGGCATGGCCGCTTGAATAACGAATACATGTTTCATTAATTCAGGCAATGGCAATGGGCGGGATATTAAAATAACTAAAAAAGGAGAAATTATAAATCTACCTATTAATAATGCTATTATATCCTTATCTATTTTTATGCTTTTAACATCTATTGAATAAATAGTATGTCCTATAAACAACATTGATAAGGGAGTAGTAAGGTTACCTAAATACTTACAAGTATCAAGAATGAATTTTGGAAGTCTTATTCCTAGAAGAATTAATAAAATAGCAAATATAAACCCAAGTAAAGGTGGCGATATAATACGCTTTAAGGTATCTTTAGAGAATATACTTTTATTAGAACCTGTACCATCTTTACTGATTTCAAAAACTCCAATTGTCCAGAAAAAAGTAGTATTCACTATATAATATAATAGTACATAAGGAACACTTTCATCTCCAAAAAGAGCTAGATTAACAGGCAAACCAATAAATATGGTATTAGAAACAAAGAATATAGATTGAAAAACTCCTTTTCGTCCAGGTGCCACTTTAATTAGTTTGGAAACAAGTTTTCCTATTAAATAAGATAAAGCTATTGAGGTAAAGGGAACATAAAGCCCTTTACCTAAGCTAAGCAGTTTGTCTTTATCAAAATTAGACATTAAATTTGTTATCATTAACGCTGGCAGTGATAAATTTAGAACAAGTCGTGAAAAAAGTTGTGCATTTTCATCATTTATCCATTTCTTGCCGGTTAATATATAACCTATTAAAATCATTAATATTATACTAAATACACTACCAAAGGCATTTAAAAGAGCCATTAGCATATCTCCTTCTTATTATTTTTAGAATTCTGCTGAGCCAGTTGTTCTTGGGAATGGTATTACATCTCTAATATTAGAAATTCCAGTAAGATACATTAGTATTCTTTCAAATCCTAAACCGAAACCTGAATGTTTAGTCTCTCCGTATTTTCTAAGTTCTAAGTACCACCAATAATCTTCTTTATTAAGATTAAGTTCTTCCATTCTCTTTTCTAGTACATCAAGTCTTTCTTCTCTCTGGCTGCCACCAATTATTTCACCAATACCTGGTACTAAAAGATCTGCTGCAGCAACAGTTTTATTATCATCATTTTGTCTCATATAAAAAGCTTTTATATCTTTTGGATAGTCTGTAACAAAAACTGGTTTCTTGAATACCCTTTCCGTTAAATATCTTTCGTGTTCTGTTTGAAGGTCAATTCCCCATTCAACAGGATATTGGAAGGTTTCTCCTGATTTTTGTAAAAGTTCTACTGCTTTAGTATATGAAATCCTTACAAAATCTGAGCTTAATACATTATTTAATCTATTAAATAATTCTTTATCAATAAAGCTATTGAAAAACTCCATTTCTTCTGGTGCATTTTCCATGACATAGTTAATTATGTATTTTACCATGTCTTCTGCCACATCCATATAATCTTTTAATTCAGCAAAGGCCATTTCAGGTTCTATCATCCAGAATTCTGCCGCATGTCTTGCTGTGTTTGAATCTTCTGCTCTAAAAGTAGGACCAAAAGTATAAACGTTTCTGAAAGCTAGTGCATAAGTTTCTGCTGATAGTTGACCACTTACTGTAAGATTAGCTTCTTTCCCAAAAAAGTCTTTAGAAAAGTCTACATTTCCATCCTTATCTTTAGGTATATTATTCAAATCTAATGTAGTAATTCTAAACATTTCTCCTGCACCTTCGCAGTCACTACATGTAATTATTGGAGTATTAACATAAACAAATCCTTTTTCTTGGAAGAATTTATGTACAGCATAAGCAGCTAAGGAACGTACCCTAAATACTGCAGAAAAAGTATTGCTTCTAGGTCTTAAATGTGCAATAGTTCTTAAAAATTCAAGGGAATGTCTTTTTTTCTGTAAAGGATAATCTGAAGATGAAAGCCCTTCTATTATTATGTTTGAAGCATGAATTTCAAAAGGTTGTTTAGCTTCAGGTGTAAGAACTATTTTGCCTTCTACAGTTAAAGATGAACTTATGGATAATTTAGATATTTCTTCAAAGTTATTTAATTTATCATCGAATACTATCTGAATGTTTTTAAAAAAACTTCCATCATTTAATTCAATAAATCCAAAATTCTTGGATACTCTTTCTGTCCTAACCCATCCAGAAATACTTATTTCTTTGTCTATAAACTTATCAGTTTCTCTATAAAGTTGTTTAATATATGTCTTTTCCATTGTTAATCCTCCTAATGTTTTATTTTTAATAAAAACAAAAGCCCTTCATCCTTATAAAGGGACGAAAGACTATATTCGCGGTACCACCCAATTTGCCAAAGTTTTGGCCACTTAAAATCCGTACAGTTAAATCTCTATACTTACCAAAAGTAAGGCTTTGGCAACCTCTAAGCCTACTATCAATATATTGAATTCGGTTAGAAACTCAGAGATGTTCTTCAATAAAGTTATCACACTGACCTTACACTATCGCCAGCTCGCTTAAGTTATACTCTTTATCTACTCTTCTCATCATAGTTTTTAATAATATACTTATGTCTAATTATTATAATATTTTAAATTTTTTATGTCAAGGATATAATGCTGAGAAAAAGTTTTATTTTAGAGAAACATTTTTTCGTGATTTATGAGCCATTCTTTTCTCCATATTCCGCCTGCGTACCCTGTTAATAAACCATTGCTTCCTATAACTCTATGGCAAGGGACAATAATAGCTATTTTATTTTTGTTATTAGCATTTCCAACAGCTCTAGCAGATTTTTCATTTCCTATAGCTTTAGCAATATCCTTATAGGATACAGTTTTACCATATGGTATATTAATTAGGGCATTCCACACTTTTTTTTGAAAATCAGTGCCATTTAATAATAAGTTTAAAGAAAAGCTTCGCCTTTTGCCTTTAAAATATTCATCAAGCTCAGTTATACAAGTATTTAATAAATCATTTCTTTTCTCATCATTATTTATTTCACCTATAAAATCTAAAGAAATAATGCTATGTTCATTACCTAGTATTTGAATATAACCAATAGGAGAATTGTAATAAGCTTTGAAGATATATTCCATAAATAATCACTCCTTAATTCTTACAGAATATTTTACATTTCCTTACAAGTGCCTGACCCCTTATGTTAAATATAACTTCTTCTTTTGAGAACATATATCTTGCAAATGAAATAGATGCAACTATATATACAATTATCCAGCCAAAGGTTATTGCTATGTGAGTATAGTTATAAATTCCAGCTAAAAACTCTTTCATAAGACAAACTCCATTTGTAAGTGGTATATTAAAATAAAGCATTCCTATATTTTTAGGATCTTTCATCATAACCATATAAATTAATACCATGGCTATAATAGTTATAGGACTTAGATAGGTTTGAGCTTCTTTAAATGATTTTGCATAGATACTAATGGCAAGTTGAAGTGCTCCAAATACCATTGTATATAAAATAGGTAAAATCATAATAAGAACTAAAGTAGCTGATCCTAAATTTAGTCCTGCATCGCCAAACATTCCATTGGGTTGATTCATCGTTATTAATATTCCAATCAAATAAGCAAAGGACATTAATATTCCCATTACTGTTATTGCAAGAAATTTTCCTATAAGTAAGGATGTTCTTCCTGCTTTTGTTGTAAGAAGTGGTTCAAGTGTTCCTCTTTCTTTCTCTCCTGCTCCTAGATCTACTGCTGCTCCAATTGTACTTGTTGCACTGTAAAGCATTAAAAGTAAAGGAATCATCATTGAAGCCATTATTTTCCCAAAACCATCATCTTTATCTCCAACCCCATTATCTACAATATTAATTGGTGTTAAGATTGATTGATCTATGTTTTCCTTTTCAAGTCGTTTTGAAACTATTTGTTTTGAATATTCATCTATATAATTTTTAATCATTGATACAGCTATCATTGCATCATTACTTGAATTATCGTATTTTAATTCTATTTTTTCATTAGAATCCTTTGATATATTATCATCAAATCCTTTTGGAATTTTAATCTGTACATATACATCACCATCTTTTATGTCTTTATCAATATTTTTGGAATCTATTACCTTAACATTTTTATGGGATTTTATAAATTTAGAAAAGCTGCTATTTCCTTGATCTTCTATAGCTATTTTAAGATTGTTTTGAATCTTATCACTATCTGATTTTGCCATTTTACCAATAGCAAAAGACATTATGGGTAAAAGGATTATTGGAATTAATATACTTAATATTAGTGTTTTCTTATCTCTAAATAAATCTAAAAGTTCTTTTTTTAACACTACTCCTATTACATTTTTCAT
>ENA-UOOR01004725-UOOR01004725.1-fermentation-metagenome-genome-assembly--contig:-NODE-4725-length-10579-cov-4.331148_pt1 | contig 10579 bp, 9 predicted proteins | sample MGYA00245780_ERZ724029 | MGnify/ENA primary metagenome ERZ724029 (study PRJEB28704, sample SAMN03018315) | fermentation metagenome | biome: anthropogenic terrestrial biome; feature: soil; material... | reverse complement strand
AAAATACGCAGATTTATCCACAATTCACACCTTGTTTAAAAAGATATGCACAAGATGTGGATAACGATTCATAAAATAGCTATAATGTACTATGAAATAAGGGAAAATTATACACAGATAGTCTGTAGAAAGAGGACAATATTTAAATAATAATAGTATTAATGTGGATCAGCCAAAAATAATTATCCACATCCTGTGAATATTGGATTTCTTTTGTACACTTGTGGAAAACATTTTAATGAGATGCTAAAATAAAGATTGCTTTTTATTATTGGAGGAATAAATTTTGTTCGATATTGATAAATTTTGGCAACATTTTAACGATGAAATGCGCGAACGCTTTAATGAAGTTGCCTATAATGCTTGGTTTAAAAACACGAAACCAATTTCCTACAATAAAGGAACGCATGAATTAAAAATTGCTGTTCAAAATCCAGTAGCCGAAGGTTACTGGGAAAAGAATCTATCTTCACAGCTTATTCAATCGGCTTATGGGTACGTAAATATAGAAATTCTGCCTACCTTTCATGTTGCAGACGACAGTAAAAGTCCCGAAAGAATGGTCACACCTAAACCTAAAACCGCTCGTCCCTTACACACTAGCAAGGCTCCCGATCATGAAGATTTTATGCGCGATTTACAGCTAAACGATAAGTATACTTTTGACAACTTCGTTCAAGGCGAAGGCAACAAACTAGCCGCTGGTGCAGCCCTAGCCGTTGCCGATAGCCCTGGTAGTTTTTATAATCCGCTCTTTATTTTTGGTGGCGTTGGTTTAGGAAAAACACACTTAATGCAGGCAATCGGGCACCAGATGCTCGCCGAAAGGCCAAACTCAAAGGTCGTTTACATTCAAAGTGAGACTTTCGTCAATGACTTCATTAACTCCATCAAAAATAAAACGCAGGATCAATTCCGTGAGAAATACAGAACCTGCGACCTATTATTAGTTGATGATATTCAATTCTTTGCAAAAAAAGAGGGGATTCAGGAAGAATTCTTTCATACTTTTGAAACCCTTTATAATGATCAAAAACAAATTGTAATGACGAGTGACCGCCTGCCAACCGAAATACCTGATTTGTCGGAGCGTCTGGTATCCCGGTTTGCTTGGGGACTGCAAGTTGAAATTACACCACCGGATCTTGAAACCCGAATCGCAATTTTACGTAAAAAAGCAGAAGCGGAACACTTAACCATTGACGACAACACTTTGGATTACATAGCTTCACAAGTTGACACAAACATCCGTGAACTTGAAGGTGCCCTTGTTAAGGTCCAGGCTCACGCCACCATTGAAAAAGAAGATATTAATGTAAATTTAGCGCGTGAAGCTTTAGCCGATCTTAAGTTAGTTCAAAAGGATCGTGGCTTACAAATATCCAAAATTCAAGAAGTAGTTGCTAATTATTTTCAAACTTCAACTACTGAATTAAAGGGAAAGAGACGGGTAAGACAAATAGTGGTACCAAGACAAATCGCAATGTACCTTTCTCGTGAACTGACAGATGCAAGCTTACCTAAAATTGGACAAGAATTTGGCGGGAAGGACCACACGACAGTCATGCATGCTTACCAAAAGATCAGCCGCCAGATTAAAACTGATTCCGATATCAAAACTGCTGTATTCGATTTAAAGCAAATGCTTGATCGCTAATAAGTTGTCCACTGTGGATAACTTTTAACTTTGTACACATTTTCTTAACCGCAACAATTCCGTTATTTTAGGCCGCTTAATACTTTTCAACAAAAATCACAGGACCTACTACTACTAAGTAATTAAATATATAATTAATATAAATAAAAAACATACCTGAAATCAGGAGGCAACAAATGAAATTTACAGTTAACCGCAACTTGTTTTTAGAAAACTTAAATAATGTAATGAGAGCAATTTCATCAAGAGCTACTATTCCAATACTTAGTGGGATTAAACTTGATTTATCTGAACAAGAATTACTATTAACGGGTAGTGATACAGATATTTCAATCGAAATCAAAATTCCGGTAAGTGAAGATTTAACAGTAGAATCAACCGGTTCAATTGTTTTACCTGCACGCTTCTTTAGTGAAATTGTTAAAAAATTACCAGGAAAAGATTTCTCTTTTGAAGTTAAACAAAGTTTTCAAACACAAATCATATCTGAAAATAGTGAATTCACCATTAACGGCTTAGATGCCAATAATTACCCAAGATTACCTGAAATCCCTGACGATTCCTCTTTTGTTATCTCAGGAAAAGCTTTCAGAGAGATAATTAACGAAACTGAATTTGCCGTTGCTATTCAAGAAAGCCGTTTGGTTTTAACAGGTGTTCATTTTACTTTTAGTCCAGATAAAATTCACGCTGTTGCCACTGATTCCCACCGGTTAGCAAGCAGAGTACTAGCTTTAAAAAACGGACCGCAAACTAAAACAGATTTAATTATTCCCGGTAAGAGTTTACAGGAATTGTCACGGATTATCGGAGAGACCGATCCGAAGGTTAAAGTTTGCCCAGGTGATAGTCAGGTCCTTTTTGAAATTGGCAATATTTCATTCTATTCACGTCTTCTTGAGGGTAGTTATCCTGATACCGAGCGGTTAATTCCAACCGAAAGCACCACAACGGTTAAATTTGACCTGTCTGAACTTTCTAGTGCCCTTGACCGTGCGAGTCTATTAACGCATGCGGGTCGTAACAACGTTGTCAACTTAACTTTGGATACTGAAAAGCAAACGGCAAAATTATCCGGTAAATCCGCTGAAATTGGTAATGTTGAGGAAGATGTTGCCTTTAAGGATCTGGAAGGGAAGAACTTAAAGATTTCCTTCAACCCTGATTATTTGCGGGATGCCTTACGTGCTTCAGTTACCGATTCGGTAATCATGAACTTTACGCAGCCACTTCGTCCGTTTACGGTAAATCCAGATAAGGATGACGTAGCTTTTGTCCAATTGATAACGCCAGTTAGAACTTATTAATCTATTATTAAAGTTGGTTACTAAAAAAGATCGTCGATTGACGGTCTTTTTGTTTGTTATTTTTTCTCTGAGTGCCAAAAAATGGTTGGAGTTACTTTTTTTACGTATTTATTATGAGTTGGTTAGCTTTCTAAAAAAACGCTCATATGGCTTTATATTAGCCTTTAAGTTTGTCTTTTAACTCACAAACGAATATAATTATATAGGTACTAATAGAGTGTTGAAGGTGAATACTATCAAAAATTTTACAATTAAAGGTGAATATATTACCTTAGGTCAATTTTTAAAAGAAGAGGCCATAATCTCTTCTGGTGGACAGGCAAAATGGTATTTGCGTGACAATCCCGTTTTATTGAACGGTGAAAAAGAAAATCGCCGGGGTAAGAAACTACGTTCAGGTGACAAAGTTGAAGTTGCCGGTAATACTTATGAATTTCGGTAAAATTAATGTATCTCGATCATTTTGTTGCACAGAATTATCGTAATTTAAAAAATATTGATATTAATTTTGATCCGAATGTCAATATTTTTATTGGTAAAAATGCGCAAGGGAAAACCAATTTACTTGAAGCAATTTATTTTTTAGCGTTGACCAGATCTCATCGGACCAGCAGTGATAAAGAATTAATTGCTTTTGGCAAAGATTATACCAACCTCATGGGACATGTCCATAAAAGCCAGGTGAACTCAGATTTACGAGTTCTGATTACCAAAAAAGGTAAAAAAGTTTGGGTGAATCGGGTAGAACAAGCAAAAGTGTCTAAGTATATTGGACAATTGAACGCTATTCTTTTTTCGCCAGAAGACCTGGAATTAATCAAGGGTGCCCCAGCTTTAAGGCGTCGGTTTATGGATCAAGAATTTGGTCAAATTAATCCAGAATACTTGTATTTTGCGAGTAAATACCGGCAGGTTCTCTTTCAGAGAAACAATTATTTAAAGCAGTTAGCAAAAGGCGAGGCACATGATTTAGTTTTTCTGGATGTTCTTTCAGATCAATTAGCTGGGATCGCAGCCGAAATTGTTGTGCGGCGGTTTAAGTTCCTCAACTATCTGAGTCGCTTTGCAAGTGACGCGTATACGCACATAAGTTCAGCAGATGAGGTTTTAACGGTAACTTATCATCCATCAGTGGTGGATATTAAGGCTACAGATAGTACGGAGGACATTTATCATAAAGTCCTAGCTAATTATAAAAGAAGCAAAAATAATGAGATTAGAAAGGGCACAACCTTATCTGGTCCCCACCGCGATGACATTGAATTTAAGCTTGATGGTAAAGATGCTCATTTGTATGGCTCCCAGGGTCAGCAAAGAACGATTGCCTTGAGTATCAAGCTGGCTGAGATTCAATTGGTTCACCAGTTAACAGATGAATATCCGCTGCTTTTGCTGGATGATGTTATGAGTGAACTGGATCATAGTCGTCAGAGCGCGCTTTTGAATTATATTCACGGGAAGACACAAACTTTCATCACCACTACAGATCTTGAAGGTATTTCCTGGGAAATAATCAAGCAACCGAAAATATATCGTATTCAATCCGGTAAAATTAGTTTGGAAAAAGGAGAATTGAATGGCTGATAATAAAAAAGAAAATCTTGCTAAAGACAAGAAATATGAAAAAGAAGCCGATAAATATAATGCCAGTCAAATTCAGGTTTTAGGCGGACTTGAAGCTGTTCGTAAGCGGCCAGGCATGTACATTGGCTCAACTAGTTCTCAAGGCTTGCACCATTTGGTATGGGAAGTTATTGATAACAGTATCGATGAGCGTTTAGCCGGTTTTGCTAGTAAAATTGAAGTTACTGTCAATGCCGATGGCAGTGTAACTGTTCAGGATGATGGTCGTGGTATTCCGGTTGATATCCAAAAGAAGACCGGTCGTCCAGCCCTAGAAACTGTATTTACTGTCTTACATGCCGGTGGTAAATTTGGCGGCGGCGGATATAAAGTATCCGGCGGACTGCACGGTGTTGGTGCTTCCGTTGTTAACGCACTTTCTAGCCACCTTGATGTAACTACTATGCGTGATGGTAAAAAGTACTTTATCGATTTCGATCGTGGCCGTGTAAGGGATCAGATGAAAGTGGTTGGTGATGTTCCGTTAAACGAACACGGTACAATCGTCCATTTTTATCCAGATCCAGACATTTTTACTGAGACTACTTCCTTCGATGATAAGGTTTTAAAGACCCGTATTCGTGAACTTGCATTCCTAAACAAAGGCTTAAAGTTGACCTTTACTGATAAACGCAAGGACTCTGCAGAGACCGATGTTTACCACTATGAAGGTGGAATTAAGGAGTATGTTTCTTTCTTGAATAGGAACTCTAAAGTACTCTTTGATGAGCCTATTTACGTTGAGGGTAATTACAATGGCATTAATGTTGAAGTAGCTTTGCAATATACCACTGGCTATAAAACAACGTTAATGACTTTTGCCAACAACATTCATACCTATGAAGGTGGAACTCATGAAGCCGGCTTTAAGACCGCACTCACCCGGGTAGTGAATGACTATGCTCATAAAGCTAAAATTTTAAAAGATAAAGATGATAACCTTTCGGGTGAAGACATCCGTGAAGGTATGACTGCTGTAGTTTCCGTTAAGCACCCAGATCCACAATTTGAAGGGCAGACGAAGACTAAACTTGGTAACTCTGACGCTAGAACTGCCGTTGATAAGGCATTTTCTGAGACCTTCAGCCACTTTTTGATGGAGAACCCCAAAGTAGGCCGTAAGATCGTAGAAAAATCGCAATTGGCTGAACGTGCCAGAACGGCCGCTAAGAGAGCTCGTGAAGTAACACGTAAGAAGTCAGGGCTCGAAATAGCTAACCTGCCAGGTAAATTAGCTGACAATACCAGTAATGATCCTAATATTTCGGAATTATTTGTTGTCGAAGGTAACTCAGCCGGTGGTTCTGCTAAGCAGGGACGTTCAAGGTTAACGCAAGCTATTTTGCCGATTAGAGGTAAAATCTTAAACGTTGAAAAAGCTTCAATGGATAGAATCCTAGCTAATCAAGAAATTCGTTCTTTGTTTACAGCTTTGGGGACAGGTTTTGGTGCTGATTTTGATATTACAAAAGCCCGGTACCATAAGCTAATCATCATGACTGATGCCGATGTCGACGGGGCACACATTAGAACTTTGCTTCTAACCCTGTTCTACAACTACATGCGTCCGATGATTAAAAAGGGATATGTGTATATCGCTCGTCCGCCTCTTTACCAGGTTCGTCAAGGTAAGATCGTTAAGTACCTTGATACTGACGATGAACTCCATGATTATTTGGGTAGTTTACAACCAAGTCCGAAGCCGACAGTTCAGCGGTACAAAGGATTAGGAGAAATGGACCCATCACAGTTATGGGAAACAACAATGAATCCAGAAAACCGGCGTCTTGATCGGGTTAGCCCAGAATATGCCCAAGATGCTGACCAGGTCTTTGAACTATTGATGGGCAATGAAGTTGCACCTCGGCGTAACTTTATTGAAAAGAATGCTAAATACGTTGAGAACTTGGATGCTTAGGAGGTTTAAATGGATAACGATAATCAAACTCAAGATCACAGAATAAGAAACGTTGATCTGACTAGCATGATGAATAGTTCCTTCTTGGACTATGCTATGTCAGTTATCGTTGCTCGTGCCTTGCCTGATGTACGTGATGGCTTAAAACCGGTACAGCGTCGGATTCTTTACGGAATGAGCGAATTGGGCGTTACACCTGATAAACCGTATAAAAAATCGGCCAGAATTGTTGGGGAAGTCATGGGGAAGTTTCACCCCCACGGTGACTCATCAATTTACTTAGCTATGGCGCACATGGCGCAAAATTTCAGCTATCGCTACATGTTAGTTGATGGTCACGGTAACTTTGGTTCTGTCGATGGTGATGAACCAGCTGCTATGCGGTATACCGAAGCTCGGATGAGCAAGATCGCCGTTGAAATGCTACGCGACATCAATAAAAATACGGTTGATTGGCAACGTAACTATGATGACACGGAGAATGAGCCGGTTGTTTTACCGGCTAGAATTCCGAACTTATTAGTTAACGGAGCTAGTGGTATTGCCGTTGGTATGACAACTAATATTCCACCCCATAATTTAGGTGAAGTTATTAGCGGCATTCACATGCTTATGGATAATCCAGAAGTTACTACCAAAGATTTGATGAAGGCTATTCCTGGCCCTGATTTTCCTACCGGTGGTATCATTATGGGTCGCGGCGGTATTTACCGTGCTTATAACAGTGGTAAGGGCAATATTGTTGTCCGCGCTAAGACTAATATTGAAACTGAAAAGAGCGGCCGTGAACGAATTATCGTCAGTGAAATTCCGTACATGGTCAATAAGGCTGAGTTAGTTAAAAAAATTGCTGATTTAGCACGAGCCAAAACAATTGATGGCATTACCGGTGTCCGTGATGAATCAGATCAGACAGGGATGCGGGTAACTATTGATATTCGGCGGGATGCCAGTGCTAGCGTTGTCTTAAATAATCTATTCAAGATGACCCAAATGCAGGCCAACTTCGGTATGAATATGGTTGCGATCGTTGATGGTGCACCACACTTCTTAACTTTGAAGCAAATGCTGCAATATTACTTGAAACACCAAGAGGATGTAGTAACCCGCAGAACTAAGTTTCAGTTAGCCAAAGCTGAAGCAAGGGCCCATATACTTGAAGGCTTAAAGGTTGCTCTAGACCATATCGATGAAATTGTCCGGATTATCCGTCAAAGTCAATCAAGTGATGTAGCCAAAGCTGCCTTGATTAGTCGTTTTGACCTCGATGATAAGCAATCACAGGCCATCTTAGATATGCGTCTTGTTCGCTTAACTGGATTAGAACGAGGCAAAGTTGAAGCTGAATATAATGATTTGCAAACTAAGATTGCAGATTATAAAGATATTCTTGCTAAGCCTGAAAGAATTAATAAAATTATTTATGATGAACTGCTTGATATCCAGAAGCGTTTTGGTGACAAGCGTCGAACTGAGATTGGAGCAAGTGAAGTTGTTTCGATTGAAGACGAAGATTTAATTGAAAAGCAAAACGTTCTTTTGACCTTAACCCATAGTGGTTATATCAAGAGAATGCCAATTAAAGAATTTAAGACCCAAAACCGTGGTGGTAAAGGAATTAAAGGCATGGGCGTTAAGAAGGGTGACTTTATTGAGCACCTGATTTATTCAAGCACGCACGATTCACTTTTATTCTTTACTAATAAGGGTAAGGTTTATTCTAAGAAAGCCTTTGAGATTCCAGAATACGGACGAACTGCTCAAGGGTTGCCAGTTGTAAACCTCCTTCGACTTGAAAAGGGCGAAAAGATTCAAACTATTATCAATATTCCTGAGGATGCCAAGGATAATTACTTATTCTTTATTACTAAGATGGGTACCGTAAAACGTACGCATGTCAGTGCATTTTCTAATATTAGAAATAGTGGTTTGATCGCACTAACTCTGCGTGATGGGGATGAATTAAATAATGTTTTGACTACCGATGGTAAACAAAATATTTTAATTGGTACCCATTTAGGCTATGCCGTAACCTTTAATGAAGGTGACGTTCGTGCCATGGGTCGAACCGCTGCCGGTGTTCGTGGGATTAAACTTCGTGATCATGATTATGTAGTGGGATCAGGCGTTATTAAGCCAAATGATGAAGTTCTCGTAATTTCTGAAAAAGGTTATGGTAAACGCACGGCTGCTAAAGAGTATCCGGTTAAAGGCCGTGGTGGTAAAGGAATCAAAACTTCCAATATTACCGAAAAGAATGGTCCGCTTGCTGGTGTGAAAGTCATTGATGGCACTCAAGACATTATGGTTATTACCACGAATGGGATTATGATTCGTTTTAAGATTGGCGACGTTTCCCAAACTGGTAGAAGCACAATGGGAGTTCGTTTGATCAAAGTTAGTGGCAAGAGTAAGGTAGCTAGCCTCGCAATTGTTCCAACTGAAGAAGATCAAGACATTACTGATGATGACCAAGATGCAGACAGTGATGAAAAAGCAGATAGTTCAGATAAAAAAGAATAAAAACTAAAAATTTAGTTTACTAAAAAGTTATCAGACCTTTTCGCGTATTTATAAATAGAGAATCAATGAATTCTTATAAATCACGCGAACGATGTTTGGTAATTTTTTGTTTATGTGCTAAAATTAAAGACTGCGAGTAATATTTTCCGTTACTCCTTGTTCTTGTTTTGGCAAGAACCATTTAGTCCAGAAGGAGGTGCAATAGTCATGGCAACTACTAAGTATGAAATAACTTATATTATTAAGCCTGATGTTGATGAAGAGTCAAAGAAGGCAATCGTTGATAAATACGATAAAGTTATCGCAGACAACGATGGTACTATGGTTGAATCTAAAGACTGGGGAAAGCGTCATTTTGCATATGAAATCGATAAATATCGTGAAGGTGTTTATCATATTATGACTTTCACTGCAGATAATGCTAAAGCAGTTAATGAATTTGACCGTTTGTCTAAGATTGACAACGCAGTTTTGCGTTCGATGACCGTTAAATTAGATAAATAATTACATTAATCGTTTTCGTGATTTAGGAAAGGAAGGACCGAAGTATGATTAATAGAGCTGTACTTGTTGGCCGTTTAACACGTGATCCTGAATTACGTACTACTACGAGTGGAATCTCAGTTGCTAGCTTTACGCTTGCCGTTGACCGTCAGTATACTAACGCTCAAGGTGAAAGAGGCGCAGACTTTATCAGCTGTGTGATCTGGAGAAAGGCTGCGGAGAACTTCTGTAACTTTACTTCAAAGGGATCATTAGTTGGTATTGATGGCCGAATTCAAACTAGAAGTTATGATAACAAAGATGGGCAGCGAGTTTATGTAACTGAAGTTGTAGTAGACAATTTCGCGTTACTTGAATCACGTAAAACTCGTGAGGCTCAAAGCCAGAATGGCGGTTTCACTCCAAATAACAATGGGAATGTTGGTACTGGGAATGCACCTAGCACGCCAAGTAGCAATAATTCTCAAAGTAATGGAAATACATCAAATAATAATGACAACAATGATAGTAAAAAAGATAAACCTAAAGATCCATTTGCTGGATCGGGCGATACCATTGACATTTCAGATGATGATCTTCCATTCTAAGTTTTAAAGAAAGGATCTAGGGATATGGCTCAACAAAGAAGAGGCGGCGGTCGCCGTCGTCGTAAGGTTGACTACATTGCAGCTAACCACATCGACTACGTTGACTACAAAGACGTTGATCTGTTGAAACGTTTTATCTCAGAAAGAGGTAAAATTTTACCACGTCGTGTCACTGGCACTAGTGCTAAGAATCAACGTAAGGTAGCTAAAGCAATTGAAAGAGCTCGTATTATGGGCTTATTGCCATTTGTTACTGAAGACTAATTAGTCAAAACAAATAATATTAAAAATGCAGGACAAAATCCTGTATTTTTTTGTATAAAAATAATTTAAAAAAGTAAAATTAGACCTGATTTAAAATTGAAGTGCAACACAAATAGAACTTAAACAAAAAGGCCATGAAGACCTAAACTTAAATTAACAAACCAGTTAAGAAAGGAATCTTCATGACCCAAGCAAA
>ENA-UOOR01004724-UOOR01004724.1-fermentation-metagenome-genome-assembly--contig:-NODE-4724-length-10581-cov-2.083508_pt1 | contig 10581 bp, 15 predicted proteins | sample MGYA00245780_ERZ724029 | MGnify/ENA primary metagenome ERZ724029 (study PRJEB28704, sample SAMN03018315) | fermentation metagenome | biome: anthropogenic terrestrial biome; feature: soil; material... | reverse complement strand
GAAATTGTCTTCATGAATCTCCTGCCTGACTTTATTGGAGGAAGGGAAGCAAGGCTCCAGTATGAGACGGGAGAAGTGCCCTTCAATGATCAGAAAATGGTAGCGGCCTTCCAGGCTCTCCAAGACATTGCACCGTACCTACCAGCAGGACAAGAGGGTGTATCCTATTATGACGCTCAGCAGCTCTTCCTCTTGGGCCGGGCTGCCATGTTCTTTGGCGGCTCCTGGGATGTGGCCTTCTTTGTCAGTTCCGAGCCGGATTTTGAGTGGAGTATTTTTAGAACTCCAGCGCCAGCTGACAGACCGACCGTTGTTACCTTCCACCCCGATGCGGGTATTGGCATGAACAGTGCCTCTCCCCACAAGGAAGCGGGTTTGACCTTCTTGAGCTGGCTTACCACAGTGGAAGCTGCCAAGATTCTGGCCGATGAGCTTCCGGGTTTCTATCCACTGAACGAGACCTCCATTGAACTGCAGGATAAGCACGCAAATGACTTTTATGCCCTTCACGGTGGCAAGGATGTAGATGCCCGTTTCGTCTGGCCTGAGCTCCAATCAGGGGAACCAAATGGATACCTGCTGACCCAGACGGCTGCTTTGGCTGTTGTCAAGGGAAGCATGACTCCCCAGGAAGCCGCCGACTACTTGCAGGACGGCTTGGAAGAGTGGTTTGAACCAACACAGAAGTACAAGAAATAAGTAGGCCATTTACAGAGGCCTGGTATGGGGGAAACCCTGTACCAGGCATTAAGGAGTACGTTGTATGGCGCAGACAAAGAAATGGTTTCGGAAAGATCATTGGTTCCTTTTCACCATACCCGCCCTCGCGATCTACGTGTGGTTTATGGCTTTTCCGCTGTTTAACTCCATGCGGCTTAGCCTTTATACGGGCACTGGGCTGGTACCCTCACAATTTGTGGGACTACAAAACTATGTTGAGCTTTTCACCAATCCACTTTTCAAGGATCGCCTGATTGGTGCGCTCAAAAACACCTGTATCCTTTTCGCCATCTGCATGGGAGTCCAAAACACCCTCGGCCTTATGTTTGCCAATATTCTGGCAGGGCGCCTCAAGGGGCGTTTCCTCTTTCGCACGATTATTTTTTTGCCGGCCACCATGTCGGTTTTGGTCACAGGTTTCCTATGGAAACTGATATTGAATCCCCACTGGGGCGCGGTGAACCAGATTCTGGTCAAATTTGGGTTTAAACAGTTTGAGGCATACCCCTGGCTGGGAAAACCCGAGACGGCTATGATCATGGTGGGGCTGGTAACCGCCTGGCAATGGGTGGGCATTCCCACAATGATCTTTCTCGCCGGCTTCCAGGGTATTTCCGAGGATATCCTTGAGGCGGCCAGCATTGACGGCGCTTCGGGCACGCAGACCTTCTGGCGAGTCAAGCTACCCCTTTTGACCCCGGTCATTGGCTTAGTTTCGGTTATGACCTTTGTGGGGAACTTCAATGCCTTTGACATCGTCTTTGCCATGACCAACGCTAGAGGGGCCCCGGAGTACTCCACCGATATTATGGGTACCCTGTTTTACCGCGTAGGCATTGCCGGGCAGCACCCTGTGGCCCAGCCGAATATGGGCGTAGGTGCCAGTATTGCCACAGTCATTTTCTTCATCTTGTTTCTCGGTGTATCGCTTTGGCTCTATTCCAGAGAACGGGGGAGCAGAACGCAATGAAACAAAGGCGCATCAAACTGGTACACTACCTAATCCTCTTGACCTGGTCTTTTGCCGTACTGTTTCCGGTGTGGACGATGCTTGTGAACTCCCTGAAAAAACAGCTGGATATCTTCCGAAACCCCTTTGCGTTTCCGGGTTCGCCAAACTTCAGCGGGTATCGTTATGTGATCCAGGACAGTGACTTTCTACGCTACTGCTGGAACACTTTGTTTGTTGTGGGCCTCACGATTTCTATCACGCTTTTTATCGGCTCCCTGGCCGCCTATGCCCTGGCCTTTTGGAAGGGACGGGCCTCGAAATTTGTGTACCTTGTGTTTCTGTCGGGGATCATGATCCCGATTAGGCTTGGCACCATCAACATCTTCCAGATTGTTCGCTCCCTAGGTTTGATGGGCTCCATGTACGGCCTAATTCCCGTCTATATTGCCTGGGGCCTTCCCATGGCTATCTTTGTGCTGACAACGTTCATCCAAGAACTACCACGGGAATTGATTGAAGTTGCCGAAATCGATGGCGCTTCGCGCCTACGCATCTATTACAATGTCATTCTTCCCCTGATTAGGCCCGCCCTTGGCACGGTGGCCATTATCAACTTGATTAATATCTGGAATGATATCTGGTTTCCTCTAATTTTTAACCTCAAAGAGAGCCATCGTACGCTGATGTTGGGTGTCACGTACTTCTTTGGAACCTACCAAACGGACTGGACTAAGGTTTTGGTGGTTCTGACGCTGGCCACCTTGCCCATCACCATCTTATATATCCTAATGTCCAAGCAGTTCATCAAGGGATTAACCGCAGGGGCTATCAAGGGATGAGGACTTGCATCTACATAAGTGGACCGCCATGTTCTGGGAAATCAACGATAACTATAGCTCTTCGGCAAGTGAATTCGACGATCGAGCGTATTCGAGGAGATGATTGGTGGATCTTGTATCCCGAATTGCCATTTCCCGATCGGCTGGCCATCACGAATAGGCACATCCTAGAGGTCCTCGGTAAAACCACTAGCAAAAGTATCGTGTGTGAGTGGGTACCGTGTGGTTCTTTCGCGTCCGATTTATATGAGGTAAGTTTAGCAGGGAACCGCCGGTTTCTTCATGTCATCTTGACCGCTCCCCTTTCAGTGCTTAGGCAGCGCAAACTGATCCGTGATGGTGACCAAAACCTGGGTCCTCCGACTATGGATACAAAGGCAGAGGATGCACCATACTCTGTCATGAGGTTCCGTACAGATAACTGCTGTATTTCTACCATTGTGGACGAAATAAGTGCGTGGCTTTCGAGTTGCATGTGACAACGTTGGTCAGAGTGGAGGTGGCCGATGACTATTTTGATCCGCAAGTTGGTACCAAACCTTGCAGAAGACTATGTACGTTTCTTTGACGCTACGCCCCACGATAAACATGTGGATGCGCATAAATGCTATTGCGTGTGCTGGTGCAATGATGATTATGAGGGCCAAGATTTCTCAACGGCAGAGAAAAGAAGAAAAGCCGCCCTGCAGTATGTCAAAGGCCAGAACATTCAAGGTTATCTTGCTTATCGTGGCGATTCCGTTGTTGGATGGTGTAACGCCAATACGAAAGCAGATTGCTTGAAGTGCGCCAGTTGGCGGAGATTCATGAGCTATGTGCCAGTGGAGGAAAGCACGGGCATCAAGGTGAAATCCATTTTCTGTTTTGTGATTGCTCCAGAGTTCAAACGAAAGGGCATTGCCACGCAGTTTTTGGAGCGTGTATGTGAGGATGCGACCCGAGATGGCTTTGACTTTGTAGAGGCCTACCCGTACAAAGAATCCAGCTATCAATCGTCGGATTTTGGCGGCTATTTGGAGATGTATAAGAAGAGTGGATTTCACGTGGTTTTAGAGACTGATCATGGGCCTGTTGTGAGGAAACGATTACGGCGGAACGGGGGGTAACGATGATTACCTTAGAAAGCATAACGGCGATCGGCAAAAACGATATGGAGGAAGCATCCAAGGCCCTTGCTAAAGAGGATCTCCCGCAGCTTGTAGAGTGGCTATCCCTAAAGGATGACAAGATCAGATACCAGGCCTTTCTTCTCCTGCAGAGCAGGTCCGAATTTTTTGACGACGTGTATCCCTTTTGGGATACTTTCCGCGACAAGCTCAAGAGTGATAACTCGTACCAGAGAAGCATCGGGCTTATGCTTATTGCAGAGAATGCCAAATGGGACGTGCAAAACCGAATGGAAGATACCATTGAAGAATATCTGGCACTCCTGGGTGACGAGAAGCCCATAACAATGCGCCAGTGCATTCAAGCATTAGGTAAGGTGGCGCTGTTTAAGCCGGGCCTACACAGGAAGATAGCCGGGCAACTCGCATCGTTTGATCTTGCGGCCGTTAAGGAAACCATGCGCAAGTCCATCTTACTGGACATATTGAACGTGCTGCTCATAGTCGGGAAAGATGTGAAAATCGATGAAGCAGAGAACTTCATCCTGAACGCGCTGTCCGGTGAGATACTTGACAAGAAATCTAAGAAGCAGATTGAGGCGGTATGGCATCCGTGAAATAAACTCACTCGTCGTACGTTTGACACCGCCGATGAAGTGAAAAACGCGTTTCGTCTACTAGGCGAGGCGGTTATCATCACTCCACTGAAAAGCACAACGTATTCATCGTGTTTTGTCTCGCTCATAGACAGGTTTGGCATGAGATGGGAGTCAATGACCGAGCAAACCGAACGTTAGATTGATTTTATCGTGAGTTAGTAGGTGATCAACCTGAACCATTTAGGCACGCAAAAAGTTGAGACAGACAGGCTCATTTTGCGACAATACCAACTAACGGATGCGGATGACATGTTCCGCAACTGGGTGGCCGATTCGGAAGTCAGTAGGTTTTGGGGATGGGAACCCCATGGAAATATTGAGGAAACCAAATCATTGCTTCTAGGGTGGATTGATCAATATTCGAAAATGGATTATTATCACTGGGTAATCGTCCTCAAAGAGTCATCAGAAGCGGTCGGGTACATATACCTTAGCGAAATAAACGATCAAGACAGTAGCGCCTCGGTGCATTTCCTTCTTAGCAGGAAGTTTTGGAACCAGGGAATAATGACAGAGGCCCTTAAATCGGTCATCGAGTTCTCGTTTTCCAAAATAGGGTTGCTTCATATACATACACATCACCATGTTGACAATCCCGCAAGCGGAAGAGTTATGGAAAAAGCCGGTTTGGGTTATGTTGAGACCAAATACAGGCAAGTACCTGGGTGCGAGCAACTCAGCGGGGACTACTGCTACTATGCGCTTTCGAAAGATGACTGGCTCGGACAGAAAGGGACGATGGGGTGAGGGATCCAAGGTTTGTGGCCATGCATCGGGGTGGGGATTTATCTCTGGATGAGCACATCAAATTGATGAAATGGGCGATCTCCTGCTTCGAGCGGGTGCTTTCTTATTATGGGGAGCAACTGGATGAGCCGATCAAACGGGCCATCACGGTCGCAGGAGGCTGGTGTAGGGGTACCTATACGACAGGCGATGCCATCAGCGCTTCAAGGTCAGTTCATGCCCTTGCCAAGGGAATTTCTGATCCAGTGATGCAGGCCGTTGCACGTTCCGTGGGACACGGCGTCGCAACCGCCCATATGGCTGAGCACTCTATGGGAGCGGCTTTATATGCGCAAAGAGCTCTAAAGTTTGCAGGAAGACCCTATGAGGACGAACAAATATGGCAAGTAGAACGGCTAGACCGGCTTCCTGAGGATCTGGCAGATCTAGTTAGGGTCACATTAACGGCTAAAGCAAAAGGATTAGGTCTATAGCATGGTTGGAAAATAGAGTCTGCTAGTAATACCAAAGGTCGGTGGCATGAGTGCGATTTCAAGTTAGGGAAAAAACACTTGACGATAGGAAATGGATTCTGCCCTATATGGAAGGGAGTTGGGGTTCGGAGAGGATCGTGACCAGGAATACCCTATATGATGCAACTGTCCTTCCAGGTTTGATTGCGGAGCAAGACCACAAACCTTCTGGTATCGCTTTGTACAACATCGAAGATGGAGAGTGCGAAGTCGTTCTTTTGGAGAGCCTTGTTGAGAACGCAGGGATTGGATCTTTATTGCTGGACTCTGTTAGACGGATTGCCGAAATTAGGGAATGTAGACGCCTTTGGCTAATAACAACAAATGACAACACACCTGCTATCCGATTTTATCAAAAGAAGGGCTTTTCATTCGTTGCCGTATATCGAAACGCCATCGAAGCATCAAGAAGGCTGAAACCAGAGATTCCGTTGGAGGGAATTGACGGAATACCGTTGAGGGACGAGGTAGAACTGGAATTACTACTGAAGTAAGAGCCTTGGCCGTCTGCTTGACGGAATACATTAGGTGGTACCGCTGAGAGGAAATCGTTTGGAAATCGATCACATCTTTATTTGCTCCAAGTACAAGGGGCCAGAAGGGGACATGCTTGTGGACTTTGGCCTGGTAGAAGGATCGTCAAATACCCATCCCGGTCAGGGCACGGCGAATAGGAGATTTTTCTTCCATAATGTGATGTTAGAACTCCTGTGGATTGAGGATCTCACGGAGGCGCAAAGCCCGCTCACCAAGACCATGAGGCTTTATGAGCGCTGTATAGAAGCCACCGAGAAGGTTTGTCCATTCGGAATCGACTTTAGACCTACCAAAGAGCAGCAGGAAGCGGCACCGTTTACTGCTTGGGATTATCAATCGGATCGACTCGTAAGAAGCGTTGTATGGATAATCAAGAAATCGCGAGAATCGCCATGCGCCAATCTGCAGTGGTTTTAGGCCTGCATGTGAAATGACTGCAAAGTGCCTACAGTTAGCTGATAAAAACGAACCTCTAGTAGGACAGAGAAAAGCGAGGGAATCCCCATGCAATTCATCATTCATGTCAGCTGCGTGATTGTCAATAGGGACAATAAAGTGTTGGTGGTTCAAGAAAAGAGCCCTGCCTCGTTTGGAAAATACAACTTACCCGGAGGCCATCTGGAACTTGGTGAGAAGATTGCTGCAGGAGCGAAGAGAGAGGTAAGAGAAGAAGTAAATCTACAGATAGAACCTCAATATCTAGTGGGGATTTTCACGGGAGTGGGGAAACATCATTTCATGAACTATGTTTTCTATGCCGAAACCCACGATCAAGATCCCGAACCGCAGTTTACAGAAGTACTTGATTGTAAGTGGATGAGTATCGACGAGATCATGAACGCGGATGAGGATACACTATTGAATCCGACTAAGCTAAAATCCATAGTCCAGCGGGTAAGCAATAAGACATTACATCAGACTGATTTGATCATGGAATTATTCTAAGAAATGTATCGGGGTACGGCTAAGATGTAACTTGATCAGGATTTGGGGTGCTTGAGCCGCGCCAGAATCCTAGTGTCATGTTCTTGGAATTGGGGAGATAATTGCCGAAAGATCAGGGGGCGGTTCACATGAGAGTCTTTCAGGTCGATTCATTTACCGACGAATTATTCCAAGGAAACCCGGCCGGGGTGTGCATGTTTGTAGAAAACGAGTCCGATCGATGGATGCAGAATATGGCCAGGGAGATGAACCTCTCGGAAACGGCGTTCTTGAAAGAGGCCAAGGATGGCTACGGGTTGCGGTGGTTCACGCCTACCACAGAGGTGGATTTGTGTGGACATGCTACGCTGGCAGCAGCCCATACTTTATGGGAATCGCGGGAGTTGGATGCTGCTAATGAAGCGCAGTTCTTCACAAAAAGTGGGATACTAACGGCGGCAAAGGTAGGAGAATGGATCCAGCTAGACTTCCCCCTAGAGGAAGATGCGCCAGTTCGCCCACCGAAGGAACTGGTTGATGGACTCAAAGTGCCATTTACATATGTAGGCAAGAATCGGATGGACTATCTTGTTGAAGTGGAGTCAGAGGAAATTCTAAGGCATCTTAAGCCTAATAAGGACATGCTCTGCAAGCTAGCTAATAGAGGGGTCATCGTCACCTGTAAGGCGGAAGAAAGCAAGTTTGACTTTGTCTCCCGCTTTTTCGCTCCTGCTCTCGGTATCGATGAGGATCCAGTCACAGGTTCCGCCCATTGTTGCTTAGGACCCTATTGGAAGAGGAGACTGCGTAAAGATGAGTTCGTGGCTTACCAGGCATCGGAAAGAGGCGGCATCCTAAGGCTCCGGGTGCAGGATAGAGTATATATAAGTGGGCAGGCCAGAACCGTGTTTAGTGGAGCGGTGCAATTCTAGGCAATCTGCGTCCGAAGTAAGGCGCGTGATCACTTCAAGGCAGCTTGGTGGTATGCCCGGTGCAACTCACGGACTTCGTCAAAAGAGAGGTGGGACGATGAATGGATCAGGAACTAGCAAGACGCAATGGCCTTGAGCTAATGAAACGCAGCCAAATAGCCCTTCTTGGCTCAATTGACGCCAATGGGTACCCCGTCATGAAAGCAATGTTTAACGCCAAATATGATGGCCTGAGGCAAGTGTGGTTTAGCACGAACACTTCGTCAAAGAGAGTGACCCTGTTTAGAAAGGACAATAGGGCCTCCGTCTATTTTGTGGATGACACCACATTTGAAGGGCTTTTGTTGGTGGGGACGATTGAGCTATTGCAGGATGAGGAGTCACGAAATATGCTATGGGTAGATGGGTGTGAGAAGTATTATCCAAGGGGTGTCAATGACCCGGATTATACGGTTATTAAGTTTACCGCAATCAAGGCTAACTACTATCACGGGCTCAGGAATACCGATTTTGACGTATAGAGTGGGCGGAGAACGTTTGGGAGGTCGCAATGAGACTATTTCACGTTAGCGAGGACGAGAAGATCGAACGATTCGAGCCTAGACGTCCAACTAGACAAGACGTCGATCAGAACACAAAGCTGGTTTGGGCGATTAGTGAAGCCAGGCTAGTGAACTTCCTTACTCCAAGGGAGTGCCCTAGGGTGACGTTCTATAGGGCGCCCCATTCCACGCTAGAGGACGTAGATAGATTCATCGGCAAGATCGATGTAAGTGCGGTGATCGCTATTGAACACGCTTGGTTCCGCAAAATGCAGGAGACAAGACTAACGATCTATGAGTTTGAGCCAAGCGGTTTTGTGCTGCAGGACGCTATTGCCGGTTACTATGTATCCGAAAAGGTCCAAGTACCCATTGGGGCAACAACCATCGACGACTTGTTTGCAGCCATCTTCGATAGAAACGCGGAATTAAGGGTGCTACCAAACCTGTGGAGCTTATGCAAAGCTGTCAAGTCGTCAAGTTTGGGCTATTCGATGTGCAGGATGAGAAATGCGATCCCCCAGGAGTAGTGAGAGGATAGCCCTTGAGGAGGTTGCCTGTGGCAAACGAGACTTGGTCGGCGAAAATACAAGGCATTTTGACTTTAGATTTGAGCAGGGAAGTGCGATTTCGAGACGACCGAAAAAGCCTCTTTCTAGATCTCCTTGGCCTTGTGGAAGGCATGACCCTACTTGATGTCGGCTGTGGTCCAGGCACACTAACGAGGAAACTATCGAAGTGGTTGGGCCAAGACACAAAGATCATCGGACTAGATAGGGACACGGCCTTTGTGGAGTATGCCCGAGGCCAAGCGGTCAAGATGAATCTGAGCAACATAGACTATATAGCAGGCGACGCGCTACAATTGCCACTAGACGATAACTCTGTGGACGCCTGCATTTCGCATACTGTCATAGAACACGTGCCACACAGGGAATTCCTACTGGAACAGAAACGAGTGTGCAGACCAGAGGGAAGAGTTTCCGTGATGTGGGCGCGGCCGGACAAATATATCAAAACGGAGCCCGCCGCATTGCCCCCACGCAGTGAACGCGAGGCCGAGTTGATGGAGAAGCTCTTTCAAGGAAGCTCAGAGGTTCTCGAAGAGCATAATGTAGGGAAATACTGGCCCGATCCTGTGGCTCTGCCCACGCTGTTTCAGCACTTAGGTTTTTGTGATGTCCAAGTTGACGCCATTGCTGTGCCCATCGCAATTGACGATGCCAGGAATAGCCTGCAGGAAAAGATGGCACTGGTGGAAGCACAAAGGAATCAGGCGTATGAGAGTGTGGACATGGCAGCCCGCCTAGGGGAGCCCCGCTTGTCGCGGACAGAACTCACGGAACTTAGGACGTTAGTCAATGCCAGGGTCAGTCAAAGGCTCCGTCTTATTGAGCAGCAACAAAGCGCCTGGGATTACAGCATCGTAATCCTGCAGATCGTGTCGGGAAGGGTAGACTGGGGCATTGCGGGTGAGATGGGCCTTTAACCAAGGGAGTGAGAGTGAGATGAAACGCCTACTGTTGCGTAATGGCGAGGAGCTGATCGTTCGGCAGGCGATGCCGGAAGATGCTCCGCACATCATTGCTTATATTGATCAGATAAGCACAGAAACGGGGTACCTGACATTTGGCTCTGGAGAATTTGGTGTAACGGTAGAACAGGAAGGTGATTTCATTGAAGGCCTCCTAGAGTCAGATAATAAGCTAATGATTCTTGCTTTCATTGAGAGCAAGCTGGTCGGCCAGCTAACGTTTATGGGCGGTTCTCGGCCCCGCATAAAGCATACCGGTGAATTAGGCCTTTCTGTTCTTCAGGAGTACTGGCGGCAGGGGATTGGAACTGAACTGATCAAATACTTGCTTGCTTGGGCGAGGGACGCCCGGATCATTCGTAAGGTGAACTTAAGGGTGCGCAGTGATAATATGGGTGCCATTCGCCTGTACGAAAGCCTGGGTTTTGTCTATGAGGGGACCATTACCCGGCAGTTTTATATTGACGGTGCGTTTTTCGATTCCATCCACATGGGGATGGAAATCGACTCCCCCCTCTGCCACAGGCCTTAGATCAAGTACTGGAGGCTCCGAGCGTGCCTCAATGATGCGATTGTT
>ENA-UOOR01004723-UOOR01004723.1-fermentation-metagenome-genome-assembly--contig:-NODE-4723-length-10581-cov-3.398157_pt1 | contig 10581 bp, 11 predicted proteins | sample MGYA00245780_ERZ724029 | MGnify/ENA primary metagenome ERZ724029 (study PRJEB28704, sample SAMN03018315) | fermentation metagenome | biome: anthropogenic terrestrial biome; feature: soil; material... | reverse complement strand
CGGCCTCTAAAAAGACTCAGGGTCGCATCTTAACGGATGCGGCCCTTTTGGTTGCAATGATAGCGCGGGGCCCTGTGCGGGCAAGGCCTATAAAGGCCGCGCCAGCGGTTGCAAGAAGGAGCCCGTCCGGCTGTGTGGCAAGGGGAAGGGACTTGCCGCAACCACAACACATTATAGTAAAAAGCGCAAACAAAATCGCCGCAGATTTTATCTGCGGCGATTGGTTTAGCGATTAAACAAAGCGAGAGGGGATGATTTTGATGCCGGGGCCCATGGTGGTAGCAATGACGCAGCTTTTGATATACTGGCCTTTGGCTGCGGAAGGCTTGGCCTTGACAATGGCATCCATCAGGGTAGAAAGGTTTTCCTGCACCTTTTCTGCGCCAAAGGAAGCCTTGCCAATGGGGCAGTGAATGATGTTGGTCTTGTCCAGACGGTATTCGATCTTACCAGCCTTGGCCTCGGCAACGGCCCGGCCCACATCGGGAGTAACGGTGCCGGCCTTGGGGTTGGGCATCAGTCCGCGGGGACCCAGCACCTTACCCAGACGACCTACAATGCCCATCATATCGGGGGAGGCGATGACAACGTCAAAATCCATCCAGCCCTCTTTTTGAATCTTTTCCATCAGGTCCTGGCCACCAACAAACTCGGCGCCTGCGGCCTTTGCTTCGTCCATCTTGTCCTCTTTGCAGAACACAAGCACACGCACGCTTTTACCGGTGCCGTTGGGCAGAACTACGGCGCCGCGGACCTGCTGGTCGGCGTGGCGGGAGTCTACGCCCAGACGAACGTGAAGCTCCACAGTCTCATCAAATTTTGCCTTGGCTGTTCCCAGACAAATCTTGATGGCCTCCTCCACATCATGAAGAGAAGCGCGCTCAAACGTTTTTTGGCTATCTTTATATTTCTTTCCTCTAAACATGCTGCATCCCCTCCTACTCTTCCACCAGGACACCCATAGAGCGGGCGGTTCCTGCGATCATGCTCATGGCTGCTTCCAGACTGCCTGCGTTAAGGTCGGGCATTTTTTGCTCGGCAATCGCCTTAACCTGATCCTTGGTAAGGGTGCCAACTTTTTCTTTGTTGGGCACACCGGATGCCTTGCTTAGTCCCAAAGCCTTTTTGATCAGCACGGGAGCAGGGGGGGTCTTGGTAATAAAAGAGAAGGTGCGGTCTGCATACACGGTGATAACCACCGGAATGATAAGACCAACATCGTTCTTGGTGCGCTCGTTAAAATCTTTGGTGAAGGCCATGATGTTTACGCCGTGCTGACCCAGAGCGGGGCCGACAGGGGGCGCGGGCGTCGCCTTGCCCGCAGGAATTTGCAGCTTGATATAGCCGATTACCTTTTGTGCCATGTTGCACCTCCAAAATTAGTGGTTCCTTGCGAAGAGGGTGTAGCATCCCCTTCTCCCACAGGCCGGCTCGGAACACACGCCGACCCAGTGTGCGGGCTGGCCGCACATGGTTTACAAACAGCCTGAACAGCTGCCTATCACTACTTAGCTGAGAGCTTCTACCTGGCTTAGTTCCAGTTCCACCAGGACATCCTTGCCCATCATGGAAACGGAAACCCGCACCAGATCGTTTTCCGGCTCGAGAGATTCCACCGTGCCGATAAAGCCCTCTAAATATCCGTCGGTTACCTTGACGGATTCCCCCACCTTAAAGTTGAGAATAATTTCTCGTTTTTCAACACCCAGGCGGGAGACCTCCTCATCGGTGAGGGGGACAGGCCGGGAACCGGGACCTACAAAGCCGGTGACTCCGCGGATGTTGCGCACAACATACCAGCTATCGTCGGTCATAATCATCTTGACCATAACATAGCCGGGGTAAATTTTGCGCTCCACTTCTTTTTTCTTGTTGTCTTTAATCTCCACCACAGTTTCGGTGGGGACCTGCACTTCCTGAATCAGGTCCTGCAGCTTGCGGTTTTCCACCGCCTTTTCGATGTTGGTGGCTACTTTATTTTCGTAGCCCGAATAGGTGTGAACCACGTACCACCTGGCTTCTTCCGGCATAAAACGCTCCTTACGACCTAAAGACCAGCTTGATCAGGGTGCCCAGCAACAGGTCAAAGCCGCCAACGATAATGGCAGCCATCACCACAAAGATAAGCACCGCGCCGGTGTTGTTAAAAGTCTGCTTGCGGCTGGGCCAAACCACCCGCTTCATCTCGCCCTTGGCATTGCGGAAAAACCGGGCGATCCGACCGAATACGCCGACTTTTGCTTCGCCGGCACCTGCATTTGTAGCCATGCTTTTCTCCGCCTTTCCGCCTATTTGGTTTCCCGGTGAGGAGTGTGCTTGCGACAGAATCTGCAAAACTTACTCATCTCCAGGCGGTCCGGGTCATTCTTTTTGTTCTTCATGGTGTTGTAGTTGCGCTGCTTGCACTCTGTGCAGGCCAGGGTAATTTTTACTCGCATACTTTCGGCGCCTCCCTGTAATCGGAATGATAATGGGTCGCGGTCACAGCAACAGCCGTGCCGGCCCTGCCTCCCTCCATGCAACCTGTAACAAAAAAACCGCTGAACCAAACCGGTTTTTCAAGTTTTGCAAGCTGCGAGGGCCTTTGCATTTAAGCGCAAAAAAATAAACCCTCTAGAGGTGAATACACTATAACATAATCAGGCTGGTCCGTCAAGAGTTTTTGCCCAAATAAGCCGAAGATTGCGCAAAAATTCTGCGGTGGGTTCCGGGAAGTTTGGCTTCCCCCCGGCGCAGGTGTTGCAGCGGGAGCTTTTACCAAGCTGCTCAAACCCAAAAGCTCATGATTTTGGAATAAAAAAAGTACCGCCCCCGCTATTGCAAGGACAGCACCCCTTGGTGGACGATAACGGGCTCGAACCGCTGACCCTTCGCACGTCAAGCGAATGCTCTACCAGCTGAGCTAATCGTCCAAACAAACCGGGACAAGCCCGGTTGACAAAGTGAATTATACAGGATAAGGCCGAAAATTGCAACTGCTTCCCGATGGAATCGGGTACAATGTCAATATATTTCCCAAAAAGCATAGTCTGCATGTGGACAATGCACAAACGCAAGAGACTATACCCGCAGATCGGTCCGCCGGGCCATTTGTCCCTGATAGGGGGCCAGAGCGGGTTTTGCCACCTGCTCCACAAAATCCCGGGTCTGCTGGGGGGCAAGGCCGGTAAAGGCCTCGGGCTTTAGAATGTCCTCCAGCTCGGACAAACTCAGGCCAAAGGCGGGATCGGCGGCAATGAGGGAGATCAGGTCGTTTTCCAGCCCCTGCTCCTTGACCATTCGTCCCGCCTCGATGGAGTGAACCCGCAGCCGCTCATGAAGCTCCTGACGGTTCCCCCCCTTCTTCACCGCCATCATCATAATGTTTTCGGTGGCCATAAAGGGCAGCTCCTGCATCATCCGCTGGCGGATCACCATGGGGTAGACCACCAGACCGTCGCAGACATCCAGCAGGATATTGAGAATGGCATCGGTGGCCAAAAAGGCCTCGGAAACAGCCACACGCCGGTTGGCAGAATCGTCCAGCGTCCGCTCGAACCACTGGGTGGCGGCGGTAAAGGCGGGATTGAGCAGGTCCACCATCACATAACGGGCAAGGGCGGTGATCCGTTCGCTGCGCATGGGGTTGCGCTTGTAGGGCATGGCGGACGAGCCGATCTGGCTTTTGCCAAAGGGCTCCTCCATCTCCTTAAAGCCTTGGAGCAAGCGCATGTCGTAGGAAAACTTGCTGGCCGATTGAGCCAGCCCCGCCAGAGTCGACAGTACCTGAAAATCCATCTTGCGGGAGTAGGTCTGCCCCGAAACGGGAACCACCCGCTCAAAGCCGAAGTCGGCGGCAATCAGCCGCTCCAGCTCCAGCACCTTGGCTTCGTCCCCTTCAAACAGCTCCAGAAAGCTGGCCTGCGTTCCGGTGGTCCCCTTGGAGCCCAACAGGGCAAGGTGGTTTCGGCGGTATTCCAGCTCGGCAAGGTCCATCAGCAGCTCGTTGGCCCAAAGGGTGGCCCGCTTGCCCACGGTGGTCAGCTGGGCGGGTTGCAGGTGGGTGTAGGCCAGACAGGGCATGTCCCTGTATTCCAAGGCAAAGTCGCAGAGCTTTTGAATGACAGCGGCCAGCTTTTGCCGGACCAGATCCAAAGCCTCCCGCATCACAATGATGTCGGTGTTGTCTCCCACATAGCAGCTGGTGGCCCCCAGATGGAGGATGCCCGCCGCCCCCGGACACTGGACTCCATAGGCGTAGATGTGGCTCATCACATCATGGCGGACCTCCCGTTCCCGGGCTTGGGCCACCTCGTAGTTGATGTCGTCCTGATAGCGTTCCAGCTCTTTGATTTGCTCTAAGGTCACGGGGAGCCCCAGTTTGTGCTCTGCCCGGGCCAGAGAGACCCAAAGCCTGCGCCAGGTGCGGAACTTCTTCTCCTCGGAAAAGAGGCGCTGCATTTCCTCACTGGCATAGCGGGTGGAAAAGGGACTGATATAGCGCTCGTGCATGAGAAAACCTCCGTGTCTAAATGTTTGGTGGCCAATGGGCGGCGGTTACAAATGGGCAGGTTCTTTGCCCTTGAGCATCCGCTCCAGCCGCTCGACTTCCCGGCGGGCTTCGTCCCGCTCCAGCCGGGCCTTGGCCGCATCCTCTAAATACTCGGTCAGCTGGCTGCGCATATTGTCCAGATTTCGCTCTGCCTTGCGGTAGCTGTCCAGATATTCCAGACTCAACAGCACCAGAGCCTCGCTGAGGCTAAGGTTTCCCTGATGGGTGAGCGTATGCAGGGAAGCGTCCATCTCCTCCGCCAGCTTGTGGACATACCCCGGCTCTTCCATCGACCGGATGGGATAGCGCACCCCGTTAATGGTGATGACAACTCGGTTTCCAGCCACAAACCCACTTCCTTTTTATAATATGTAAATGCTGCGGGGCTGTTTTGGTCAAGCCCCAAGGTGTTTTGTATCCTATTATAAACCATTTTTCCACAATAAGAAAGAGGGGGACAGGCCCACCGCCCAAAAGCGGGAAAATGCCAATTAATTCCTCACGGGGATTGAAAACCCGGGGGCAATCCTATATACTAAATAGGTAAATAAAGCCCTGATACAGCGTATCTGCCCTTGGCGTTGAACATCCGGGAAACATGGGAGGAAGCCTGATGAAATCCGTATACACCAAAAGCGTTTTGATAGAGCTGCTGCGCAACAAGCTGACCCACCGCATGGGGGTGGGGGATGTATCTTCGGCGTCGGACGAGCTGTTTTATCAGGCGGTGATTCATGTCGTCAACGACATCATGCTGGAAAAGCGCAAACGGTTTTGGGCCCACAACCTTTCCGCGGGGAAGAAACAGGTCTACTATTTAAATATGGAGTTTCTGCTGGGGCGCTCCCTGCGCAACAGCTTGTTTAATCTGGGGATAGCCGATCAGATGACTCAGGCGCTGGAAGGGTTCGACGTCCGGCTGGAAAGCCTCTACGAGCTGGAGCCGGACGCCGGCCTTGGCAACGGAGGGCTGGGGCGTCTGGCCGCCTGCTATCTGGACGCCGCCGCCCACGAGCGGTATCTCTGCACCGGGTATTGCATCCTCTATGAGTTCGGCATCTTTAAGCAGAAGATCACCGACGGCTGGCAGAGCGAGCTGCCCGATAACTGGCTGCCGGGCGGGGGAGCATGGCTGACCACCAAGCCGGGGTACGAGGTTCCGGTGCGCTTTGGCGGCCAGCTCAAGGAGTATTGGGAAAATGACAAGCATCTGGTGCAGCACAGCGGCTATTCTACCGTGATGGCTGTCCCTTATGATATTCATGTGCCGGGCTACAATTCCGAGGGCATCTCCCTGCTGCGGGTCTGGCAGGCAAAAAACATGGCGGGGATGGACATGGAAAGCTTTAACCGGGGGGATTTTGCCGGGGCGTTCCAGCAAACCTATTACGGGGAAGCCATCAGCAAGGTGCTGTATCCCAACGACAACCACATGGAGGGGAAAAACCTGCGGCTGCGGCAGCAGTACTTCCTCTGCGCTGCCTCGGTGGCGGATATCTGCCGCCGTCATCTGGGGGTTTACGGCACGCTGGACAACTTCGCCGAGAAAAACGCCATCCACATCAACGACACCCACCCCACCCTTGCCATCCCCGAGTTGATGCGCTTTTTGCTGGATGACTGCGGCTATGGATGGGAAAAGGCGTGGCAGATTGTGCAGGGCACCTTTGCCTACACCAACCACACCGTCATGAAGGAGGCCATGGAGGTCTGGGATGTGGACCTGCTCCGGCCCCTGCTGCCCCGCATCTACTCCATCATTCAGGAGATTGACCGCCGGCACCGGCAGGACCTGTACCAAAACAAACACCAGAATCAGGAAACGGTGGAGAGCATGGCTATCCTGCAGGGAGGCCGGGTTCACATGGCCAATCTGGCGGTGATGGGCAGCCACAGCGTCAACGGTGTTTCCAAGCTCCACAGTCAAATCCTTAAGGATGAGGTGTTCAACAACTTCTACCGGATTGAGCCGGAAAAGTTCACCAACGTCACCAACGGAATTGCCAGCCGCCGCTGGCTGGTACAGGCAAACCCCAGCCTCACCGGCCTGATTCAGGAGGCCATTGGGGAAAACTTTGCCGACGACATCAGCTCCCTTGGGGGGCTCCGGGATTTTGCCGATGATACCGCCTTTCTCGATCAGCTGGCTCTGGCCAAGCACCGCAGTAAGGAACAATTTTGCAAGCAGATGGAGCGGATGACAGGGCAGGTGCTCAACCCCGATTCCATCTTTGATATTCACGTCAAACGGCTCCACGAATACAAGCGCCAGCAGATGAACGCGCTGGATATTCTGGCCACCTACCAGTATCTAAAGGAAAATCCCGGGGTGGAGTTTACTCCCCGCACCTATATTTTTGGGGCCAAGGCGGCTCCCGGCTACTTTATGGCAAAGCAGATCATCAAGTTTATCTGCACCTTGGCCGACAAGATCAACGCCGATCCTGCCGTGCGGGAAAAGATGCAGGTAATCTTTTCGGAGGACTACAACGTCACCAAAATGGAGATGCTGCTTCCTGCCGCCGATATTTCCCAGCAGATTTCTCTGGCGGGGACCGAGGCTTCCGGCACCGGAAACATGAAACTGATGCTCAACGGCGCCATCACGCTGGGGACTCTGGACGGAGCCAACGTGGAAATTCATGAAGCCGTGGGGGAGGAGAACATCCTTATCTTTGGCATGACCGCCGCAGAGGTGGAAAAGCTGCGGGCTTCCGGCTACCGCCCCACGGAACTTTACCAACAAAACCCCGTCATCAAGGGGGCGGTGGATGCTCTGATGACCGGGTTTGGAGAGAACACCTTCCCCGATTTATACCACATGCTGCGGGACAGCGACTACTATATGACCTTGGCCGACTTTGATTCCTACCGCAAAGCGCGGCAGTATTCCGGGGAGCTTTACCGGGATAAATACCGATGGCAGAAAATCTCCCTGCTCAACATAGCGGGTAGCGCCGTCTTTTCCGCCGATCGGGCCATTAGGGAATACGCCCATAACATCTGGGGACTGGAGCGGTGACGGTCTACTTCGACAGCCGCAACCCCAACTGCAAAACCCCCTTTGGAGCGGTTCCCGCCGGGCGGGAGGTTTGCTTCACCCTGTTTTTGGGAAAGGACTGGGTGGGAGCTGTTTGCAGCCTAAAGCTGATCCCCGCCGACCATCCGGCACAGGCGCTGTCCCTGCCCATGGAGCTGGAGGGAGGGGACTTTCGCAGCAACTACTACCGCTGCACCTTTGCGGGGGAAGCTCCCCGGGTGTGGTTTTACCACTTCGAGATTGCCAGTCAGGGCAGCCGCCGGACGGTGACCCGTGGCCCTGACGGGCGGGCCGCCTTAACCGGAGGCAACGACTGGCAGCTGACGGTCTATGATCCCAAGATGAAAGCACCCTCCTGTCTGCGGGAGGGTGTGATGTACCAAATCTTCCCCGACCGCTTTTATCACAGCGGGACGATGAAACAGAACGTCCCCGCCGACCGGAAGCTCCGCACCGATTGGGGCGGGCAGCCGGAGTGGCGGCCAGACGAGGAGGGCAAAGTCCTCAACAACGACTACTTCGGCGGCGACCTTAGAGGAATTCAAGAGAAGCTGGACTACCTTGCCGGCCTTGGGGTCACCTGCCTTTACCTCAACCCCATCTTCGAGGCCCACTCCAACCACCGGTACGACACCGCCGACTACCTTAGTATTGACCCCCTGCTGGGGGATGAAAAGGACTTTGCCTCCCTTTGCCGGGCAGCCAAAGACCGGGGGATTGCCGTGATTCTGGACGGGGCCTTTTCTCATACCGGGGCGGACAGCCGCTACTTTAACAAGGAGGGCCGCTACGGGGAAGGGGGAGCCTTCCGGGACCCGGACAGCCCCTACGTTCCGTGGTATCAGTTCCGCCACTGGCCCCATGATTACGAGAGCTGGTGGGGATTCCCCACTCTGCCCAACATTCGGGAGACGGAGCCCTCTTTTCTGGAGTTTATCACCGGAAAAAACGGGGTGCTGCGCAAATGGCTGGGGCTGGGGGCTTCCGGCTTCCGGCTGGATGTGGCCGACGAGCTTCCCGACCCTTTTTTGGATGCCCTTTACGCCTGTATCAAGGAGCATGATTCCGACTGCGCCGTCATCGGCGAGGTGTGGGAAGATGCCTCCAACAAAGTGAGCTACGGATACCGCCGCCACTATCTGCTGGGCAGCCAGATGGACAGCGTCATGAACTATCCCTTTCGGGATGGGCTGCTCCACTACCTGCGGTACGGGGACGGGCAAGGCATTTTGAATACCATCCTGCAAATTCTGGAGCACTACCCTCCGCCGGTGGTGTCGGCGCTGATGAACAGCCTTTCCACCCACGACACCCTGCGGGCCATCACCGCCTTGGGGGGAGACCCCATCGAGCATTACGACCGCCGCTGGCAAAGCGAGCGTCAGGTCCTGCCGCAGGAGCAGTACTGGCGGGGCAGGCATCTGTTTGCCTTGGGCTGCATCCTCCAATATGGGCTGCCGGGGATTCCCTGCCTCTATTACGGGGACGAGGCGGGGATGTGCGGCTACAAGGACCCTTTTAACCGGGGCTGCTACCCGTGGGGGAACGAAGACGCCGGGCTGGTGGACTACCTGCGGACGTTGGGGAGCATTCGCCGGGATTACCCCATCTTTTCCACGGCAGAGTTCATTCCCCTCTGCTTTTCCGATGAGGTTTGCTCCTTTATCCGCCGCAAGGGGGAGCTTTCCCTCCTCTTTGCCGTCAACCGCACCGAGGAGCCCCAACCTCTGCTTTTACCCAAGGGCTTTGAAGCTTCGACACCTCTCGCCGTATACGGGGAGTATGATGGTAAAAGCTTGCAGGGGCTTTCGGGAGTTGTGCTGAAGAACTAGCTTTGCTCGTTCTGATCCGGCTTATCCGGGGCCTTAAAGGACAGCTCCCGGATGCCGATGATCAGCAAGAATCCGCCGAACAGCTTGGAGAGAAGCTCCGAACCCACCTTTTGGGCCAGCCATGCCCCCAGCCAGACGCCGGGCAGGCCCAGCGCCACAAAAGGGAGCACCATCTTCCAGCGGATCAGCTTGTGTTTGGCGTGGACGCAAAGGGCCACCGCCGCCACCGGCAGAAAGAACACCAGATTGATGCCCTGAGCCTCCAGCTGGCTCATGCCCAAATAGACGGTGAGGTAGATGAGTAGAATGCCGCCGCCGCCCATCCCCAAGGCGCTGATCACCGCGCCGAAGAAGGAGGCCAGCACCGCCCAGACCCAGCTCATCGGGTGAGCAGCCTCACCGCTGCAAAGAGGATGAGAACGCCAAAGCCCCGCCGGATCCAGACGGTTTTCAGCCGGGGGAGAAGCCATGCTCCCGCCAGCGCTCCGGCAAGGCCACCCGGCAGGTAGAGCAGGGCATCCCGCAGGGCAAAGGCTTCCCGATACAGATACAGCCCGGCGGAAACCGCCGCCAAAGGGGCGATGACGGCAATACAGGTGGCGTGGCTTTCCTGCGTTTCCAGCCCCAGAATACGGAGCATGGGTACGCCTACCATGCCGCCTCCCGAACCGAAAAAGCCGTTGAGCAGTCCTACCGCCAGACCCATGGGCCAGGCAAGCCAACGCTTGTGATGCTTCACAGGCAGGTCTCCTTTCAAGAGGAATGTCCTGTCATAAGGTGCCCGATCATCCAACCGGCACGCTTCTAGTATGGGAAAAAAGCCGGGGGCTATTCCCGGCCTGTGCATGTTCCGCCGCCCTTGCGGCACACTGAAAAAGAGAAGATAAAAGGGAGGGGATGTCCTCATGACAAGGGAAGAGACATTGTACCGTCTGTGGCTGGAAAAAACCACCCGGGATGCCGAGGCTCAACAGGATTTGATTGCCGTTCAAAACGACTCGGAAGAAATCAAGGAGCGGTTTTACCGGGAGCTTTCCTTCGGGACGGCGGGGCTCCGGGGGATTCTGGGGATGGGCACCAACCGGATGAACTGCTATGTGGTGGGCCGGGCCACCCAAGGCCTTGCCAAGTATGTTTTAAGCACCGGAGTCAAAGCACCCAGCGCCGCCATCGCCTAC
>ENA-UOOR01004720-UOOR01004720.1-fermentation-metagenome-genome-assembly--contig:-NODE-4720-length-10589-cov-2.670116_pt1 | contig 10589 bp, 8 predicted proteins | sample MGYA00245780_ERZ724029 | MGnify/ENA primary metagenome ERZ724029 (study PRJEB28704, sample SAMN03018315) | fermentation metagenome | biome: anthropogenic terrestrial biome; feature: soil; material... | reverse complement strand
GGCGCTGGCTGTAACAGGTGCTTTATTTATAGGTGAATGGCGGGAGGCCGCTTTGGTGGCATGGCTTTTTGCTGTTTCGCACTGGCTGGAACATTATACGGCGGCCAAAGCCAGAAACTCTTTGCAAAGCCTGATGGAAAAGGTTCCCGAACAGGCCTTGCTTATCAAAGAAGATGCTAATGTGCTTGTGCCTGTTTATAATATAGCGGTGGGAGATAAAATATTGGTGCGGGCAGGGGAAAAAATACCGCTGGATGGTGTGGTAGCCGAAGGCTCATCACAGGTAAACCAAGCTGCTGTTACAGGCGAATCGGTACCTGTGGCTAAAAACCAAGGTGATAAAGTGTTTGGGGGCAGCTTGAATGAAATGGGTGCTTTGACGGTAGAGGTAACCCATATAGCCTCTGAAAGCACTATGGCTAAGATAGTGCGTTTAGTGGAGGAAGCCCAGAACAAGCAAAGCAAGTCGCAAACTTTTATAGAAAGGTTTGCTGCTTACTATACGCCTGTTGTTATGGCACTTGCACTTTTGGTTGCTGTATTGCCGCCTATTTTGTTCAATGGCGGGTGGCACGGTTGGATTTATAATGGGCTTTCCTTGTTGGTGGTAGCTTGCCCCTGTGCTTTGGTGATCACAACCCCTGTTGTTTTGGTGGCTTCCATGAGCAATGCAGCCGGAAACGGCATCATTATCAAAGGCGGTGCTGAATTGGAGGCTTTGAGCCGGATAAAACAAATAGCTTTTGATAAAACGGGAACTTTGACTCATGGTGTACATAAGGTAGAAGCTGTGCTAAGCCTTGACGATAGCATAAGCCATGCGGAAATTTTAAGTTTGGCGGCAGCGGTGGAACAAAATTCCATCCATCCTTTGGCTTTAAGCATTTTGGAAGAGGCCAAATCAGAAGGGCTTAGCTTGCCTGCTGTTACAGATTTTATTATGCATAATGCAGCCGGGGTAGAGGCTTTGGTTGCTGGCAAAAAGGTTTGGGTAGGCAAATTAAGAAACCCTTTAAGCAAAGCAGGTTCTAAGTTATGGCAAAACCTGCAAAATGGCGGCAACACTATAATTGCGGTGGAAATAGATTCTAAAACAGTGGGTATGATAGCACTTGCCGATACCATGCGTAGTGATGCTTTGGCTGCTGTTGCTAAACTGAAACAAAGAGGTATTGCTAAAACGGTAATGCTTACGGGTGATAATTCTGCGGTAGCGGAGAATATAGCCAAAAAAGCAGGTATAGAATATTGGCAAGCTGAGCTTTTGCCTGAGGATAAATTAAAATATATTAAAGAATTGCAAAACCATGCTCCTGTAATGATGGTGGGCGACGGTATTAACGATGCCCCTGCCCTAGCTGTGGCGGATATTGGCTTGGCTATGGGGGTAGCAGGTTCCGATACGGCCTTGGAAGTGGCAGATGTGGCATTGATGGCGGATGATTTAACCAAAATACCTTATGCTTTAGATCTTAGCAAAAAAGCCGTACGCATAATCAAACAAAATATTATTTTTGCTATAGGGCTTAAGCTTTTGGTACTGTTTACAATATTCCCAGGCTGGCTTAGCTTATGGCTGGCAATACTTGCGGATATGGGAGCCAATATTTTGGTAACCTTGAACGGTATGCGTTTGGTTTCTTTAAAAAAAGCAAATGCTTCTAATAAGGCTAAGGCTTGTAACGGCTGTGCTTGCTCTGCCTGCGGCGGTGCAAATGAAAAAGCTTAAAGCAAGTTCGGTGGTTTTTTATGTTATTTTGGGCGTAGGTGAAGAGTCGTAAAGATTCTTCACTGCGTTCAGGATGATGATTTCTTAACAAGGCGTTTAAATATTAAAGTTTTTTTAATGTCATCCTGAGCTTAAGCGCAGGAAATTTTTATTATTTAATGCTTTTGCTATTGACAAGAATAGGGAGTGTGTTTATAATGTAAACCGAATTGAACGCGTTTGGTTTACAATTGATTTGAATGGGCAGGTGTAGCATGCGTAATAAAGTTTTGGCTATTTTAAGAACAAGTGTCGGTTATGTTTCCGGTGAATCTATCAGCCGTGAACTGGGTATAAGCAGAGCAGCTGTGTGGAAGCATATCAAGGCTTTAACGGAGGAAGGCTATGCCATAGAAGGTGTAAGCCGTAAAGGTTACCGTTTAATGGCCCAAGGTGGTTTAAGGCAGTTTGAGATCGAGCCTTATCTTAAAACCAAATGGCTGGGGCGTGAGCTGCTTTATTTGCCTGAAACGGCTTCCACGAATAATATTGCCAAAAACGAAGCTGAAAAGGGTGCTGTCCATGGCCTGATAGTATTGGCAGATCGTCAGAATGCGGGCAAGGGCAGATTAGGCAGAACTTGGGTTACCGAAACCGATGAGGGTATTTGCCTTTCTGTACTTTTACGGCCACCGCTTTTGCCTTCACATGCTTCTTTACTTACACTTGCAACCGCCGTTGCCGTTGCCAAAGCCTTTGCAGATATTGGTGTTGTCAGCGGTATAAAATGGCCCAATGATCTTTTGGTTTGCGGTAAAAAGCTTTGCGGTATCCTTACCGAAATGAAAAGCGATATGGATAGAGTGGAATGGGTTGTGGTAGGTATTGGTATAAATGTTATGCAAAAGTATTTTCCGACTGCCATAGCTGATGTAGCAACTTCGCTTTATCTTGCGGGTGCGCATGATATTAATAGAAGCCAAGTTGCGGCCTGTGTTTTGAACAGGCTGGAAGATGAATATGAAAGGCTTTTTAACGAGGGTTTTGCTCCTATTCATAAGGATTGGCTGCAATATTCAGTAACCATAGGCAGGCAGGTTAAGGTGAATACCTTATTGGGTACACTTGAAGGTAAAGCTGTGAATATGGATGATGAAGGCTATTTGCTGATTGAAAAAGCGGATGGCGAAACTGAAAAAATAGTAAGCGGCGATGTGATATTGCCCAAAGAATAGAGGAATTACATTGAGTGAAGAAATGGCTGTAAAAAAATCGAAAACAAAACTTAATATAAGAATAATGACTTTGGTTGGCTTAATGGTGGCTGTGTGCGGCATTTGTGCGCAAATTGCTATTCCCTTGCCTTTTTCTCCCGTTCCTTTGACCCTGCAGACCCTTGCTATAATGGTTGCGGCCATGATGCTGGGCCCACGCTGGGGTACTTTGGTAATGCTGGTTTATGTGGCGGCGGGCAGTGTTGGTATACCTGTATTTGCGCAGGCTAAAGCAGGTATAGGTGCTTTGGCAGGTGCTACGGGTGGTTTTATTTGGGGATTTATTCCAGGTGCTTTTGTAATGGGCCTTTTAGCAGGCGAAACGCAAAAAGATCTTAAATTTGGTAAAGCTTTAGTATCAGCATTGGCGGGCCTAGCTATAATTTATTGCTGCGGGGTTATTCAACTGAGCTTAGTGGCAGGCTTAAGCATAGGGCAGGCCATATTAGTAGGTGTTTTACCATATTTGCCACTGGAGGCTGTAAAAATTTTGTTGGCCGCTAAAATAGTAAGTTCTGTAAGGCGTCGGGGTGTTTTGAATATTTAAACCTTGCCAAGGCCGTTAAAACATATTAAAATAAACTTGAAAATTGTTAGATGGGGAGGTTTAATATGTTTCTTGCGGTAGATATTGGTAATACCCACATTGTATTGGGTTTGTACAGTGATGACGGTTTTGAGGAGAGTTGGCGCATAGCCAGTAACCGCAAAAGTACGGAAGATGAAATTTTTGTGATCTTAACGAATCTATTGGGTTCGGTGGGTTATGGTATCAATGAAATAAAACATGTTGCCATAGCTTCGGTGGTACCTCCCATTTGTGAAGTATGGCAGATCCTGGCAAGAAAATATTTTCGTACTGAGGCTTTTTTGGTAGATGCCTTAACGGATACAGGTATGCCTATTCTTTTGGATAGCCCTGCCGAGTTAGGTTCCGACAGGATAGTAAACGGGGTTTACGGTTTTTATAAATACGGCGGCCCCCTTATAGTGGTAGATTTGGGTACTGCAACTACCTTTGACTGCATTTCCGAAAACTGTGAATATATGGGCGGTGTGATAGCGCCCGGTATAGGTATTTGCATAGAAGCTCTTTTCAACAGTACCGCCAAATTACCAAGAGTAGACTTTGTGGCTCCGCCTACGGTTATTGCTAAAAATACGGTGAATGCTTTGCAATCCGGTGTTTTTTACGGTTTTGCAGGGCAAATAGACGGTATTGTAAACAGCTTGCAAAAGGAAATAGGCAGTAAAGCCAAAGTGGTTGCTACAGGTGGTTTGGCGGCAATGATTGGTAAATATTGTACTTCCATTGAAGAGGTTGATAAACTACTGACTTTGGATGGGCTTTTCCATTTATGGTCGCTTAAATATGGTTTTTAGCTTTGAGTAGGATTTTTACTGTAAGATCTAATGATATTATTTTGATTCATAATTGAGGTAATTTGGTGAAAATAGGTAATTTGCAATTAAAGAATAAAATCATTACCGCTCCTATAACAGGTTATACGGATAGGCCTTACCGTGATATTCTGCATGATATGGGAGCGGCTTTGGTATATACGGAAATGATAAGCGATAAAGCTCTTATTTATAAAAATAGCAATACCTTGGAAATGCTGGATTTTGTGGATGAAGAAAAACCCATAGGTGTTCAGCTTTTCGGCTCTGAGCCTGAAACGATGGCCAAAGCCGCCAAAATGCTTGCCGAGTATCCTGTTTCCGTAATAGATATCAACATGGGTTGCCCTGTGCCCAAGGTGGTGCGCAACCATGAAGGAGCGGCCTTGATGCAGGATATTGCATTGGCTTGTAAAATTGTGGCAGCAGTTGCGGAAGCAGTGAAGCTGCCCATTACCGTAAAAATGCGTTTGGGCTGGGATGAAAACAGTTTGAATGCGCCTGAGCTGGCCCAAGCTGTAGCTAAAGCAGGTGCTCAAGCCATAACTGTACATGGGCGTACCCGTAATCAGTTTTACAGAGGTACTGCGGATTGGCAAGCCATAGCGGAAGTGGTGAAAGCTGTGCCTATACCCGTAATAGCCAATGGGGATATATTCAGTATCGAAACGGTTCAAAGCTGTTATGAAGCCACAGGCTGTGCTGCATTTATGATAGGCAGGGGGATGTTAGGCAATCCCTGGTTGATTCGAGATCTGGTAAGAAGTGAGGCGGGTTTGCCTGCACTTCCTGCGCCCGATTTGGCGGAAAAACTGGATATGGCGATAAAACATTTGCAAAGCCAGATTCTCAAAATGGGGGAAGAACGCGGTATTAAACAAATGCGAGCCCATTTGCCGCATTATTTGAAGGGGTTAAAAGGCGGGGCGTCCTTAAGGAACAGCCTAAATCAGCTTAGCGGTTTAGATGAAGTTATTGTAGCTTTAAGAGATTACGGTTTAAAAAGCAGAACTGTGCTTTAATGGCATATCTTTAAGCCAAACAGAATATTTTATAAAGTATATCTGTTTGGGAGGTGCGCCATGCGGAACGAAGATAATTCATTGGCCGAGGGAGTTTTACTGATAAATTTTCGGCAAAAGCCTTTACATGCTTTTAAAAAAATTTGGCTTTTATTGCGCTGGTATTTTTTGTATAAACTGCCCAACCGATGTTTTTGTAAATTTGTGGGCAAAGTAGATAACAAAGAGGTATGGCTTTTGGAACTGCCATGGCAAGAGGAGGAATTTGCTCATTTGCACTTTGAAAAGCAGCGCTTTATTTTATGCCAAATTTTATTAAAGGCCAAAAAGGCAGGAACTAAAATTGCAGGTATGCCAATGCTTTGGCGAGAGGTTTTAGGTGCCAGGGCTCCTTTGGCTGTAGCGGATGGCAGAATGCTTGCCTTTAAGATATTGCTTAAGCAAATAAAAAAAGAGTACCCAAAAGTTAAGGATGTTGCCGTAATAGGTATGGATTCACGCTGGACCAGGGATATTGCACCTTATATGGTAGCAGAAGGTTTTAACCCTATTTTAAGCGGAACCATGGCCATGGCTATTTCCGAAAGTTTGTACCGTAAAGAGGGTTTGGCCGTAGCTGCTTTACAGGCCTTGCGCGCATCTGAACATGCGGAGCTTTCCATAGCCTTAAAGCCTGCCTTGGCAAGCGGTTTATTTGGGAAAGTGATATTATTTAAAGAGCCTGCCGTTCTTATGGAAGGCGCTTGGTATGGCCCTTATTTTGAAGGTTTCTTTCCTGCTGCCATGGCTGAAGCGATCATAAGTATAGGCGGTAAAATAAAAGAGGAGGCAGAAGTTTGCGCTACTTCCTGAAAACACTTCTATGAGGTATTTTTACTTGACAAAGAACACTTAAAAGCATATAATGCGAATATTGAGATAGGTTTATAGGCAAGCATCCCTTGGGGTGCTTGCTATAAGTTTAGCTATTTAATAGTGAAAAGCTTTATAATTTATCATTGTTTATTAAGTAAGATTAGGGGTGATGGAATTGGCTGATAAGGAAACATTGCTTACGGTGGAAGGTTTGAAAAAAATGGAAAAAGAGCTGGAAAACCTTAAAACAGTTCGCCGTAAGGAAGTTGCAGAGAGAATACGTCAGGCTATAGAATTTGGCGACATCAGTGAAAACTCCGAATATGAGGATGCCAAAAACGAGCAGGCTTTTATTGAAGGCAATATCATGGATTTAGAGAAAAAGCTGCGTAATGCCAGAGTAATAGATACAGTTGGTCTTGATGGTCAGGTAAGTGTAGGCTCAACCGTTACCTTATTGAATTTAGATACTAATAAAGAGAGAGTATTTACTATAGTTGGCACCAGTGAGTCTGATCCATCCAAAAATAAAATTTCCAATGAAAGCCCTATAGGTAAAGGTATTTTGGGCATGCGTGAAGGTGAAACCAAGGAAATAGCCGTACCTATAGGTATGGTTAGGTTAAAAGTTTTGGCTATAAGCCGGAATTAATTAGATTGCAATTTGGGAGTGGGTATCTTGGCGGAAGAAAAATTAGAAAATATAAGCTTGGAACAAGAAGAACAGGTTAATCAGCAAATAGCTAACAGAATGGCCAAAATGGAGGCTTTGAGAAAAAAGGGCATAAATCCTTTCGGACACGCTTATAAAACCACACATTTGGCTAAGGATATAATAAATAACTTTGAGAAATTAGAAAATGCGCAAGCTAAAATAGCAGGCAGGATAATGGCTGTAAGGGGCCACGGTAAAGCCAGCTTTTTGGTATTGCAGGATTTTTCAGGAACCATTCAAATTTATGTACGTTTGGATGAAGTGGGTGAAGCACAATTTGGTCTTTTGGATAACTTGGATATAGGTGACTTCTTAGGTATAGAAGGTATGGTTTTTCGTACTAAAAGGGGCGAAATTTCCGTAAGGGCCAAAAAAATAGAGTTTTTGAGCAAAAGCCTGCATCCACTCCCTGAAAAATGGCATGGTTTGAAGGATGTGGAAACCCGTTATCGTCAGCGTTATGTGGATTTGATAGTAAACCCTGATGTAAAGAAAACTTTTATTACCAGAAGTAATATTGTAAGGGGTATTCGTGAGTATTTAAATGGGCAGGGCTTTTTGGAGGTTGAGACACCAACATTGCACACTATTCCCGGCGGTGCCGCGGCCAGGCCTTTTGTTACTCACCACAATGCCTTGGATATAGATTTATATATGCGCATTGCTTTGGAATTGCACTTGAAGCGTTTAATCGTAGGCGGCTTGGACAAGGTTTATGAAATTGGCAGGGTTTTTCGTAATGAAGGTATTTCTGTACGCCATAACCCTGAATTCACACTTTTGGAATTGTATCAGGCTTATTCCGATTTGGAAGGCATGATGGAAATTACGGAAAATATGATTTCCCAGGTGGCTCTTAAGGTTTTGGGTACTACTAAGGTGAATTATCAGGATACAGAAATAGATTTTAAACCGCCCTGGCGCAGAATGACCATGATAGAGGCTGTAAAAGAATACAGCGGTGTTGATTTTAAGACTATCAAGGATGATGCGGAAGCGCTGAAGGCTGCAACTCAACATAAAATTGATTTTGAAGGCGCTCAAACACGGGGGCAAATACTTAACTTGTTCTTTGAGGCCTTTGTGGAAGAAAAATTGATTGAACCTACCTTTATTACGGATTATCCCATTGAAATTTCTCCGCTTGCCAAACGCCGTGATGACGATCCTGCTATGACTTACCGTTTTGAGGCTTTTGTTTATGCACGTGAACTGGCCAATGCTTTTTCGGAATTGAATGATCCTATTGACCAGAAAGACAGGTTTATGGAGCAAGTTAAGCAAAGGGCAGCAGGTGATGATGAGGCTCATAGAATGGATGAGGATTTTATCAATGCGCTTTCCTATGGGATGCCGCCTACAGGTGGCTTGGGCATAGGTATTGACCGTTTGGTAATGTTGCTTACCGATTCGGCTTCAATTAGGGATGTACTGCTTTTCCCAACCATGCGCCCTGAAAGGTAAACTTTACCGGATAACTTAATATAATGTAAATAGAGTTTAAATGATTTTTATTAGTTAAAAATGAAAAGGTCGCCATAATGGCGACCTTTTCTTATGCTTGTTATCTATGCTTATTATTATATTAAACTTTTTGATTATAAATAAGGTTTAAAGTTTTATGATATTATCATTCAAACGTTTGAAGTAATCCCTGGTTTCAGCAACTATAACCCCGTTCAAGGCAAGCAGTGCTATTAGGTTGGGAATAGCCATCAAGCCATTGAAAATATCTGCTAAGGTCCAAACAGCGCTTAAAGTTAGGAAAGGGCCAATTAAAACCGCCAAAATATAAAGCCATTTATAAGTTAACAATACGGGTTTGTTCCTGCCCACCAAGTATTCAAGGCAGCGTTCGCTGTAGTAATCCCAACCGAGAATCGTAGTGAAAGCAAACAAAGCTAAGCAAACCATAAGTAAGAAAGAACCAACTTCGGGAGCCCAGGGTATGCCTGTAGAAAAAGCATTTGCGGTAACCGCAGCACCGTTCAAGCCAATATTCCAAGAACCTGTAACCATAATGGCAAAGCCTGTTAAATTACAAATGATTATGGTATCAATAAAAGTACCTGTCATAGAAATAAGACCCTGACGAGCAGGTTCTTTGGTTTGGGCCGCAGCTGCTGCTATAGGAGCACTGCCTAAACCTGCCTCATTGGAGAAAATACCCCTGGCAACACCTTTTTGCATTGATAGCATCAATGCTCCCAATGCGCCGCCTGCCATTGCTCTTAAACCAAAGGCACTGGCGAATATTTCAACAATGGCAGCAGGGATAGCAGTGATATTGAAAATTAAAATGGTAACACAAATTATTACATAAATAATAGCCATAAAAGGAACGATAAAGCTTGCTACGTTAGCGATCCTTTTTAAGCCGCCTATTATAACCAGGGCTGTTAAAGCGGCAACTACAAGTGCTGTAATAACAATTGCCCAAGAATAGTCGCTACCAAAAAGATGAACAGTATTGGTGTTCTTGGGGTCAAAAAAGTTCTGAACCGCAGAGGAAATACCGTTTACCTGGGTAATGGTGCCTATACCTAATAAACCGGCACCAATACCGAAACTGGCAAAAATCCGGGCAAGCCATTTCCATTTACTGCCCATGCCTTTTTCTATATAGTAGAAGGGGCCGCCCAAAGAGTGGCTGTCTGCATCCACCCTGCGGAATTTTACTGCCAACAAACCTTCTGAATACTTAGTTGCCATACCAAAGCAAGCTGCTAAAACCATCCAAAATAATGCACCGGGGCCACCTGCCACAACAGCAGTGGCAACCCCCACAATATTACCTGTACCAACCGTTGCTGCCATTGCCGTACATAGTGCGCCGAAGCTTGTAACCTCGCCTATACCGTCTGCCTCGTTTTTTACCATGAACTTAAGGGCTGTGCCAAGATGCCTGAATTGTAACACTCCCAGTCTGATAGTAAGGAATATGCCTGTTCCCATAATGAGAACGATAAGCGGCACACCCCAAACTATGTTGTCAATACTTACCAATAATTCTGTAAACTGTGCCAACATAGTACTCTCTTTTCTCCTTTCTTGTATACAATAATTACATGAAAATAAAAAAGCCGGATTTTTGACTTCCCGAAGAGAAGACAATAAGCTGTTTTGAACTATAAGCTCTGTCCTTTTGCCTGAGAGATTAACAGGTTGCCCTGCCGTACACCTTCGGCGCTCATTAAAGAGACTCTCCAGAGATTCATAGTATCATGCCGGGCCAAAACAACACCCTAAAGAGTACTTTTTGCTGTATCTTGGTCTGTTTGATAAAATGACTTTTCGATGTTACCATATATTTTAATGTATTTCAATATCTTTTTTGCATTTTATTAACTTAAATATGAAGGAATACAATATTATTGCCAAAGTACAGAGAATTACTTATCTATGTATAAGCTTATGAAAAAGGTAAGCAAAAAATAATTATTTGGAAGTACAAATCAAAAGCGGTTAGATATATATATATGGTAGAAGATTTTATATAAGATGCCTGGAACCGAATAAAAAGCCCGATTTAGTTTTTGAAAAATACTTTAGCCGGTAACAAATCAAACCTTATAATTGAAGCTCAAAAACTAAATCGGGCTTTTTATTCGGTT
>ENA-UOOR01004717-UOOR01004717.1-fermentation-metagenome-genome-assembly--contig:-NODE-4717-length-10597-cov-3.387877_pt1 | contig 10597 bp, 17 predicted proteins | sample MGYA00245780_ERZ724029 | MGnify/ENA primary metagenome ERZ724029 (study PRJEB28704, sample SAMN03018315) | fermentation metagenome | biome: anthropogenic terrestrial biome; feature: soil; material... | reverse complement strand
ATCCAATCCTACAATAGCCTTAACGTCGCTCAACCCCTCCAGGGCTGATATTCTCGCTTCCGCGTTCGTAATCCAGGCCACGCTGGACGCATCCATAACCCCCGCATCGGTAGCAGTGGCTCCAGGTAGCGTAAAGCTTAGTGGTGTTACTGCTCCAGTGATTGGATTGACCGCTTCGAGGGACGCAATAACCGCCGTCCCGTCCTTTGTGATTGTGATAGGACCAAAATGTATATCCTCGTCCATATACGCGTTGTCCAGCTTCTCCTCTTGCAGCGCATCAACGTCTATCGTCAACGTATCAACAACGCTGGCGTTCGGCATGGTGTTGTGAATTAGATCTATCGCGTTATCCTGGTCGAGATTCTTATTCTCTACACTCTCAAGCCTTCTTATAACGCTATCGTATTCGTCCGTTGCGCATCTGTCCCAACAAGTCATTTGTACTCACACATCCACTCAAACGGAATAAAATATTTGTCCAAGCTCCTACAAAACTCCAACAACGGATTATACATAGCTATAATAAGCTCCTTAATGAATTCCGCGCTCTGTAACGGCCCCGTGGGCTGTACCATACTTGTAACATGATCGCTCTCGCTGTCCTGATCTGTCCTCCCTCTTTGTGACAGATATTCCTCACCCTCTGTAACCACCACATCGGGCATATCCTCCATTTGCGAAGTAGTCACAGCCCTTACTCCTCCGCTCTCCGTAATCGTATAATTCTGATAGTCAGTATCTGGCTCTTTATCCTGCTTGTAGATCCCCACTTGCTTACCAAGTTTACTCATCTTCTCAGGCGTAAAAAGTGGTTTTACCACTTTAACCCAGTGGTCGGGACTGTCGAAACATATCGGCCTATCCGAATACATGGCCCTTAGCTCCCCCAACATCTGCCCCCGGTAGTCAAGCCAGATAGGGTCCCCCTCGGTCTGCGGGACGATATACGTAACGGTGGTTGGTACCACTTCATCAATTATATCTCGGTCAGGCAGCAACTCCGAGGGGGTGGGTGGGGGACAGCAGAGCGACATATTCAGATATACCCGAATGCGATAAAAGCAACCGCAGTAAGTGCGATTACCATTAGGTCAACAGCCTTATCTCCTACGTAGAGCGCTACCGCCATCATCTTCTTCTTTTTGTTCCTCGAGGACATGACGTAAGCTTTGAACTCGTCAAAGCTTATCTCGCAATCGCCGTCCGTGTCTATCTCTTTCCTTACTTCTCCTATTTCTTTCTCATCCATACTATCACTTCTCCTCTTCTTCTGCACCTTCCGCATCGCCGTCAGAACCGGATATATCAGTATCCACGGCATCCGCATCACCATCTCCGTTATCTCCGTTATAATAGTCGCCATACAGCGCCACCGATATATCCACACCTGTCGCATCCCAGACTTTTTCACACCACTCCTGTCTAACCCTCAACCCTCCTTCTCTTCTTGCAGTGATCCGCGAATCCATCGCCGACACTTCAGCCACGGACACACCGGAGGTTTTCTGCGTAGCGTTGGAATCTATACCAAGTATCCCACTTATCCACCCATCCGTAGCGTCGATGATGCCAGTCAGAGGGTCCAGGAAATTAGAGGCTTTGAGATCTAAGACCTCTATCTCCCGGTTGATTCCTCCTTCTCCATCAGTGACTACGGGCACGTAGGTTTTACCTCCGCTTATCATGTCCACAGCGTACTTTATCCCAATCTTACCAACCTGTCCTTTGACCAGGATCGGCTGGCGCATTGCGACAACGTTCTGCCCCGCCGATATGATCGCAGAGTACTGCACTTTGGCGTATTCGCTGATCGCTTCCGCAGGGATGAGGGGCAACTGCAATATAGGGTACTTCACGCGGTCCAGTTTCCGGTTAAGTGGCACCTCGGTCCCTCCGTTAAGAGGTGACGGCATCCACCTTTTATATTGGCCGTATATGTCTATCTTCTCCCCCACACCAGGCACCAGGGCATAACTCCCACCTACTGGCATTATACCGACAGTCCCAGTCCAGAAAAGACAGTCCTCTATATACCCAGGTGGAACGTCCAACTCCTCCGGTACTTCCCAAATGTACATATCTGCCATACTCTGGCGGTATTCATTAATGAGGGTAAGGGTACCCTCATCAATGGCAGACAGCGCCTTGCGCACAGAGCGGGGGTTTATGCAAGCGGGCTTCATTTCTTAGCGGGCGCTGGCTTCTTCTTCTTCTTCCCACCCGCAGGCTCGCCTTTACGTGTGAAGCGGTCCACGACAGTAGTTATCATTCTCCCGCTCCTGACGCCTCCACGGGCGCTATAAGCGCGTATGAGGGTAGACCTCTGAATATCCCGCTGACTCCCTCGCCCTGGTAATTGTATGAGGTACTGCGTTCCTGTGCGCACCTCGTAGGCTCTACGTCCTCCCAATATACGAACTCACGCGGCGCTTCACTGTCTATCAGCGTAGCAACCAAACGATTACCAGCAGTAGCAACAGCCGTAGGCAGAGCAGCGAACGCGTCAATCTCCGTAAGCGCCCCACCAGAGGGTGCCAGGAACTCCCTGATATACTGGCGGGCGGAGATGCTAAGGCCTTTGTAGGTAGGCGACATCCTCCAAACGGAATCCATTGCGTTAAGTACAGCCGATTCCATTATAAGACGGTAACTCCCGCCTACTACTACCTCATCAGCCGCGGTAAGTCCAGCCGCGTACGTATTCGATGCGTAATCCATCCAAGAAGTCGCATTCTTCAGTGCGTCCAGTATCTCAAGAACATCCGCATCGGGAGCAGCTCCCGCGAAAGAGAAGGGATCACCGAAATCCACGGCGGGCATTACTATATCCGTTTTGTCAACCTTACCGGCGTACCCCGTGATCGTAGTAACCTTATATTCGTTCGCGTCACCCGTCCCGTCGGATGACGGGGTCGATGCGATCGTACGTGTGCCGTCCGTTACGTCGCTAAAAAGCTGTTTCCAGCGGGCGAACCTCTCCAGGCGCATCGTCTGAAGCGGGGTCATCATCTTAGCAGCATAATAGCGTTCAGCCTGCTCGGAACTCATGACACCCTTATTTATCTCTCTATCTTTGATCGTCACTGTGAGGTCATAGGCCCAATTCGAAACCCACTGCTCCGCGTACAGCTGCGCATCTCCGAATGAGATACACTTACCATCCCGCTTTTTAATCGGGGGTGAATTCTTGAAAGTCGCCAGCTCGGCGAAGGCGCCGTACGGCATATTGGAACGCTGAATCCAATCGAATCTGTCGCCGAATATGCGGGGTGTGAGAAATACGGTTTCTCCCTTAGTCGGCATGACACTACCAAGAACCCTAAGATTCTCGATGACGGTAGGATCCTGCACAGACTCCAAGTTAATTAGGGGCATACCTGGCGCTATACCGCTGGCCATCTCCGCGTTACCAGCGAAAGCAGCGAAATTATTGAGAGTACCAGCCATCTTATTCCACCTTCCCAGGATCTGTAAGACCGAGTAGCTCGCCCAGCGTCTTCTTCTTCACTTCCTCCGCTTCCTCATAAGTGCCAGCGGGCGGTATGCCCTTGGCCAGACCCTCTTTATAAGCGTCTGCGGTTATCTTCTTGATCTGCTCTTCCGTAAGTGTGTACGTTCTTGACATAGTGGCCACCATTACCGTACGAGGGTATCCCTGCCTCTGCCGAGGCGCGACGGACCGTTTTTCGGCTTGCATCCGCTTCTCGCTGGACCCCAACGCACGATAAAGTATATAAGTTAATATGTATGAGAAAGTATTATATACTACCCCCACCCATATACTATTAGGAGAAAAAGAAAATGGCAACACTCAAGGAAATGAGCAACGTGATTGACAGTATACCGATGGACAGCCCCTTAGCGTATGGGGTTCAACCCTACACCCTTGCCGAATCGAAGTACTACCTTAGGCAGGTAATGATTAACGTTGAAGAGGAAGGAATGTTCCACAACGGTGGGTATGGGGCGTATAATGAGCCGTGTACCTATTGGGTCGTTGGCGACTACATCATAACCTACCTTACTGACAACCTGGATTTTCACGCGGGCAAGGCTATGCTATCTGACGATATGATGGACGACTTGATAATTGAGGAGAGGTGAAACGATGATATACCAACTGATGATAGACGACAACCAGATAGGCGACGTGTACTACAACGAGAACGACGCAGTAGATAACGCTATGCAGATCGCTATAGACTCAAAGGAGATCGTGACGGTGCGGGAAGCTGAAGAAATAGACGGCGTCCCGTACGACGTGCTTGAGTGGACTATAAGCAGGGTGGTGTGGGTATGACCCCTGTCATACTCACAAAGGACACGATAGCCGAAGTATTGGAACGAAATGGAAGCTTCGACGCCTTCATACCGATTTTCTTCGAGGCGACGCTGGAGGCGCTGCTCCGGAGCGGAGGAGTGGCACCGGGTTACTCAACCGGTAGACTGCGTAATATAATTTTCCTGGCGGAGGCGATACTCGCAGATCGTGAGGAATAGGACCGCCATAACGGAAGGGCTACGGCCCTCCGTGGCGAATGTCCGAAATTGGACAACAGGAGAGAAAGAAATGAGAATATTTCGAAGCACGAAAGACGGGCGTATGTGGGTAAATGTGCCTACAGAAGAGAAAGGGAAAGTTACGAGCCAGCGCGTTACGCTGGCCAATGGGATTGCCGCGGAGGAGTGGATAGCGACTAAGAACCGCTTCATCGACTATACAGAGATCGAACCTCCGACCCAAGAGGAGATGGAACTCATAGAAGAGGAGATCACGACATCCGAAGATGTGTATGACAAAAACGGGAAGTTGGTTTTTCCCGCGGTCAAACGCAAAATACAGACCCTGAGGATAGACAACTGAACCCTCACCCAAAACCTCTTATAAACTTCTTTTTGAGGTGATATAATGGCTGATGAGATAATAAACGATAATTTGATAGCACGAAAGATAGGGCTTTACCAACCCTTCACAGTCGGTTATCTCGCTGAGGTCAGCGGGGCGACCGAGGCGGGCGCGTACGCCTGGATGATAAGACGCGCCAAAAAGAAAGGCGGCCACTACATCGGGATACGATGGATTCATAAGAATAAGGTGTACATGGTATTGATACCTCGGGGCGCGGTGGTCTACGGGCTTTCGACAACAGAGATCTGCGATACCGGCGTAGATGGTGGAGCTGTGTTGAGATGATAGCCCCGCAATGCTACCGCCGTTGTGTGCACGCCCTCACCTGGAGAGTGTCCGTTGACGGTCGTGTGTTTGTACTGTGCGAGCTGGAGCACGACGAGGTAACCGACCAGGTTTGTGAATTCTGTTGGGAGTATGAAACATGAAACTGAACAGAGCGGGAAACCGCCGCGGGATGAGTGAAGGCTCAAAGAAGTCGCAATTCAAAGCGAAGTCCACAACCAAGGGTACAGAATCCACAGCTAAGAGCGCTTCGCAATCGGGACCATTGAACAAAGCGGGTAACCGCAGGGGTATGTCCGCAGGATCCAGAAAAACGCAATTCATGAAAGCGGAGGCAATCAAGCAAACCCACCCCTCGGCACGTACTCCGCAACAGAGGGCGCAGGCGCGTAAGTTGAGGATCTCCGATAAAGGGGCGCCCCACGGCGGACGCACTATCCAGGATATGATAGATGACGTGGTGGGTATAAGCGGAAAATCAGTTAAGAAGTCATTAATGGGGATGGCGCAGAAAATGAACGCATCGGCAAGTGATATAGCCAGAATAGCGGCGGCAGACGACGCGCTGTTAGAAAGGGCGTATATAGATAATAAATTAGTTCTCGAATCATACTGGGAATACCCCATAATCGAAGGAGAGGACAGAGGGAATACACTGGATGAGATTTTAGCGATGGTGGGTGTATGAGTGGTTTAGAGTGTCGCGTAGATTCAGTAGCCATAATAGCGGAAGAAGGAAAGAAATACCGTATTTCCGCAGGGACACCTATTCCCGCGGTCTTTTGGTTGACACCTAAAGAAATGATTGCGTTAAGGGATTGTATTAATAAGATATTGGAATGCGTGATCTAATGTATATCTGTGGATTCGATATAGAAAGCGACTGGGACCCAGAGCACAGCAGAACCTGGGTTGCACAGTGGGCGCTGGCTACACCCGAAGGGGTTGTTACTGGTAGGGGTGACGAGAGTAATATTTATGTAACACAATGTAACATAGTTGACACACTTTTGTCTTACAAACGTGATATGATCGTAGCCGTTCACAACCTCAATTTCGATTTACGTTTCCTTCTAATGGCGATAGAACGGTTTACGCCGATACTCGATAAACATCACCCAGACGAGTACGGTTATAGTTTCACTTACAGGAACTCAAAAATCATTAGCGCGGAACTCAAGAACGGCCTGTACAGTATAAAATTTCACGATACAAGCCTTCTACACCCAGGTACGAGCGTCGACGGATTGGGAAAGTTGTTAGGTAAACCAAAGCTTGACCAACCAGACTTTTACGCGGGGTGGTCAAAGGACCATACCAACCTTCAATATGTGATGCAGGACGCGGAGATAGTCAGGAAAATACGACAGATTGATTATGAGCATGGGATGACCCAGGCCACGGCTTCAAGCTTCGCATGGAAAGCATTAAAGAAAAGTATAAATTCGGTGTATTTCGGGCGTTGGAAAGAGCTTTATCCGATTCTCAAGGACGACCACGATAAGTTAAGTCGTATGTGTTACGTGGGTGGGTTCAACTTCTCGGGCAATCAAGGGTATCACCCCGGGCCAGTGTACCACGTGGATATTAACTCCTCATATCCGCATAAATACAGGGATTATCCCCTTCCGTACGGCGTACCGACAGAATGCGTCACGATGCCGGATTACGGATATTGGGAGGGTGTGATATGGGCTAAGCTACAGGTTAAAAAGGATTGTGTGGCGTGGTATACACCTAAGAGAGTAACCGATATAGTAGAGGAGAATATCCATAGGTCCGAGATCGGAGTAGAGGAGTTAGAGTTTGGCGAGGGTATCGAAATGACGTATACGCAGATTCCGCTTACCGTTAACGCTATAGATTGGGAAACGCTTAATGAGAATTATGAGTTAAGCAGCATAAGATACGGTGAGGTCTTTCTGAAGTACAAAACAAGATGTGGAGATCTCAAGGACTATGCGGATGGGTTGATTAAAGAGAAGAGTGAGTTAAAGGAGAAGCTGAAGAAGAATCCAAGCGATGCCGTTCTTCAACTCAAATATTCTCAGGTTAAGTATAAGCTTAACATGCCCTCAGGGCGTTTCGGTTTACGCCGAGAGAGCGATCGCGTTGTTTTGGAGGATGGGAAAATAATCACGATACCGGATGAGGACGTAAACGATTCGTACGTTCCGGTTATATCTGCGATATGCGCTTATGGACGGCAACAGGTCATACGGGCGCTTAACACGGTCCCGCCGCATCTGCGGTATCATGTAGATACCGATTCTGTGATCGCGGGAGCTATGCCGGATGTAGAGGTAGGGCCAGAGCTTGGTAAGTGGGAACTAGAGATATATGAAGGGATATATGAGGGAGGTATGAAAAAGTACATTGAGGTACAGGATGGTACATTAAAACTTACTTGTGCTGGTGTGCCGAAAAGACGGAAAAGGGGGGTACCCGTCGGTATGCATGTGGAATTATTCGATAATCCAGAGTTGATATTCCAACAGGCCACATTAGGAACCCCCGATTATAAAATAAAGTCGGAATGGTTGAGAGAAGCGTATATAAACGCAGGTCTGAACCCAGATAACGTTAATACGCTTAAACTATTACCTAAACGTGTACCTGGCGGGGTTATATTGATGCCATCACAGTACGATCTGCATAAAGGTACCGGGTATATGGTACGCTTAGGGAGGATAAGGTAAATGTATAAACCAGGGACCTCGGGGGAGTGGTGGAGCGATAAAAGACTTAATCGATATGCGAATGATTGCCCCTTGAGGTTGGTTAATGGCGTGCGTGGTGTGGGTAAGACAACTTGGGGAATGTCCAGAGTGGCGGAGAATTGGGACAAAGGGAAACAAACGGTTTGGTCCAGGTTGTTTAAAGACCATATGAAGGACCCGACGTTTGTAGGACACTTTCTTGCTGGTGGGAAAAGACAGGGGTATATCCCAGATGATTGGATAGCCACGTCAGAAGGAGTTTTTACTGATGAAACGAAAAGCGAACAACCAGTTATATTTATGGATATAAATACAGCTTATTCGCGCCAGGGCAACGAGTATAACGACGTTCAGGAGTTGATTTGTGATGAGTATACAGTGCGTCCAGGGGAGCTATACCCACGTAATTACGTTAGTAAACTACACTCATTGATTGGTACGATAGGACGCTCAAAGGACTTAAAGGTTACAATGTTCAGCAATTGGACGGCGTTATCTAACCCAATTTGGGGAGTCATGAAGATATACCCGGGATCTAAAGACGTTACGGTTTTTAAGGATAAGGGGGTGGCTATCGAGATCTGTAGGAACGGCTACTATAACCAGGATATGCCGGGCGACGATACGCCACTTGGGCGAGTATTGGCTAATCTCGGGGGTGTCGTTATGGAATCAGCGAAGGAGGACCCGTCTTATACATTGGTTAGTCCAATAAGACCCAAAACCAGAGCGTCCAGGATGGTTTTAGCAACGGATGGGGGAAACTTCAGACTGTGGGAAGGAGAGATGAATTTTTACGAGCCGTGCAGCATACAACCCGGGGATTGGGTTTTTACTAATGATATCAAGCAGGTGGGGGCGGGGGTTAGGATGATACCGCAGCAGACGCTACAAAGGTTGAGGAGGGAAGTAGAGGAAGGACGCACGAGATTCCTAAACCAGAACACTTTATATAGTGTAATGGGGTTTGTTTATGCGAGGTATAAATAATGATTGGTACCGTCAAGTTTATTTCATGTCCATATAACTACAGCTCAAGGGTTTTTCCTATTGGAGATCTAAGCGAGTATGTGGTACACACTGCGGAAGCGAAGGTTACGAGAGATTTAGGGTTTAGTTTTACAGTACCGACGTTCGAGGATTACCATAAAGTGAATATGGTACAGATAGATGATTCGTATTATTGGGTTGTGAATTATGCCACGAGGACACTTGATAATCCGAGTACCACTTTTACGGTGGCTTATAATCCGGTCACGTCGTTGTTAGAGGAAAATGATACACTAAAGGGTATCTTTGAGAGGGTACCGTATACGATAGATCCGAATGTTAGTTTTTCGGTGAAGGATGATATATTAGTAAAGGCGAGGGATGCGGGTTTTGATGATATCACATTAACAAACGGTAAAAAGGTTGCCTATGTGCAAGTCACATCCCGCCGAGAGGAAGAAACAGATAATAACAGTAAGTTAACTAAATATGTTGCGTTATGCAACGCAGAAGAAGGATATCAACGTATAAAAGTCAAAGCAAATATCGACGGTTCTACCAACGTTACGGCATATTTCCCTTCAATAAACGATGTTATAAATGATTTGGACGATATTTGCGGGTTGACTGCAGACAGTATAATAGATGTATCTATTAGTATGCGCTCCCCCTTCACGATCATAGCCCCCGAGCCCGACGAGCTGGCCATTAAACGCATGGAACAAAATGATTTTATTAGACCATCGTACAAAGGTGGTATATGGCCAGGGGCAACCCCAGAAAGACCTATCGTGATGTATAGCTTCAATCGTGACTTGTTATTCACCGAAAGAAACCCACCCTATGCGGTATCGCTTACACTTTCTGAACAAGAGCGACATTTGGGGTATTTGTCGTTGCTGGACGAGGGTTATAACAAAATCGCAGTAGTGCCTAAAGAGCTATGTGATGAGTCAGGTAAAATAGAAGTAATCACTGAAGTAGTAAGCGACTATACGGGGTTATACACGTATGTGTATTTTGGCGACACGAGGGTAATCATACCAGAAGGTAAACTCCCCTGGGTCGGTGATGCCTGGGCTGAGTATCAAAAAAGGAATATGGAGTACGATAGGCAGGCATTGGAGCTGACAATTAAAACAGCAAAGGACCAGCGTGTAGTTGATACGGCGGAGAATGCGGCTAATTCGATTATCAACGGAGGAATCGCAGCGGCGATAAATCCGTTGGCAAGTCTGTCCGCAGTAGCGTCCTTTTTTGTGAGTGCGGGAGCTGACGCTTTACAGGAACAGATTGACGTTAGAAGCGCCACAGAAGAGCTACGGATTAGTCAGGCGAGAATCAAGGACTCGCCTTCTGCATTCTTCAATACTGGTTATGGTGAAGCGTATATCACGAACTCACAGAAATCAGGAGGCGCATGTTTAAGGTTAGAGATGCCTAAGAATACGACAGAAGCAGAGTATGCGCATTATGTACAAAATTACGGTGTGCCTGTAAGTGGGTTTAGAGAGGTTAACGTTCAAACAGGTTTTGTTAAAGGTAGATTAACAGAAACTGTTTTTAGTGGACCGAGAGGCGACCTATTGAATACTGAACTAACAAACGGGGTTAAGATGGTGGTGTTGTGAACACCCAATCTTTATATACTGACAGATTCAATGACTTGTTAGGTTGTGCTGCTATGAAA
>ENA-UOOR01004714-UOOR01004714.1-fermentation-metagenome-genome-assembly--contig:-NODE-4714-length-10602-cov-3.081635_pt1 | contig 10602 bp, 9 predicted proteins | sample MGYA00245780_ERZ724029 | MGnify/ENA primary metagenome ERZ724029 (study PRJEB28704, sample SAMN03018315) | fermentation metagenome | biome: anthropogenic terrestrial biome; feature: soil; material... | reverse complement strand
CAGGAAAGCCCTTCCATTGCACCTGGCAGCGTCAGTCCCCGGATTACCAGAATCAGAATCAGGACAAACAGCACCGGCATCATAATTTTGCTGGCCTTTTCAATGCCGCCGGAAACGCCTCGGGCAATAATGAAAATGGTGGCGGCAGAGAAAATAAAGTGAAATAACAAAGGCATAATGGGGCGGAGATAAACCCGCCGAAAAACGCGCCTACACTGTCTGCCGGCACATTCATCAGGCCAAACAGGGATTTGCCGGTATAATAGACGGTCCACCCGCTTAGTACGGAGTAATAAGATAAAAACATGGGGGAGGAAAACAACCCGATATAGCCGATAAACTTAAATTTAGGGTTGATCTTGTTATAGGCATCAATCGCGTTGGAGCGACCATGCCTCCCGACAGTGAATTCTACCAGCAATAACGATACACCGATCAGTACCATAGTGATCATATACACAAGTACAAAGGCCGATCCACCGTTGCTGCCCGTCATGTAGGGGAACCGCCAGATGTTTCCCAAGCCGATTGCGGAGCCTGCGGCCGCGAGAATAAACCCAAAGCTGGAAGTAAAGCCACCGCGGTCCGAGCGCAATGCGTTCTGGGAACTGTTTGAGATTTCACTACTGTTTTTCATCCTGAAAGCCTCCTCAAATTATGATTTCAGGGTTTCCGCCGATACCAAACTAGCTGCGCAGCACCTCCTGACCGGCATTCGTGTGTTGGGGTTGTCAAATCACTTTCTCTACATACTTCCCAATTTTTCCAATCGCGTCTTCCAGAGTATCCCTCGAACCATTGTAGGAGATTCGGACGAAATTGTCTGCCGATGGGCCAAAGGCGCTCCCTGCAATGGTGGCGACCCCGGTATCGTTTAAAAGACCCATGGAGAAATCCAAAGAGCTCATTCCGGTTTTTGAGATATCCATCAGCAGGTAGAATGTTCCCTTTGGCGGGACGCAGGAGACGCCGGGAATGCGATGGATGCATTCAACCGTCCAGGCGGCGCGTTCTTGATAGATGCGCGCCATGTCATCCACAAAATACTGGCAATCGCGCAGGGCGGCGATACTGCCTCTTTGGGTAATGGAGTTGACGCTCATAGCCATATTCGCACTCAAAATGGAAAGCGCCGGGAAGAACTCGGCCGCTGCCATCACATACCCCAGCCGCAGGCCGGTCATCGCATAGGTTTTGGAAAAGCCCCCCAAGGTGAAGGTGCGATTCTTCATGCCCGGCAAGGTGGCAAAGCAGACATGCTCCTGATCAAAAATAAGGGCCTCGTAAATTTCATCCGAGATAACGAGCAGGTCATGTTTTTCCACTACCTTGGCAATGGCTTCCATGGCGGCGCGGTCGTACACGGCTCCGGTCGGGTTGCAGGGGGAGTTAATGAGCAGGATCTTGCTTTTTGGGGTGATGTGCTGTTCCAGTTCCTGAGCGTTGAGCATAAATTCCTCTTCCGCCCGAAGGGGAACCATGACCGGGGTGGCTCCGGTGTAGCGAATCAGTGATTCGTAAGAGGAAAAACAGGGGTCGGTAATCAAAACCTCGTCCCCGGGACCGGCAAAAGCCCGCAGTACAATATCCAATCCCTGCGTGCAGCCGGCGGTAACCAATACTTCGTTAGGCGCGCGCTCGTAGCCGTGATGCTCCTTCCAGTATTCGCAGATTGCCTCCTTCAAATCCATAAATCCGTTGAGGGGTGGGTAATGGGTAAAGCCGTCTTTGGTTGCTTTCGCAATTGCTTCCACCACTTCGGGGGGAGCGTCCAGATCCGGTTCGCCAATTCCCAGATTAATGATATCGGGCAACTGGGCGGCAGCGTTAAAGATCAGCTGAAAAGGCGTGGGCACAACATCTTGAAGCATTGCAATGGGTTTTCGGCTCATATCAAATCCTCCTTTTACAGACCAGCGACCATTTCTTTAAACTCGTCTGTTGTAATATCCCGCTTTAAAGCGATGGCCTTTAATTTTACCTGTTGCAGCAGTTCGCCCATTTTTTCTTCCGGAACCAATACGCCGGTATCTTTGACCCATCTGTCCAGATTGTCTTTGCCGCTTTTTTTGCCAAGGTAAATTTCGGGTTCGCGCTGCCCGGTCATAGTCCACAGATAGGGAAGCATGGCCAGGGGTTGCTCATCTTTGCAATTGAGCCACATGCTGGAGGGCATACCGGTTTCCCAGCCGAAGATGCGGTTTCCCACCACCGGGCGCCCCGCCTGAATGGGGGAGCGGGAAAGCGCCAGCACCAACTCGGAAAGCGCTTTGAGTTGCTCCAGATGAATGCCGCAATCCTGCCCGTACAGAGCCTTTAGGGCGAGGGCCAGCGGCTCCAGCGGAACACTGCCCGCGCGTTCGCCAATGCCGTTTACCGTGACATGAGCCACCTCTGCCCCTGCGGCGAGTGCGGCGATTGTGGAAGCAATGCCCAGACCAAAATCGTCGTGGAAGTGCGCTTCAATGGGCTGGCTGAAATTCTCCTTGAGCTTTTTGACCACAAAAGCCGCACCTTCGGGAGAAAACGCCCCAAAGGTATCCACAAGGGCAAGGGAATCCATGTGGCCCTGTTCGGAGATCTGATGTACGGCGTCAATCAGGAAATCCAAACTGGCGCGGGAGGAATCCGCCGGGAAAAAGGTAACGTACAGGCCCAGCTCGTGTGCGTAGCGGGTGGCCTCTATGGCGGAGGCAATCGCCTTTTCGGCAGTCCACCTCTTTCCGTATTTCAGCAGGTGTTCGCTGCCCGGAATTTCGGCAATAACGCCATGGGCGCCGCATTCCTTGGCCAGCTTCATATCTTCCTTCATGTTGCGGACAAATACAAAAATTTCAGCATCCAGCCCGAGGGAAACAATTTCTTTAATGGCGTCGACATCGTCTTTGGATGTAGCGGGCGTGCCGGCTTCGATGCGGTGTATGCCGGTCGCCGCCAGAGCCTTGGCGATGCGAACCTTGTCTTCTTTCGCAAATACAATACCCGGCTGCTGTTCGCCATCACGCAAGGTGGTGTCCAGAATTTTAATCTGCTTGGGGAATCCAAAACTTTTCACTACACTTTCTTCATAGTTGCTGGGACTGACCCACCATTTGCCTTCTTCATAAAAACCCATTGCGATTCCTCCCGTTTATCGTAAATTATAACCATAGTTACCGGATTAAACATTTTTCAGGGGTGGCGAAGAGCCGGCAGCATGACGCCGGTTTTTCTACAAGCTGTTCCCCGAACCCGATGCGTAACAAAGCATCCGGGGCTTCCTTCTGGCGGCAAAAAATAATTTTACTAACTTTATAAAATATGCAAAAATTTAGGCGGTTTTATAAACGATTACTTAAGGATAGTTTAAATTAATTTCTCATCATTGTCAATTGGTTTTACAAAAACTGGGCAAGAATAGGCGTTTTTGCTAACGTTTATGATTATTTTATTGTGGAAAATGACATAATAATATTAATAGTGCACAATACATTCTAATTTACATAAGTAATAATAAAAAAACAAATCTATTGACAGTGTTAGGAAATTAATATAGGATAAAATCAGTGAAATGAAAATACGTAAAGGGGGAAGTGTTTATGGAGTATAAAACCGACATAGAAATCGCCCAGACCGTACAGATGGAGTCTATCGAACAAATTGCCCGACAGCTTGGCGTCGATGGGGCGGATTTAGAAGCCTACGGCAGTTACAAGGCGAAGATAGATTATAACCTGCTGGAAAAGATGAGGGATAAGCCGGATGGAAAGCTGGTTTTGGTCACAGCAATTAATCCTACTCCGGCGGGGGAAGGAAAAACCACCACAACGGTAGGGCTTGCCGATGGTTTGCGCAAAATAGGTAAAAACAGCGTGGCGGCTCTGCGGGAGCCTAGCCTTGGCCCGGTGTTTGGCGTAAAAGGCGGCGCGGCTGGGGGCGGTTACGCTCAGGTAGTGCCTATGGAGGATATCAACCTGCATTTTACCGGAGATTTCCATGCGATTGGAGCGGCCAACAATTTGTTGGCCGCCCTGATGGATAATCACATCCATCACGGGAATGAGCTGGGAATCGATAGCCGCCGCATCATCTGGAAGCGGGCCATGGACATGAACGACCGGCAGCTGCGCCACATTGTTGACGGCTTGGCCGGCCGCATAAACGGGGTGCCCAGGGAAGATGGCTTTGATATTACAGTGGCAAGCGAGGTAATGGCGGTGCTTTGCCTCGCCCGGGATATCACCGATCTAAAGGAACGCTTAAGCCGCATCATTGTGGGTTACACCCGGGACGATGAGCCGGTTACGGCAGGGCAGCTCCAAGCGGCCGGAGCCATGGCCGCTCTGCTGAAGGATGCGCTGAAGCCCAACCTTGTGCAGACGCTGGAGCATACCCCGGCCTTGATTCACGGCGGGCCCTTTGCCAATATCGCCCATGGGTGCAACAGCATCATCGCTACGCGGATGGCTCTGAAGCTGGGCGACTATGCCATTACCGAAGCGGGATTTGGCGCTGACCTGGGGGCGGAAAAGTTTTTGGATATTAAGTGCCGGATGGCCGGGCTAGAACCCAATGCAGTGGTGGTGGTGGCCACCGTACGGGCGCTGAAGCATCATGGAGGCGCCGCCAAAAGCGCTTTGAACAGCCAAGATTTGCAGGCGCTGGAGCAAGGGATTCCAAACCTGCTGCGTCACGTGGAGAATATTAAAACCGTATTCGGCCTTCCCTGCGTGGTAGCCATCAATCGTTTTCCCACCGACACGGAAGCGGAACTAAAACTGATTGAGGAGCGGTGCAAAGCGCTGCATGTCAACGCAGCCTTGAGCGAGGTATGGGCCAAGGGCGGTGAAGGCGGCACAGCCCTTGCCAGAGAAGTTGTGCGCCTGTGTGAAGAGGAATCCAGCTTTACTTACGCTTATGACAGCCAGCTTTCCATTGAAGAAAAACTGAATACCATTGTAACGAAGATATACCGCGGCAAAGGGGTGTGTCTGACACCGGCGGCACAAAAACAGGCGGCGCAGCTTACCCGTCTGGGCTTTGGGGGGGTGCCCATCTGCATGGCCAAAACCCAGTACAGCTTTTCCGACGACCCCGGGCTGCTGGGCGCTCCGGAAGATTTTGTTGTAACCGTGCGCAACCTCAAGGTTAGTGCGGGGGCAGGGTTTATTGTGGCTCTGACCGGCGACATCATGACCATGCCCGGTTTGCCCAAAGCGCCCGCGGCACAGTGGATTGACGTGGATGCCACAGGGAAAATCTCCGGCCTGTTCTAGCCGGATTTTGGAGGAAGCTACATGAATCTTTACACCATTGGCCAGACGCTGGAAAATTATGTGGAACTCGGCAAGGCAAAAACGGAGTATCCGGCTTGGAAGCTTTTGCTGCTTTCTTTCTGGGCGGGGGTTATGACAGCGTTTGGCGCGGTGGTTGCCAACACCGGTTCCCATGCCATTGAAAACGAAGGCATCGCCCGGGTGATGGGCGGCCTGTTGTTTTCTTTTGGACTGGGAATGGTGATTCTTCTGGGGTTTGAGCTATTTACCGGCAACAGCCTGATTACAATGTCGGTCCTAAGCGGCAAAACCACGGTGGCAAAGATGCTTCGCAACTGGGGACTGGTGTATCTGGGAAATTTGGCCGGAGCTATGTCTGTCGCCGCAGGCTGTGCCTTTTTTGGGCAACTGCGGTACTCTCAGGGAAGGCTTGCGGTGTACACCATTCAGACCGCGGCCTCAAAAACCTCATTGTCCTTTGGGAGCGGCGTGGTACAGGGCATTCTGTGCTGTGTGCTGGTCTGTATGGGGGTGCTGGTCAGCCTTATGGCCAAGGATGTGCCCGGGCGAATTGCGGGAGCCTATCTGCCCACCGCCATGTTTGTGAGCTGCGGGTTCGAAAACAGCATTGCAAACATGTATTATATCCCCGCCGGCCTTTTTGCCCTGCAAAACCCGCAATACGCCGCTTTGGCCCGCTCCTTTGGCGTGGATTTTTCCGGTCTTTCCTGGCAAAGCTTTTTGACGGCCAACCTGCTTCCGGTCAGTTTGGGCAACCTCATGGGGGGAGTGGCGCTGGCACTTTCGCTGTGGGCCTGTCATCTGGCTGGAGGACAAAGCGCAGGGCTTTCCTTTCCCAAAAGACGGCGCAATGCCGAAACCTTTTCCGCTTGAGCAAACACCTCAATGTATCGGTAAATGCTGGAATTTATGACCGATCAGCGGCGTATTTCCGGGTTTGGAATGGCTGAAAGGCGGTGAATCAGCCGTTGCCTAAATGTGCTTGCATTTACATAACAAATCAAATAACAGGAGGAATCGCAGTGATTATTGGAATCCCCAAGGAAATTATGGAGGGGGAACAGAGAGTATCCGCCACCCCCGAAACCGTTCGGAAAATGATAGCGGACGGCTTTACCGTACTGGTGGAAGCCGGCGCAGGCGAGGGCTCTTTCTTCTATGACGATGACTACAAGGCCGTCGGCGCCGAAGTGCTGGAGGATGTAGGCCAGCTGTTTGACAGGGCCGAAGTCATCCTCAAGGTAAAGGAACCGCAGTTCAACCGGCAGAAAAACAAGCATGAAGTGGATTTGATGCACGCCGGGCAATATCTCATCACCTTTATCCATCCCGCCTCTCCGGTCAATCACGGCATGGTGAAGAACATGGCGGAAAAGGGAATCATCAGTCTGACGCTGGATGGTGTTCCCAGAATATCCCGCGCCCAGAACATGGATGCCCTGACGTCCATGAGCACCTGCGCAGGGTACAAGGGAATGCTGATTGCCGCTTCTCAGCTGGGCAAATTTGTTCCCCAGATCTTCAGTGCCGTTGGCGGTACCAAGCCGGCCAAGGCGCTGATTGTGGGAGCCGGCGTTGGAGGCTTGCAGGCAATTGCCACCGGAAAGCGTCTGGGAGCCATCTGCCATGCTATGGATATTCGTCCGGCGGCCATGGAACAGGCGCAGTCACTGGGAGCCAAAGCGGTGGACAGTGCCGTGCCCGCGGAAGCCGGTGTGGGTCAGGGCGGCTACGCCAACGAGCTAAGCGCTGACTGGCTGGAAAAGGAACGCAAGGCCTTGGGCGAGGTTCTGCCCGAGATGGATATTGTATTCCTGTCGGCCCTTGTTCCCGGCCGTCAGGCCCCGATCCTGCTGACTGATAAAATGGTGGCTTCCATGAAGCCCGGTTCCGCCATTATCGATATCTCCATTGACCAGGGCGGCAACTGTGCCATCACCGAACCGGGAAAAATTGTGATGAAGCATGGGGTTTCCATCTGTGGCATCAAGAATATTCCGGGGATGCTGCCCATTAGCTCCACGTGGATGTTCTCCCACAACGTTTATAATCTTCTAAAATACCTGGCCCCCGGTGCGAACAGCATTCATCTGGATGAAAGCGATGAGATCGTGCGGGGAATCCTCACCACCAAAGATGGAAAGGTAGTGCATCAGGGCGCATTGGACGCCATGGGCATGTAACCTTCAGGAAAGGAGCGGATACACATGAGCCCGTTGGTGCTGATTGCGTTGTTTTTGGTATCCACGCTGGTGGGATACAAGCTGATTAGCAATGTACCCAGTTTGCTGCACACCCCCCTAATGTCCGGTATGAATGCTTTGTCGGGCATTACGGTATTGGGCGCGTTATCGGCTACTGGGGCGGCAGTGGCCACAGGCAGCCGAATACTGGGGGGGCTTGCCATTTTGCTGGCGATGTTCAACGTGGTCGGAGGTTTTGGAGTAACCCACCGCATGTTGAAAATGTTCTCGCATAAGGGGGAGCGGAAAAAATGAGCGACCTGGCCTATTATGTCATCTGCGGCATTCTAACCCTGGGTGTGTTGGCTGGAATCGCCATGATGAGCAGGGTGCAGCTGGCTGTCCGTGGCAACGCACTTTCGGCTTTGTGTACCGCAGCGGCTATTTTGTGTACCCTGTATCGATACCAGATTTTATCCGATGCCGCCTTATGGGTCTGCCTTGGCGTTGGAACCGCTATCGGGCTGGCCGCTGCCTGGCGTGTCCAGATGATCTCCATGCCTCAGGCAGTGGCGATGCTCAACGGATTCGGCGGCGCTGCCTCGGCCATTGTAGGCGCGCTGACCCTTGGGGTATCCGGTGACGCGTTTACAAACACAACCGCTGTTTTGGCCGTTACGGTTGGCCTTGCCACCTTTACCGGCAGTCTGGTGGCTGCGGGCAAGCTGCAACGTTTGCTTTCCCAGAAATCGGTATTATTGCCAAACCACGGCCTGCTTACAAACGGATGCCTGCTTCTGACGCTATTTAGCATGGTGGCCGCCATCTTTACTGCCGGCGGCGGCTTATATGCCACGGCAGTTGTCGGCGCTCTTGCCTCCGCGCTGTTCGGCGTATTCTTTTCCATCCGGGTGGGCGGGGCCGATATGCCTATCACCATCTCGCTTCTCAATTCCCTTTCGGGAGTGGCCGGGTCCATCGCCGGTATGGCAATTGGCGATCCGCTGTTGGTGGCCATCGGCGGGATTGTGGGCGCCTCCGGTTTACTGCTTACCCAGATTATGTGCCGTGCCATGAACCGCTCTCTGCCCGATATCCTGCTGGGGAAGACCTCGGCTGAGAAGAAAAAACCGGCCTCTTCTGCCACGGGTGGCGCTGTCTTTGACAAAGCGTCCGCTGAAAAAAGAAAGGACAGCGCTCCTCCGATAGAAAGCGCCGCCGCTATTTTAAAAAACGCCCAGCGTGTGATTTTGGTGCCGGGCTACGGCATGGCAGTGGCACAGGCCCAAAATCTTGTAAAGCAGCTGGCCGACAAGCTGGAGGCTGACGGGAAGGAAGTTCTTTACGCCATCCATCCGGTGGCGGGGCGGATGCCCGGGCATATGAACGTCCTGCTGGCCGAGGTGGATGTCCCCTATGACCAGCTTCTGGAAATGGAGGAGGTCAACCCCCGGTTTGAAGGATGCGACGCGGCGGTTGTCATCGGTGCGAATGATGTAATGAATTCGGCGGCCAACACAGCCGTGGACACTCCCATCTACGGAATGCCGGTGCTGGATGTTGAAAAGGCCCGCCATGTGATTGTGTGCAACTATGATTTGCAGCCGGGGTATGCGGGAGTGGAAAACCCGATCTACCAGCGGGAGAACACCACGCTGCTCTGCGGCGACGCCAAGGATACTCTGGCATCCCTGTTGACGGCGGTTTCATTCACAGTGGATTCACACTAACCTTCCATCAAAAACACGCATTAGAATAGTATTGAAAACGCGGGAGGCCATCTGATACTAGATAGCCTCCCGCGTTTTATGGGATGTTTTTCCGTTTTTGATTTAGGTCAAATTATTATCTGGTAAACCATGATATAATAAACTTAGAAAAAATAGAAACAAGAATGAGGGAGAGAAAATGGAAAACAAACAAACCTTTAACGCGGCAAAGGCAAAGCACCTTCAGACACTGAAACAGTATGTGCCTATTGTAGCAAGAGTGCATGGGAAAAGTCATCCCGAGTTCTATGAAGTACATAAGATGTTTGATGTAATCAATGCAAAAATAGAGGAATTCGGGTCGGAAAGACCGGAGTTAAACGAGGAATTTGCCAAGCTGCGTATCATTACAAATCACTACACAGTTCCGGGCGATATCTGCGAGAGCTATGAAGCGGTTTACAACATGCTGGCGGAACTGGATCAGGCATATCAAGCGTAAGCAACAATGAATTGGAAAAGCGAGAAGGTGATGAAATGCAGAGGTTGATACTGAGCAAGAAAAATCACATTATGCTGGTTAGCGCCCTTTTAATTGTCATTGGTTTTACCAGTGAGCTGGGCTTTAAAAATGAAGTTATAGCTGTTGGGTCCTTGGTGATCGCTTCCGTTTTAGGCGTTGCGCCCATTGCAATTCAGGCGTATCAAGCATTAAAAGTCAAAGTTGTCAGCATTGATGTTTTGGTTACCATCGCGGTAACCGGCGCATTTTTCATTAAAAACTTCGAAGAATCCGCCATTGTTACATTCCTGTTCTTATTCGGCGCCTTTTTGGAGCAGCGCACACTGAATAAAACTCGCTCAGCCATTAAAGAGCTAACAGAAATGGCGCCGGAAAGCGCTTTAAAAGAAATGGAAAACGGAGAGTTTGAAGAAGTTGAAGTAGACGAAGTGGATGTAGGTGACATTTTACTGGTAAAAACCGGCGCGAAAATACCGGTTGACGGCACCGTTTTATCCGGGGAAGGCAATATCAACGAGGCAAGCATTACAGGGGAATCCCTTCCTGTTTCAAAGGAAAAGGGGTCCCATGTATTTGCGGGTACAATCCTTGACAATGGCACTATTCAAATTGTCGCCGACCGTGTGGGCGAAGACACAACCTTTGGTAAAATCATTGAGCTGGTAGAAGAAGCTCAGGACTCAAAATCAGAAGCAGAGCGTTTTATAGACCGTTTCTCGAAATACTATACACCGGCCGTTCTTGTTCTGGGCATGATTGTCTGGTTATTTTCGCGCAATCTGGAACTGGCCATTACCATTCTCGTCCTTGGATGCCCGGGCGCTCTGGTGATCGGCGTTCCCATATCCAACGTCGCCGGCATCGGAAATGGAGCGCGCCATGGCGTCCTGCTCAAAGGCAGTGAGGTAATT
>ENA-UOOR01004713-UOOR01004713.1-fermentation-metagenome-genome-assembly--contig:-NODE-4713-length-10604-cov-2.674756_pt1 | contig 10604 bp, 19 predicted proteins | sample MGYA00245780_ERZ724029 | MGnify/ENA primary metagenome ERZ724029 (study PRJEB28704, sample SAMN03018315) | fermentation metagenome | biome: anthropogenic terrestrial biome; feature: soil; material... | reverse complement strand
GCCGAAAAGTTCGTCAAGATCCTGACCTGGTTCGACAGTGATCGTTACGCTTGCATCTACTTTCACATTTTCAAAGTTTCCGAGATTTTTGGTGTATGTGTAGCCGACGGTGATTTCTTTAGCGTCCATCTTCATCATCCCCTCTCGTGTTAATTGGGTTTGATAAATTGAAAGAGAATTGTATTTTCTTTATTTCATCGTTCAACACCGCGATTCGCGATGTTGCCTCTCTCATTTCCTCTTCTCTTTCAAATTTGGCGATAATCAATAAGTCAATCGGGTCATCCACTTCAACGAAATCCGATTCAGGCCAAGAATATGAAGAACCACCCGACGGACTCATTTCATTCTTTTCGTGGACAGGATTTCGATAACCGATCCCATACCAATACTGTTTGTCACGCTCATTCCATATTGATTCACCTAAAATACGAACAATTCCACTTCCGCCAGTGCTGTTGCCTTTAGCTCTTTTTACGAACTGGCCATCTTTAAATTCAGGAATTGGCATTTCTGTTTTCTCGCTCATTGCGCATCCTCGCTTTCGATTTTCAATTCTTGACCAGCAACCACCGTCGCCGTAATCAGCTGCCCGCTCGGCTCTTTAAACTTTGTGATCGATTCAGCGTCATCAACAAAACACGGGAAAATGACGTTACTCTGTTCAGACAACACGTCACGTAGCTCAAGCCCTGCTTTAATCTTTTCTGATTTCGATAGTTTCAGATAGTCTTTTCCATCCTTCTGAACAATGAATGTTGGCTTGTTTTCGCCAGTAGTTTTCACAGTTTCAAAGAGTTTGATCGATAGATTTTCAAACAGGTCCTGAACTTTGGCTGCCTGCAATTCTGCTTCTTTGGCATGAAAATCTTTAATCGCATCAAGAATGAAAATGGAATCATTGAGTGATTCGAGTGTTGTTTTTTCGGCTTGGACCGCTTCATCGACCTGGGATTGCATAGCTGTGAATTGATTGTGCTTAGCAATTTCTTGCTGGATCGGGATACGTTCGTTTTCAAGTTCTCGGATTTCTTCCATTTGCTTTGAAACATCGATGTATTCCAGTTCCGCTAATCGGGCTTTCAACTCGTCACGCTGTTTAATCAAGATACTATGGGCTGCTTTGTACTGATCTATACGAGCTTCTTTATCGGCCGTAACAGCTTCTACCGATTCTGTATCCAGCGGCCGTTTACAGGTCCGACACGTATCCTCGATCACTTCATTTTTCAATGCAGGCCAACGCTCTTTTGACATTTCAATTCGGTCTTGGAAGCTCATAATCTGGGATTGCAATTGGTTAAATTCTCTGTTCGTATCACTAGCCGCATCCGTCACTTTTTCAAGTTCCTGAACCTGTTTTAAAATTTGGGCGTTTTCAGCGTTTAGGGAATCCAATGGAACAGTTGGCGCTTGTTGGTCCAGCTGCTCTTTCAGTGTTTTCGTGCGACTTTGTGCTGCTATATACTGCTTATCTAATTTCGTTTTATTTTCACGGTGAATCTTGTCCAGTTGATCCAAAGAATGCTTTTTAACCAACACGGATAACTTGTCCGATTGAGGTTTCGGTAACTCTTTTAATACTTCTTTGTTGGCCGGAGCCGTTACATGTTGAAGAACCATTGATCGTTGTTTTTCCCAGTGAAGCGTAAAAAAGTAATTTGGGTTGAACAGCGACAGGAAGAGATCTTTGTCGAATAGCTGATCTAGAATTTCATTGAATTCTCCTGCTTTACTAGGAACTTCATTGACGTAATACTGTGCTTTGCCTTTCTTTAGCCCACGCCCTAAAAGTAGATCCTTACCGTCAACGTTGAGCAATAGCGTAACCGTTGTTTCGTCTGTTTCGTACGTGACTGGTGTTGGGTCCAGTTTGCTACCAAGCATGTCTGTGCCGTATAATAGCCATGTAACACTTTCACCAATGGATGATTTCCCTTGGTAGTTGTCCGCGAAGATCTTGGTCAGGTCGCCAAACTTAACTTCGAGATCTTCGTGGGATTTAAAATTTGTTAGATTAAGAGATTTGAATTTGATTAGCATGTATATTTCCGTCCCTTCTGTGTTCTATTTCAGTGGGGTGTTTTTTTCTCATATTCCAGTAAATTTCATTCATTTCACGGAACGGTGATGCAGCTTGTGCCCTTTTTAAAACCTCTTCTTTCGACAATGGTGGAGTATTAATTGCATCTTTTCGAGACCATCCCAACTTAATCACCCTATACGATAACGTTTGACGGCTTACCCCATTAGTTTTTGCAGTTTGAAGCTCCTCATCACTGAAGCGTCTAGGAATTGCTTCACACCTTCTTTTAAATGCTTCCTCTTTTGAGAGAATAGGAGTTGTTGCTGCCACTTCAAGGCTCATACCTCTTCGCCTTCGTGACTTAAGGGCTTCCTTTCCTACACCGTGCCTCTCTGCAATGGCTAGCCAATACTTTAAATCATGGCGTTGTTTTCTGACTGGATGATGTAAAGCTTTTTCTTTCTTCCACGCTAGATCACGAACTCTGTAATCTAACGTTTTCCTGCTAATACCGTTTTGCGCTGCTATTTCATATTCTTCAGGTGTGATGTAGAATTCGTAAGTCAATCCACTTACCTCCCTTCAACTTTTCAAGATCCCCTTCTTCACAAAGTGATTTCTAAATGCTTCGACAAACTTCGTTCTTCTATATGCTTTAACCCTTGCTTGTAGCCATCGTTTCCGTCTGGATTTTCTACGTTTGTTCACCCCTTTCACCCCACAATTCCAAAGTGCTTGAGCAACGCATAACCTGCCCATCCAATAGCGCCAAGTACTGCAATCGTAATTAGGACGTTAACAGTAAACATCACCCATACGATACGGCCAGTACGTTTAAACTGACGGTTAAATTCACGATCAAAATTGTCCATTTCTACTTCCACCTTTCAAATTTTCATAGATTTGGTACGCATAAAGTGACTTACTCCCATCTTTTTGGGAACAGTTTAATTTGATCTTGCATCGCTGACTGTGCGATACATCTGCAAAGCAAATGGGTTAACTCGATCCATTCGTGGACTACTTGCCAATATTGGGATCGAGTGCGCCATTTCGAGATCGTCCATCATGAAAGCCAATCGAGAATCTTTGAGATATTGTGGAGCGCTTGAATTGATAATTCCTTTGAAACGGTTTGTCCAAGTTAACATTTCACCTGTTGTCACTGTGCTTCACCTCGCTTTTAAATGTCATTACACAACACCAAAAGTCATCCTGTAAAAATGACGTACCTTTCATTTTCCACCCTTTTTCTTGCTGACGTTTGATCAACTTGTCCAGACCGTCCCATGTGCGTGAGTAGAGCGGCTTTTCAAGCGTGCCATCTGCAAGCTTCTTAACACGATCGGGAAATGGCTTTTTAACGTGTACCATGTTGTCACCTCGCTTTCTAAGCACCCAACTCTTCTAATGCATCGTTCACTTCTGTCCACAACACACGCAACGGCTTCGTACCTTCTCCCCAAGCTCGAAGAATGTCGAGAGCAGTCTGTGGTTCTTCTTCTGCCAATTCGGCTAGTTTGACTGGTAGATTAGCGTTCATTTTGATTAGTTCATGAGCAATCATGATAATCACCTCCTAACGCCGCTAAATCACATTGTCGCACGTCATGCGACATTACCAGTAAAAAAAATTGCTACTGCTTCTTCTGTTGATAATTCCAACACTTCGCAAATGAGATTTGCTTCTCGGATTGTCAAAGTTTCACCTTTGTTATTCAATTTTCGGTAAAGGCTACTTTTGTCCATTCCAACTTCATTGGCAAGTCGCTCAACATTGTACCCTTTTTCAACAATTTTTCCGCGAAGCTTGTTTACGTTCATCATGCAATTCACCATCCTTCCCCATGTCGCATATCATGCGATTAATTGTATAATACGACATCTTCTTTATAGTGTCAACAAAAATTGTCGCATTTTACGAGAAAATGTTTTTATTTTTATTTTACATTGTTGCATATATGCGACAAATGGTGTAATATGATTATTGAAGGGAGGCGCTTTAATGAATGTTGGTGAACGTATCAAATCTAGAAGGAAACAATTGAAGTATAGTGCGGACAAGCTAGGAGAAATGATAGGAAAAGACCGATCCACTATCTATAGGTATGAAAGTAGTGATATAGAAAATATGCCTTATGATGTGGTAGTGCCATTAGCAGAAGCTTTGAATGTATCACCGGCTTATTTAATGGGGTGGGAAGATATCGGACCGACTCAAATTTCAACTGAGTATGATTACTATCCTGAACCAGTTTCTGCTGGGTTACCGGCTTTAATTGATGGTGTCATGGAGAACGATGTACAAAAGATAACCGTGCCTGATTCAATTATGGGAAAATGGGCTGGGAATGATGATATTTTCATGATGCACGTTAATGGGGAGTCTATGAATAACGTTATTCCACATGGTTCTTTAATTGCTATTAGAAACGTAGAGTTAAACGATCTAAATGATGGAGACATTGTAGTTTATAGCAACGGGCACGAATACAGTGTGAAAAGATTTTACCAATATGATAATAAAATTTTATTCAAACCAGATTCGTCAGATTTTAGATTTCGTGATAAAGAGTTTGATAGAGATGATGCAAATGGATTACATATCCACGGTAAAGTAGTCGTCTATATTGTTGAACTAGATTAATTCCTCGGCCGGGAAATTAAAAAAGAAAGAGTAGCTCATTCGCTGCTCTTTTCTTGTATATGAAAGGATTGATTTTATTGAGAGTGGCACTTTATATACGTGTATCTACAAAATTACAGGAAGACAAATACAGTTTGAACGCACAAAAAACTGAATTGATAAGATATGCCGAATCAATGAAATGGGAGATCGTTGACGTCTATCAGGATGTCGATAGTGGGACAAAATTAGATAAAAAAGGATTAGAATCTATGCTCGATGCGGTCGAAGAAGGTCAAATAGACATAGTTCTATGCATAGAGCAAGATCGACTTTCTCGCCTTGACACAGTGAAATGGGAATATTTAAAAGGTGTTTTGCGAGATAATCAAGTAAAAATAGCAGAACCCGGAATAATGACCGATTTAACAAATGAAGATGACGAATTTGTATCCGACTTAAAAAACCTCCTTGCTCAACGTTCTCGAAGAGATATGTTACGAAAAATGGCGCGTGGTAAAAGGCAAAGGACACGCGAAGGTAAAGTTTGGGGGAGGCAACCAGAGGAATATCATTACGATCCAGTTAATGAAGTTGTGAGCATTAATGAAGAAAGAGCTTGGATAATTCCCTTTATCGATGAGTTTTTTTTAAAGCGTAAGATTGGAACTACTACTATTGCTAAGGAGCTTAGAAAACGATGTAAAACAGCTGAAGGTAAAGAATGGACAAGTAATCATGTGTTAGAAAAATTAAAAAGAAAGGCGTATCACGGAGTATTTGAAAGAACTTTCGGAAACGGAGAGACCATAACGAAACCAAATGTATACCCAAAATTAAGGTCAGAGGAAACGTATAATCAGATACAAATCGAACTGAAAAACAGACATAATCGTAGTCCTGCTGCCCCTCACTTTCTACGAGGTATCTATATTCGTTGTGGCAGTTGTGAAATGAAAATCGGGGTAGAAAAAACCCTTGCTTACGGAGATAAAGGACAACGATATGATATATTCAGCCTTCGACATGGGAATGAAAATACTCGTGACAATTGCAAGTATAACCCCTGCATAAATGTAAAAAGGATACAAAGGGGTTTTATACAAGCTGTAAAGGACATATTAACAGACCCCGAAAAGGCACGACAGTATATCGATTCCGATTTCGATGAAATTGAATTGGAAAGAATTAAGAATGACATCAAGCGACTTGAAAAACAAAAACAATCCACCCAAGAAAAAACAGATCGCTTATTAGATTTATACTTGGATGGGAATTGGCCAAAAGAAAAACTCGATGCGAACCGTCAAACGCTTGACGTACAACTTTCCGCGATTGAAGATGATTTGTCCGAACGAAAACGCAAGCGAGACTTGATACAAAGTAATCAAATTAACTATGAAACAGTAGTAAACTTCCTATCAATTGCTGAACGATTTGATCAGTTATTGGATGAACAAGAACAACAAGATCTGGTTCAAAGTCTATTCCCTAACGCCACTCTTGATTTAGACAATGAACTATTTATTTTACACGCAAACCTACCACAAAAAGTAACCGTCGATATCAAAGTACAGATTGAAACTTCAGAAATGGTTTTGGAAAGAGAAGTACTTGAGAATTCAAGAAAACGATATGATCAGGCTCAGAAATACTTGAACAAACAACCTGGCACAACCTTAGCTGCGCTTTCCAGAGCATTAAAGTGCCAGCCGTCAACTTTAAAAAAAGATCAAGAACGTTTCGGTCCATTAAAAAACATAGCACCAAATAGACTTAGGCCAGAATTGAGAGTGGAACGAGTTAAAGTGTTGAAAAAAGAACTTGTTCAAAACCCTAAAGCGAGTGAAAGATTGCTTGAAGAAATAACTGGAATTAATCGAAAAACAATACGTAAATTAATTAAAGAAGAAGGCTTAAAACATTGATGTTAACGTATTTTTGCACATGTGGGGACGTGATGATTTTTAACTCTAATTATTAAAACCTTTATAGACGTAAAGGTATGCTTGTTTCTATGTGAAAACATGTACAACCCCACCGCTGATTTTAAGAGAGCCTAACCGCTCTCTTTTTTAATTACCGGTCCAACCAATTAGGCACAACATAATTTTCCCTACGATAAATTTGGGCCGTAGTTTCCGATGCTGCAGTATAGAGGACAGCGAATAAATTACGCACTACTCCCCTTTTATAGCTATTTATTACTGACAACACAGCATCTGTAAATAGCCCTTCATGCGATTCGAATGTGATTGTCCGGTCTATTGATGCCTTGCCACGTACTAGCGTGCCGTACGCTTCGTAGAGATCGTCAAGATTGAAGTATGGTGCCAAGATGTCATAAAGGTATGCTGGCATCTTATCACGCAATCCACGTTTGATATCAAACAGTGGTTCATCATGAACTTCTCTCTTTTCAACTTCCTTGACTACCTCTTTTTTATCCACAGACACCGGTTTATTAGTATCTAGTGTATTATTAGGTTTTGAATTTGGAGTATTTGCAAGAGCTTCTAGGGTATGACATTCCGGTGTGACATCTTCTTTTTTGACCTTCACAAACACGATTGCATTGCTGGATTGACGCTTGTCACCGTTGTGTCGTTTAAGTTCATGCTGAACGATGATGCCTAGTGATTCAAGTGCATTACAAGCACGCACGACCGTTCTACGTGTTACCCCTACCATTTCCGCTATCTTTGATTTGGAAAGGTAGCAAACGCCCGGGAATTTGCAAGAATAACGGTGCAACACGTCTAGCACTGCAAGTGTGGAAGGCGTCATTTGATCAGCATACTGTTCACGGATCGCCACTGTATTCGCATTCAGGTCCTCCACACTGCTAAAAGGTTGCAGGGACATGTATGTAGCTTCTGTATTCAGCAATGTGGACATTGATTTCACCTCCCTCTCGGATATACTAAATAACCCATTGGTTATAATATAAACCTAAAAAATAATATTTGCAACACATTTAATAACTTTTAGGTTATTTTTTATTTCCAATTAGGTTTGAATGGTATATAATGAGAATAAGAAAAAAATAAGAACGAGGTGAAATCGCATGAGTATGGCAGAAAAAGTTCGGATGTTGTTAGCCAAAGAGGATAAAAATTTAACTGAACTAGCTGAACTGTTGGGAACATCGCAACCAAATTTGTGGAAGAAGATGAAGCGCGATAATTTTAGCGAGAAAGAATTAGTGGAGATAGCTGAAGTATTAGGTGTGAAATATGAAGCGAATTTCATTTGTGATGATGGTACAAAGATTTGAGCCTTAATGAAAGGGGCTGTTTCACATGAAGGTTAAAATCGGCATTCGTAAACCAAGCATCAAAGGACGCATCAGCGCCCGTACAAGCATCAAACGTCAGGTCGTACATCGTGCAGGATTAAAAATGCCCAGGGGTTATGGATGGGCTAGGAATCCTAAGAAGTATGTGTATAACAAAATTTATCAGCGAACTACATTTGACATTTTCAAGCTGTTGAAAAAGTTGTTCAAATAAAAAAGAGACCTAAGCATTACTGACGGGGTGCTCACACACTTTAACGATATTTTGGAATGGGATTAACAGACGACTGATTCCAGTTGTCTGTTTTTCTTTTTGTCCTTATGTAGCCAAAAAGCTAAAACTATCGTACTATGGAACTATTACATATATTAGGAGGTCATATAGAATGAGTACTCTATTCTTCATTATTTTTTTGCTATCACTCCCTACCATTGCGTTTTTCGTCATTAAGTTAATTATCGCATCGATTAAAAAGGACAGAGAACAGCGCAACAAACAATTGAGGTCTACCGGGATTACATCTGTTGTAATGCTTGTTTCACTTATTTTATTTTTAGCGCTTGCTCCCTCTACAGATACGGCCGATCCTAACAAAATCGAAACGTCTGCATCGGTTGTGAATGATGAACTGGAAGAGGAAGCTACACCCGAATTAACAGAAGAAGAAAAAGCCGCTGCTGAACAGAAAGAAAAAGAGAAATCTGAAGCAAAAGCAAAGAAAGAAGCTGAGGAAAAAGCTAAAGAGGAAGCTAAAGCAAAAGAGGCAAGTATTCCTAGAGAATATAAATCGGCGTTAAAGCAAGCGGAATCCTATGCAAAAGTAATGCAGATGTCAAAGGCAGGAATTTATGACCAATTAACTTCGGAATATGGAGAGAATTTCCCTGCGGAAGCAGCTCAATATGCGATCGATAACATTGTACATGATTGGAAAGATAACGCATTGAAAAAAGCGCAATCATACGCAGAAACTATGAATATGTCAGATTCGGCTATTTACGATCAATTGACTTCGGAATACGGGGAAAAATTCACTAAAGAGGAAGCAAAATACGCGATTGATAATTTAGAATAAAAAAAGGCGACTTACTCAAATCAATGAGTAGTCGCCTTTTGCATTACTTATTCACCGCTACTGTATACTTAACCGCCAAACCAAGCACATCCGCTTCCGTAATCGTTTTGTTTTCCAGTTTGTCAAGCCAAGATACATGCGCTCCGGCTTCCACGGCCGCTTTGACGATGATCTCGCGACGGGCTTTACTTAACAGTGATGTCTCAGTTTCCGCTTTAAGAGATGGACTTGAAAAGAGCAATTCGTCTTCCTCCTTTTTCCGTTCGTCCATAGCGACAAATTTCGGATTTTTTAACTCAGCAAGCCGTTTAGCGATCCGATCTTTCACCGACTGTAGACGTCCTTCTTCAATAATACGGTGTGGGCAATTTTTCCCTGACCAATCCCGATGCCACTTCACACGATCGATGCCCCAACCGTACTGTTTAAGTAGATGGGCAACGTATTCAACCGTATTTGCTTCTGCAGCTACATATTTCAGGCCGCCGGATTTGCTGTAGCAGATTTCAATGCCGATAGATTTTCGGTTACCGTTACCTATAGATCCATCGCCAGCGTGGGATGGCTTGAATGGCTTGTTTGTCGTCGATTGCGACATGGTAGCCAACCGGTTCAGTATTTCGAGTCATATAAGCAATTTCATTAGCTGCCGTAGCATCGTTGAACGTATTGTGAATGGTCACGTACTCAGGAACCATGGCATAGGGCGCTTTCAATGGATAGAGGGTCGCTGGAATGTATTTGTTTACAATTTCGTAAGCCATTATCACTTCTCTCCCTTCAGTAACCGAGAAATAAACGTCCGAAACAACTCGCCCCTTTTTCCATCCTCCGTCAAATTGAGATGTGACAAAATCGAATTAATCTCACTGACTAAGTAACCAATGTACAACGCATAAAGCGCCGGCAGTGCAATCGTCCCAGGTACCAACATAAACGCAACAATCATGAATAAAACTAAAACAATAAAATACATCATCTTTTTAATGATGCCGTATAACGCGATATTACTCTCAAATTGTACATTTTTATTAAATCGAGCATTGACCCAACCGAACGAAAAGTCAACTGTATTTGCGACTAAAATAATAGCGAGTAACGCTATTAAATATCTATCATCCGTGGCTGTTAAACCTTGCAACCATGCTATCATATCCATTAATCTCACCCTTCATTTAATTTTTGGAATTAAAAAAACGCCCCGAAGGACGTTCCGATCTTGTATTCTCTTACTGCGCATTGTGGTCCTAATGCGTTTTAACCTTTTACTTGTTTCCATTCAGAACGATAAATCCAATTGTGATTTACTTTAATTGTTCTTTTCCACAATTGCCCTTCATTATCCCTAAAAAACTGATGGTCGCCAACGAAGTATGGGGCATTCATATTTTTCCTCCTTTCGAATAATGTTAAGGCGATTGCATAAGACGTTACTGTTGTTCAATTTGCTCTGCCATAAACTCTGCAACTCGCAAACGGTATTGTTCTGGCAGTCCTTCGATTTCACGACTGCTGGCCTTCACCAAGTACGCATAAACCGGAATCATATACTCATACACCATTATTCACGACCTCCCT
>ENA-UOOR01004711-UOOR01004711.1-fermentation-metagenome-genome-assembly--contig:-NODE-4711-length-10611-cov-2.904983_pt1 | contig 10611 bp, 5 predicted proteins | sample MGYA00245780_ERZ724029 | MGnify/ENA primary metagenome ERZ724029 (study PRJEB28704, sample SAMN03018315) | fermentation metagenome | biome: anthropogenic terrestrial biome; feature: soil; material... | reverse complement strand
AGATATTGCGTGGCTTGCCCATAAGTAAACAAAAAACCACAGCCTCAACTGTGGTACTTATCTTTATACATGGTGCTCGGGACGAGAACCGAACTCATATAACTATTTTCAGAACTAATGTCCTGGCCTTAAGCATATTTCCAACTAGAAATTCCCAGATTTTTCACCCAAGAGAATTTTAGTTTCCTTACTTATAGGGATATTTCGTTTTCCCTTCTCCCACTTATCTAGGATCTTAGTATAGTACTCTTTTCTCCCTTTGTTGTTGGATTCGATCTGCTCTAATTTATCTTTCGCCTCACTAATTTTTTGTAGATGTCATGTCGAGTAAGACTCAACTTATCAAGAAAACCAAACACTGGTTGAAATATTAAATCAGACTGCTTGGGTTTAAGTGGAACAGGCAAAAGGTTTCATGTTTTTCAAGCTGTCTCAATTAAATATGGGCTTTTCGATTAATAAGTAGTCTGTTATTATTCGATCGATGGTTTGAAGCTCAATCTGCGCCATACGATTCCGCTCTTCCAAAGACTGTTGCCTTGCCTCATTGGCCATCTGTTTTGCCCACATTTTATCCCAAGCTTGCTTTTGAGCAAGAACTTCCTGCTGAACAACATGAAAGTCATTCCCAGAAATCATACGCTATTTGCCCAAACCTTCGTGGCAAACCTCCTCGTTGAACCTTGCCATGACAAATCCCCCCTTACCTGGATAAAATACCCCCTTCGATTCAGGGTCCTCTTATGACACACCCAGTTGCCCTGTCTTATGCATTATCCTAAGTAAAGTTGAGAGACGATCCACTATTCGCTTACCCCTACGTGCAAAGCCCAGTTGTGATACCATCTCCTCTATTATTTCTTCATCCGTCCTTAAACGACCATCGGAAACCACCCAAAGTATTAGTGACCTTAATTCTGAATCAGTGTATTCACTTATATTTGCTTTCTTTGGAACGTAGGGGCGGCTTCGCCTTTCCATTCTCACTACGTTCTCGGCTTCTTTTGCTTCGACATTTTTAGAAACTAGGTCTGATCTACTTGACGCCGCGTTGCTTCGGAATTTAAGATTATTATCCGATTGTACGGTAGCTAATCTAAAAGCATCGATGGCACGCTGAATTTCCTGTTCCCTATTTAGAAACCAATCAGTTGACCAGATTCGGTGGAAGGACCACCCAAGAGCTTCCAGATGTTGCTGACGAATTCTATCACGATCTCTGGCTATAGGTGCCGAGTGATAAGTAGCACCGTCACACTCGATAGCCAGTATAAGCTCGCCGGGGCGATGAGGATGTTGAGCAACCAGGTCTATCCTATACCTTGAAACCCCATACTGAGGCAAGAGTGAAATTCCCTTGGATGTAAGAGCGTTATACACATCCATCTCAAATGGATTCATTGGCTCCCCGCTTACCCCAGTATCTGCCATGATTCTTCCGTTGCTTGCCGCATACTCTAAATATAACCTTAGCAGTTCAACTCCGCGTGCTGTCGATCTGCCCGGATCCATGTCATGATGATCGAATGACGAAACCAAAGTCGTTCTGCACCGAGCCCTAGTAACTGCAACATTTAGCCTTCTCTCTCCACCCTCCCGTAAAAGAGGGCCAAATCGGTAAGCTAGTTTTCCTGATCGATCTTTGCCATAACCAATAGATAGAATGATGGCGTCTCTTTCATCGCCCTGAACTCTTTCTAAGTTTTTTACGAAGAATCTCTCTTCTCGATTATAATCAAAAAAAGATTCAAGTTCTGGGCGTTTTTCCAGTTCAGAATCTAGAGCAGCCTCAATGCGCCGCATATGCTTAATACCCATGGTGATAACGCCCAGACTTTCTTCCGGACGCTCAGTTGCATGCCGAATAATCAAATCGACAACCTTCAATACTTCTGCCGAAGAACTATCCTGATTAACGTCACTATCCCACTGATTCTCGACTAGAACATGGTGAATACGCGGTTCAGTAGTGGTTCCCGGAAACGTCACTAGGCTGTCTCCGTATATATGCCTATTAGAAAATGCAATCAGAGACTCATCTTTGCTCCGGTAATGCCACTCCAGCATATGACTCCTTATAAAAGTGCCCATCAAATCGAGAATACTCTCAAAACCCTCTGTAGGCAGATTAGCCCCGTCACCGTCATTATCGTTACCTGCTGCAAAAAAGGTAGTCGGTGGCAGCTGTTGGCTATCTCCAGCAACGATAACTTGAGATGAACGAAGAATAGCTGGGATCGAGTCCTCTGGCAAGACTTGGCTAGCTTCATCAAATATTACGACGTCAAAAAGTTCTCCCATTGGGATGAGCTGGCTAACTGAAAGGGGACTCGCCATCCAACAAGGACAAACAGCTGTTAAAACATTAGGTACCTTGCGTAATACTTTTCTTATCGTTGAATGTCTTTTCCGTTTTAACTCTTGTCGAACTAAAGCAGCTTCCTGAGGAAATTCGTTCATAATTTCAATGAGTCTTATTCCGTGGGCTCTAACGACCCGTTCACTACTAGAATTAATGTGGTGCTTGTCTAATTCTTTAAACTCCTCCACAAAGCTATCGTGGATTTTCCCCTTGAAGTTCGCCAAAGAGGGCACTTCTAAATAGGCCTTGTCCAAACAGGACGAAAGCCAGGCATATTCTAACATATTAATCCATAGTTCTGGAGCCAACTTAACTCTGCGAATTTCATCTATAACTCTGCCTACTCCGTATTTACGTATCTCTTGCTCAATGCTTGAAAGTCCGGCCACATGCATCGGAGTCAAAGTATCTGAAGCCAGACTGCGTAGCAACATTTCTACCTCTTGAAGCTCTAACTCACCAAGGTTAAATTCGAGAATTCGGCTAATTTCTATCAATTGTAGCTCGAGTTCCTTTAGTACCTCTAGTAAAGAATAGTATTCCGTTTTTGTATCTGGAATCTGCAACTCAAATCCAAACGACTTTCGGGATTCTTCAAGAACGTCACAAACTTCCTTTACTTCTTTATATATCCGGTGAAACGACGCTCCCTTTCTTATGCGAAAGCTCTTTAAATAACCATACGATTTTCTAAAGTTATAATTTGTAATCCAAGATAATAGTGATTTAATTTCACCCTCAGAAGCTGGCCTAATATTTGCAAGATGTTCACAAAGATCTTCGTTGAAAACACTCTTATCGTAGAAATCTAAGAATTCTACGATTCGTCTAACAAGCTCAAGATACGTTTTTAAATGCCTGATTGAAACCGGTTTAGGGATCCCAGTAGCCACTTGCAGCTTTGAAAGAGAATCCTCAAACTTAGGCCAATCCTCATATACTAATTTATTGGTTAAATCAAGAGCTCGCTGGGCATCAGCAGGCTCCCTCAAGTTAGCTTTGGTCCAAGGTGAGGGATCATCATACATAAATAAAGAACTAAAACCTTTTGCTTCAGTTAATAAGTCTGAAACTCTAGAGATAACATTTAAGGTAAGCCTATCGAGCTCCTGATTACGCCATCTCAGAGTAGTCTTAGCGCCTTCTGGAATCTGCAAAATATACCCCTGCATTTCAAAGATGCTGAGGTTAGATGGAGAGCGTTTCCAATTAAGCTCTTGTGCATGATTATTTAACCTTGTACGCAACTCCATGAGCCTGTTATGTGTCTTTTGCAAATCCACTGGAGTCGAATTTCTGACGTGCTCTAAGCTGGTCGCAAGCTGGCTAAAGATAGCCTTTCGTGATACCGAAGCACCATGCAAATCCAAAACTAAGTGTCTTAAACCTACATTATTTAGTCTATTCAGAACTACTTCTAACGCAGCACGCTTTTCAGCAACGAATAAAACTTTTTTCCCTTTAGCTGTCAATACAGCAATAAGATTTGCAATGGTTTGACTCTTACCGGTTCCTGGTGGACCTTGAACAACCAAATTCTGTCCCTTTAGCGCTGCTGCAATCACCTTTTGTTGGCTTGAATCTGCATCTAAAATGAGGAATTCGTCTTTAGGATGTAATTTGTCAATCTTTACCATATCTATTTCTTCATACGATTGCATCATAGCCGATGTTGCAGCAGAATCCCCTGCAAGACCTGATATTAAATCGTTAGAAACCATCAGATCAATACTATCTCTGAGATCCCTGACCATGGCCATCTTTTGGAACGAGAAATTTCCCAAAACCAGACGATCTTCAATACGGAATCCAGGTACTTTCACTGCAATGCTTTCTAAACGGTCAAACACCTGTGAGGCTAAAGAGATTTGTAAGTCGGACATATCTACCTCACCAATTTCCTGTTCTTCCCCTGTTTGCAGTTCTTCCAGTTCCCCAGAATAACCCTGGTCTCTCCATACTTCGTCACGTAATACCCAAGAAATCAGACCGCCAGGGTTTTTAACTTGTAGAATGTCGGGGAGTACCCGAACAATGCTAAGTTCCTCACCAGTATGATCATAGACTGTTTCACCTTCAACGAATGCTTTTTCGCCTTCATTCAGTTTCTCCACGATGGTGAAATCCTGTGAAGAAGCATCATAAAGTCCACTTTTTGGTGAATTAGGTCCAGGAAGTAAGGCTAATAAAGATTCTTCAGTTAACCCATCTAACAAAGAGTCTGAGTCCATCTCACATCCGAATTCAACTTCCAATACATGGATTAATGTGGGATTTATTTGTATTTCGCCAGAACAAGTAAGCTTTAGATTCTGATAGTTTCGTCCTTTAGCTTCAAAGGTTGCTGGTAAGAGTAAGACCGGGGCGGCTGGAGGTCTTCCGCTGCTATCATCCTCCCAAGTGGCCATCCCATAAGCTATGTACAAAGTATCTAAGCCCTTTTCTTCTAAATTATACATGGCGCGGTGACGTACTTCTTTAGCACGCTCAAGCGCATCCTTTAGTTCATCTTCGTCTAGGAACAACTCGGTCAATAAAACCGAGCCTCTAGACAATAACTTTTCCAATGCAGAAGGTTCTGCCTTAGTAATATCAAGCGTACCTTTTTTAAGGTCACGATAATATAAAAGCATATTTTGGCGAGAAAGGTCGATTAAGCTACGAACCCAGCTATCTCTCGCCCTCTCAACTTTTTCTTTCCTACTTAGTTCCCACATTTTACTGCTTTCCTCAGTCATCACAAGCTCTCTCCCAAAACCTGATAAGTTATGTTAAATTTTCTATTATCACCCAGTTACACCTTTATTTTTCACAACCAACTGTGTTTCTAACTATTAGATAGTTGCAGTTAGCGGGGCCATGGGAAAATTCTGGCGTCTTTAAACCAATGATTATTTTACACCCTCAACTGATATAGCGGTTAAGATGGAGGTCAGAAAATAAAATGCAGGAATCTGGTGGAAAAAAGATGCGTAGTGAAACGCTAAAAAATATCCTGGTTTCCTAATCCTTTTGGATCAGCAAAATTTGGAAAGGGATTATATAACCTACACTGAAGTAGAACCCCAAGGACTTATGGAGGTGATTTCCGTGCAGATAAAGATCTTGAGGGCCTTTTTATTAATAGCAACCTCAGTATTTATTAGCGGTTGTGGTGCCCAGAATCTTGTAATTACGCAAGTACCAGCAACGGAGCATATCAAAACAGGTTCAATACTATCATTTACTGCAGAAATGCAAGCACCAGAGGACGTTAACTTGGAGTACGAATGGACAGTCTCGAGCGGGACTATCGTTTCAGATGATAATAAATCTATTAAGTGGCAGGCACCTACGGAACCCGGAGTGACAATTATTGCATTACAAGTCATATCAGTAAACTCTCCAGAAAAAGCAACAACCGCTACTTTAGAAATTCCTGTAGTGGCGGCACCGGAGATTATAGCTTATTCAAACCTAGATACTACCCTTCCGGTCGATAAAGAGGTTTTGTTCGAGGTGGAAGTAAAAGACCTGGATACACCAGCAGCTGAACTTACCTATACCTGGAATCTTAATGATATACCAATAAGCGACGCTACTGGACCAACCTTCACTTTTACTCCATACAACACTGGCAAAACAACTATAAAAGTAGCTGTTAGGGATGGAATTTACGAAGCAATACGTGAATGGGATCTAGATATAGTCGATCTCGACTCCGATGGCGATGGTTTGACTGACAGCATTGAAAAACTTATTGGCACAGACTTAAACAATCAGGATACAGACAATGATGGCCTTTCGGATTATGACGAAATAAAAATTGGAACAGACCCACTTAATAATGATACTGATATGGATGGTCTTGACGATAGATATGAAATTGATAATTATACAAATCCTATGAAAGCTGATACGGATCAAGATGGAGTTTGCGATAAAGATGATATTGCCCCGTGGGGTAATGCGTATTTAAAGATAATATTAAACTCGCTTAAATTATCTCCTATAAATCTCAAAGAAAATCCCTCTAACATATTTTTCAATGTATATATTAATGGGGAAATGGTCTTCCGCATACCAGAAGGCCGGGATACTTTGAATATTGAAGCGGGAAAGATTTATAGAATTAGCCAGGAAATTGAATACGATCTACCTGATGAACATAGAGGTCATAACGTAAGCATCGAAGTTATGGAAAAAGACCTGTTCTTCAATGACCATATTGACATTAATCCAAAGCCAACTGAAAAAAATGCCTCATTACAATTTGATTTTAAAGAAGGATTTACCTTCTCTGAAAAAACTGATGGAACACTGGATGGAATAAAGGAAGAAGATGGTATGATTGCTTATGAAATATCTACCTATATAAAAGATCCAAGGCCATTTTCTGTTGTTGAAGGCGAATGCTCCGGGCAATATAAGCTGGAAAATAATACACTTACGGTTTTTGGTTTAATCGGGAATAATGAATACTCAGGTGTTGTTATAACCGCAACAGTAGATGGTCAACCCGTTATCTCCAACGCTAGGGTTAGATCAGGTGTTTACTTTAGCAAAATAGAACTTAACCCAGCAACTCCACAGATGGTAAATTATGTAGTAAAGAGTATTAATGAAAATGACAGCCGGGAACTATACCAAGGTTTTGTACCCTATCCTGATGCAAATACATTCGAAGCGTACTATCAACAAGAACTTGAGAAGAAGAGGGTTGAGCAAGAGCGTGCTGAACACATAGCCAGTCAGCATGGTCTAGCCTACATTTGGTCCAAAAACTATGTAAAACAAGGTCTAAAAGCCCCCTCAACAGCTAAGTTCCCTTCCATGGGGTTTACTAATGACGTGATTGTTCGATACTTGGGAAATGGGCAGTATTATGTTAGAACATATGTAGACGCTGAAAACTCATTCGGAGCTAAAATTAGAACTTACTATACATGCATTCTTCAGTATAATGAGTATTCAGATAGCATGTCATTAATTAATTTGACGTTTGATGAGTGAGACGGCAGGTACCACAACAAAAACCACAGCCTCTGCTGTGGTCCTTATCTTCATCTATGGTGCCCGGGACGAGAATCGAACTCGTGTTGTGTTAACCACATGCCCATCAAACATGCGCTTCTGCCAGTTCTGCCACCCGGGTTGTTATCGGCATTTTTCCCGCTTACCGTCTTGCCAGAATCACACTTCTCATCGACTAAACTACCCGAATCTTTCCTCTTAAAGTCCAAGGAAATGTATGCGCGGGAAAGAATGTAACTAGAGAATCTATCTACAGTGGAGGGCAGATTGGTTAATTGTACTCATTTGGCTTTCTCAGATGAATCTAATTGGAGCAACGGTCGCTTTCGCTCTTTGGCCGTGGTAAGCATATGTGCCAATATAGAGCATTCTATTAACGTTGAATTGCATAGCAAGCTTCACCAATTCGGCCTCAAAGAGTATAAATGGAAAAGGACAAAAACCTCAAAATACCGACAAGCTGCGATTGGTTTCGTGGACTTAGCCATTGCTTACGCGGTGAAAGGTGTCCTAAGAGTAGATGTCCTCGCCTGGGATATAGAGGATTCCCGTCACAAGGTGAGGGGCCGAGATGATGAAGCTAACTTTCAGCGCATGTATTACCACGTCTTTAACAACATACTAACCCGGCGATGGCCTAAAGAAAGCTCTTGGATTTTAAGACCAGATGAGTTCTGGCATTCTTGGGACCCATTGAGATCTTTCCTTGATATTAGTAGTACCAAGATTGAGGTAGAAGCCAGCCTCTATGGGATTCAAAGACCTAAAAAAGCTTTTGATATTGTTGATATTAAACCGTGTAAATCCCATCTGGAACCTTTAATCCAGCTTTGTGACTTGTTCGCCGGATTAACAGTCTTTTCGAGAGAAAAGTATGATGAATACAATCATTGGAGTAGGACTTTTTCCCAATTGGGGCTTTTTGAACATCTAGGTAAGCCAGAAGCTCATCTTTCTTCATCCGACCGAGAACGTTGCCCAGTCTTGCACCACGCCTATTCGCAACTTAAGCGACATAACACTAAGGTCAGCTTGAATTCGAGTCGCTGCTTGAAGACTTTAGACCCAACCCAGCCTTTCAACTTTTGGTGGTGGGACCCACAGGGCGACTACGATAAAGCTCCAACAACATACTAAATTCCAGCTTCCCTAACCTTGCATAAACACCAATGACCAAAAAACCTTACTTTCCCCTCTATTACCAGAATACCAAAAACATTTATATTGCCATATACATAAGGGCCAGTAGAATAACCTCCTACTGGCCAGCCTCTCATTTGACTTGAAGAAATTCGCTAATCACTAACGACCGTAATTTCAATTGTATCTTCTAAAACCGTAGAATCATAACGTTCTAGCTCAATCTTTATCAAACCATTCCCAGGTTCAGTAGCAGTAAAGGTATTTCGATCTCCAAAGGTTAGCCCAAGATTACCTATTTCACCAACTAATGACCAGGTTGGATTAATATGAATTCGGTCACCAGCACTATTTCTTCCAGCAGCGCGCAAATCTAAGGTCCCGTTAACCGGAACAATAACACCCTGGCTAGGCTCTATAAATATTGTCTGAACATCTAGTGGTTCAGTTCTGATACTAACAACAACACCATTGGACCGGTTACCCTCATAATCTTCTGTCATAATCATGTAGTAATAATCATTGTTTTGTTGAATATCTGTATCTACATACATTGGAAACCTACCCGAATATACTAACTCTGCTGACTTTTCTGGGTTACTACCATCAAAAGGTGAGTTAACTTTTCGAAAGACCAAAACATTCTGCCAAACATTATCGACAGGGTTTAGCCATGTTACCACTATTTCCCGATTAACGATATCATAGTACCGTACATCTGCCATAGTCACATCTGTAAGCTCACCTGTGGTAGGTGGAAGGTTTTCCGAAGGTGCATCATAAAGTTCAAATGAAATTGGAAACGGATTATCTAACCGAAGTGTAGCGATATATTCTCCGTCAATTTCATATACCTCAATAGCTTTAAATAAATCCCATTTGAAAACTAAAGACTTTTTCCCGCCCGATAGGTCGAAAGGCAATCCTGATCTATATATAATATAGCCGTTGAAACTCCATCTTCGTGGACTATCCCAATAGTAGGGGTTAAAATTACTTACGACTTTTCCAGAAGGATTAACAATATACTCTTCTCCAGGAGGAACATTATCTGAAAAAGCTACCGCTGCTCCCTGCATGTAATCTTCTTTCGCTAAAAATGGGATTAAATCCATAAACTCAAATACATGGTAGTCACCATCACGCGCAGACTGGTTTTTAAATGTTATTCCTGCATACCTTGGACCCATATCAACATAAATCTGTGAATACCTAACAAAATCATTGTATGGATAAGCCTCTCTATTCACGCCTGAAAAAGATATTAAGATTTGGTCAAATTTGTGCTCACCATATTTGGTAATATATTTTCCTTGAAGAATATCTCTTGAGTTAACAATGTCAAAATGTGTAGGAATACCAAAAGTACTTCTTTCTCCTGATTGAATTCTTTTAGTCAAGCTTAATGGAATAACCTTGCCTGGCTGAGACATTTCAATATCGTATAACCCAATGATAAATTTTTCAGGCGTAAAGCTATCTAAAGGTTCCAAATTCTCGTCATTAAACGGTGGCAAGTAGAGCGAACGGTCAAACCTTGTAGAGACATCAGTAGGCGTAAGTGAGTGAAGAAACAGTTTGGGTTGGAGTTCTGGTTCAGTTGTTCCAATAAAACTGACAGATACTATACCGGTTTCATCATTTTGTTTAGGTGGCGTTTTCCCTCCAAAGCACCCAGTAAGAAAAATAATGGATGAAATCATCATTCCTACTGAGACCAGTGTTTTTAGCCGTCTCATCAAGCAACCTCCCTAAAATTCGATTGTTTTAGAATAAAAGCTAGTAAGTTGCTATATTTGAAATGGTATAAGTAAATTAGTGGTATTTGTTTTTATTACCTTGAATATTAAAAACTTATGGGAATAAACCTCTTTAAATAGAAAAACATTACCCCATAAACAAAAACCACAGCAATAAATTTCAGTGGGATAAAGATTGTTCCGGCTATGTTAGTCTACCCTTTCGCCCCCCTTATTCCAACATTTCAAAACCCGTGCTGTTTTCAGTGTTTTTTTAAAGACTCTTTGCTGGGTTTGGTAGCCGTAATTCAATGTATGCCCTTATTTCCGACTCCTTTATTAACTTTTAATATTGAT
>ENA-UOOR01004710-UOOR01004710.1-fermentation-metagenome-genome-assembly--contig:-NODE-4710-length-10615-cov-48.888258_pt1 | contig 10615 bp, 10 predicted proteins | sample MGYA00245780_ERZ724029 | MGnify/ENA primary metagenome ERZ724029 (study PRJEB28704, sample SAMN03018315) | fermentation metagenome | biome: anthropogenic terrestrial biome; feature: soil... | reverse complement strand
AGCACTCCTGGTTTTGGTTCAGTCAGTCTAGGTTCGAATCCTGGTAGGACAACAACACATTGAGCGTAACGAGTTTATAAACAACGACTTACGCTCTTTCTTTTTTCTCTTTTGACGGAATGTTTGGCGGAATAAATTTTGAGTTCATATATATTAACATCAATTGCATATATACTTAATTACTGTTAATATAAACCCCTGATGCACTACATATCGTCAGATGCTTCTGTAAGGCATTCTCTGGCGTTTTAAGACACTTTCTCAACACAGGTTATATTTCATATCATACCAAATGTTAAACGTGCCTTAAATCGATTTAAAAATAGCTTGTGAATTTTACATACTCCTACCCATACAACACAACCGGTCTCACCATAACAACTGCCACTACTGGTGCATCACAAATTTATTGCAATTGAGTCAACTTTACACCGATGGAATAACGGAATATTTTGGAAAAATCGACAGAAAATTTATGGGGAACAGAACCCCTTAGTTTATACCCCCCATTAAGGGGTACTACCCCTACTCTACTATATATCAATGATATAAACTATTCTCTCGTGCGCAATATATTTTTTCTATCTACATATAGATTTTATCTATATCTAAAGGGGTGATTATTGATGAAAGCGATGAGTTTTTAATTTTCGGTCGGTTATTCTTCATCTTTAACTGATGTACATGCGGTACTCTGTTTTGTCACCACGCTTCCTTATTGTGCCCTAACATTGGCACTGTCCAGTTTCTTGTAAACGTTTTAGATAAGTATATGGGGGTATTGCTGTTCCATGTGATTGGTATCACGGAATACTGATACCCGCCATTTTCTAACTTAACAACAAGTAGAAAATCTTTTGTGGTTGGTGAAACAGCCAATAATTCATATCTATATATGGGATGCTTTGTCTCGTTTTTATATTTTCCATCAGGTGCTTTTGATGGCATCACGTTTCTGCTTGAATATACGGGCACGACAACATCTCTGTTTACATCGAGCATTAACGGAATATCAGAAGAGAAATTGACGTAGTAGTTGGTGTCAAACTTATTGTTTTCAATATCGAATAAGTACACTCTACACTTGACACCCTCGCCATCCGTATCAAACTTCATTGTAAGGTTAATAAAAGAATCATCTTCGCCTACTTTGGATTCATCTTTCTCGCAACCAATAAATGTGATTGCCAATACAAACAATAATGCAGTCTTTTTCATATCATTAATACTTATATTTTACCTGTTTAAATACCTTGTGGTTTCAATATTGTAGTCAAATAAACCGTCTTTTGTAAATGGAAATGGAGACTCGACAAGAACATCCTCACTAATCTGATTCTTAGAATAACAGCCCTATCTTATGTCTTGCGTAATATCTTAATTTAAAACCCCGATTACCGCTCATATTATCAAGTATATATTCCACCTCTTTTTTGACTTAAAACAATGTGATAGTGAACAAGGAGGACAGCGTAAAGTGTGGCTGTGTGGAATAAATAACTACTTCTTGCTATACACGTTAAACTTGAAAAGATAATCCTTTTTGCTTATTCCATTATTAATAGGTATGCTTAGGGTTATCTTTGCGTTTTTGCCCTTTCGCACCTGACGTGGATAATACAATGAAAGGGTTACATCTTCAAAGTTGGATTTCATGTCAACTTCTTTCTCGACATAAGTATCTGGAAGAACCGTGTCTGGGACTTTCGGATTATTCATTGTTATTTGGCTGTCATCGGAGAAGATAATTCCTGATGATTTGCCGTCTTTTGCCATTATAGTCCCATCCCAGTCGATGACTATCTTCGAGTCTCTGTTGTTACGTATTTTTACTTCCCATAAATTTTCACGGTCTGGCTCAAATGAAAACAAAATTGAATCAATTTCACATTCAAGTTTACCTTCGGTGTTCTCCATGTCAATAAACTCTACAAATATATTTCTGTTGTAGGTTTTGTATTGAGCATTCACCATACCAACCAAAAACGCAAGAGTAAGAACAAGTGTAATTTTCTTCATGATAATTAAATTTTATAGTTATTCTTTTTTCTTCACTTAAATAATGATTTCTGACCCACAGATTGGACAAATGAAATTAGATTCTTTTATTACTAAGTTTCCGGCATTGTCTTCTAATAGCTCAGATGCAAAGCATCCAATATTTTCAGATATTTTTCAAGTATTATTAACAGCCACAAATATAATGCTTTATTTTAACTAAAGTTGTTTTTATCCAAATTTATAAGACTTTTTCTTAAATTCATATCATCCAATCAAAATAAACAAAGCGGGAAGTATTGTGTACCCCCCGCCCCGTAGTATAGTTTGTTTCCTAATAATACTACCGACTTGGTCGAGGTAAAACTGTGATAAACATTGACCGCCTATATACTGTCTCCCAGGTCGCTCATATCAATATCATTACGTAGTGCCCTGAACCTGTCATCAATCGGCTTCTTTTTTTCCTTTACCGGAAGTCCGTTCATCTCTGCATTCATATCCAGTTCAGATCTCAATGCAGCAAACAACGGCTTCTCTTCCTTTTTGGCGAGTTTCTTCTCCAACTCGTCTAATCTACCCATCAATTTTTCCGCCCACACGGGTGCTTTTTCTTCTCTTTCTTTCATAGTCAATCAATTTTTAATTTTATATCTTACTTTACATTCTCTCGTTACTCGGTTGTAAATCAACACATAGTCTTTATTCTCATAAACTTCATTCCACTTCGTCTCGTGGCTGAAGTTTAACTTCAGTAAATCAATTATTTTATTTTTCATATTTCATTTGATTTATAATGTAATCTGCTATATCAAGTCCATGCTCTTTATCGGTGTCAGTGGCAACTGACTCTAATAACTGTGATACCTTGAATCCATATTTAACTGCATATTTATTCCAATCCTGATACGCACCCAAATCTGGGAACAATGTAACATCATGTCCTCTCAGCACTTCAAGTAGTCGATAGTTCTGCTTACCACCTGTAGCAACCCATGTATACTCAGGTATTGTCAGACTCGCTATAATGGCACTCTTCTCGCTCTCCACAACTGCTATAGGTGTAGTTGGCTTCTTCACCAAATGAAGTCCGTATAGGCATTGTGATAATTGATAGGGACTCTTTACACGTCTATGAACCCAGTCAAATGAACCTGATACATTCTTTATCCGGTGTCCTGTGAACTCATCATACATCATTATTTTCCCTGTTCTGATACGGTCTTCTTGGTCAATCTGCCAAAAAATAACTCTATCATCTTTGGCATCTCCTATGCGGTAACGCTCTACTGCTTGTGCCACATCTGACAAAGAGAAGTACCTTGTTAGCCATCTGAGAAAAGCGTTGTCAGTCCTCAGCGTTCTCACCATCATCTCCTCAGGTACGTAGTCCGTAGGTGGCAGTGGCTTCGGTTGCACGTAAATAGTCGGGGTATAACTGATTCCTTTGTCCATGAAATACTCTGATGGTGTCAAATGATACCCACATTTATCCTCTCTATTGCATCTGCCTACCCTCTCAGATACATAACATCCTCTCTCATCTACATAACGTGCAAATGATTGATAAGTATGGCAATGTGGGCACTCGTGCCTTGTGGCTCTACCTTTGTACTTTTCCAATTTATATTTAAATTCTTTCATATATAAATATTCTTAATGTCACACATCACACATCACACATACCTGTAAACTATTACAGTAAACGGTTTGAGTGCATATGATGGTGTGACCTACTGTTATTCCCATATTTATGTTCCTTTTTTGATACATCACACTGCTTTTTGGCTGTAATCCGCTTCTGAAATGGGTTCTGTTGTGGTGTGACCTGTGACCTGTGAACTGCGTATCGTTCTGTTCACGTACTCCCTTGTGACTCCCACCATCTCGGCAACTCTCGTCTGATTCGCTTGAGGATTCTCAGAAAATATCTTTAAGATTAAATCTTTCTTTGTTGATATTTCTTCCCTTTGCTCTGTCTTAAATTTTTCTAAAGAATGGATAAAATATTCCATCATTCCCACACCTGCCATCATATCAATTCCTGATACTTCGGTGTCGGGTTCTTCCACGAGTCGTGCAATCTTAACTGTCAGTGCCAACCTGAGAACTTGGATTTGAGCCTTGCTATAGACGGCACTCCAAAAATCATTTGCAGTGGTGCGTCTCGCTTCCATTTCATTGTAAAACTGTTCGTACACGTCTTCTGCTTCTGCTGAGAGTGTCATCTCGCCACCACTATAGGACGCTATTTCATCTATCATATTATCAAATATCTCTGAGTCGGGAGTAGTTCCACCACGTTTATACTTTCGTATCGGAAATTCAGGGTAAAGGAACATGAACCGTTGCGCAAACCCTGATTGTTCAAAATTATTCTTGGTCAACAACTCAGATAGCACTGATGGCTGTATTGTTCCATAAATGTTTAAAAACGGCTCTGTTATTAATTGGGGTTGCTCTTTTTTCCTATTTATGCTGAATGTTTGATTGTCAAATATTGATAAATAGTGTCCTACTTCACCACTTTTATTATACCTCCCAAAATCAGAGAACCACCCACTCAGTTCATCTCTATTAAGGGTTAGTCCATTCTCAGCATAGGATAAAGCGTTAAACATTGCTTCGGGTGTCGTGTCGTTAATAAGCATCTGTTCCCAATGTGGTGGTGTGCCTTGCTTCTCTTCTACTTCCCATTCCTTATATTCCTCTTGGTATCTGATATATTTTTCAGTATCAATTTCTGATATTCTTCTAAATGCAACTCTCCCTGCATCACTTTTTCCTGTTCCTGAAGAACCTACCACAATTACCCACAATTGAGGGTAGTTTTTGTAATTTCCAACTGTCAGAAACATTCGCTTACCTGATGCAGTGGCTATTGCTGTCAGAAATGCAACCGCCCAAAGTTCTTCAGGCGTGCCATAACTCTCAGCGTGTTCTCTGATGGTCGATTGCAACCATTCAGGGAGTAGGTAAATCGGGAACGTGGTCTTCTCTTGTGTGGTCTCTGTGGCAGTGGCGGTCGGAATAATTACTCCCTCGCCGTTTTTTATTTTTTCTATAATATTTATCATATCTTTCATGTTGCTATAATTTGTGAGCGGTCTCTTACGCCCTCCTGTACTTAATTGGTTCTACTGCGTTCAGTGCTTTCTCTACATCTTCAAGCTTGAATCTAACAGTCTTCTCTCCGACTCGGTGTGCAGTCAAAAACCCCTTCTTAACATAGCTGTGCAGTGTCGGCAATGATATTCCCAGCATCTTTGCAGTCTCTTTGCGTGTCAAATATTCAGGTGTCGTGTCACTGTGCAGAACCCCCACAAGTCCCGCCAGTGCGCTTTTCATTTCATCTGCAACAATAGCTCTAATCGTGTAGCCCAATTCATCAATCGTCATTCCCTCAACAATAAATTTCATACCCAACTCTTATTTAACTGTTTATACATAAATTATAAAGTTTTAATTAAACCTTACATAAAGTTAATATTAATTTTTGTTAAAAACAAGCGTTTTTAACCGCCTGTCGGTAATTCGTGCCGATTCGTTCGCTTTGTCGTGGTTCGTTTTTGTTATAATACAGTTTATCAATGTGTTAACAAAACCCGTCGCTTTATAAAACGTTCACGTGTGTTTTATAGGATTGTTGGTGTTATTTCAGGCAAATAAAAAACCCATAGCGGTAATACTACGGGTTTAATCATATCACACATCACACATCACATTTGTTATAAACGTTTGTTGGAGTCGTTTTAAAGATGGTGTGACCTGTGACCTGTGACCTTTGGGTGAAGTGGTCACATAGACTTTACTACGGCCATGCGGTTAAAGAAAGAGTGTTTCGCCATCTTTTTTGCTGTCTCCTGAGCATCAATTTTGATATATTGCAGGAATGCTTTCTCGGTTTTGTGTCCTGTCACTCGCATTATATCAAGCGTAGGAACGTCAGCTATATAGGCATTGGTCGCAAAACTTCTACGTGCGGTGTGACTGGTAACGAGTTCATACTTCGGGACTGTGGTAGTGGTCAGCTTCCCAACGGTCGTGTGAGTGCGTGTAACTGGTGTAGTTATCCCTGCCATGCGTGCGATATCTTTGATAAACTCATTGTATTTCTGATTGCTGATAGGCTTCGGCAACTTGTAGTCATATTTTTCAAATATACGCTTCACACGTGGAGTCATAGGTGCAAAAATGGTCTTCCCGGTCTTCTGAGCCTGTATCTTTATAAGTCTTTCTTCTGTAATATTCTCGGCTGTCAAGCGTATTACGTCTGAGTATCGGAGTCCTGTGTCTGATGCAATAAGGAACATATCTCTCACCCTATCCAACGACTTGGATAGCACAAGTGCATCTATGGCATTCAGCTCGTCAATAGTCAGATAAATACACTGAGACTCCTCTGATGGCTTGGCAAAGGACTTCTTTCTGAATGCGTCACTATACTTTACTCCTTTCTTCTCTGATGCGTAATTGAGCACGGTCTTTACTATCTTTATGCGTGTTCCTATCGTGTTTTTTGCCAACCCTTCTGCGGTCAAATATTTCACAAATGAATGATAGAAGTCTTCATCTGCTGTCAGTGGAGTAACGACTGTGTTATACCTGGTTTGATACTCTGCTATGTTCTTTCTTACTACTTTGTAGCTTTTCAGTGTGGACTCCTTCAGGTTTGATAGTGTTTCTATCATGTGGTCGATGAACTGCACAAGGTTCATTTCTGAGAAGTCCCTGTTCCCATCTACACTACTTTCTTCTATTCTGTCAGGATTGTAGATGCGGTCGAGTTCCACCTTTACACGCTCTCTGATTGGCAACCTACCATCTACGGTTAGATCATTAACGATGCGTTCAACGTGGAGTCGGAACTCCAACAGTTTTGAGTTCATCTCGGCTTGGTTCTTCTTGGCTGAAGTCTTTATGGAACTGTATGTACCCTCAATCTGTGCCTCTATACTTGCCAACTGGTCACCATACTCCACACGGAACTCTTTAGCGCTCCACAGTGCCGTAGGCACACTCACAGGGGTAGTGTATTTCAACTGTAGATACTCCCTATCTTTATTCTTACCTTTACCCTTACCACTCTCTACAATGCGATAAAGTCCGTAGGCTATCTCGGCATAGATGGTTGTTACATCTGCTTTCCTGTTCGTCAATCTGAAGTTTACTCGTGCCATGTCTCAAAGATTTATTTGTTATTGACACAAATATAATGATGTTTGGCGGAATAAAAAAACTATGGCGGAATAAATGGCGGAATTTAATTTAATTTATTTACTTCATTCTTTATTGTGTTTAACTATGTATCTTCTTATATTCACTATTTATCAAATGTTTATGCGCTATATTTTACTATTGAAATAATAAAGAGTTAAATGTATTGGTGTTCTGGTAGGACAACAATAAACGGCGCATGAAGCATATTCCAGCTACTTGCGCCGTTTAACTTGTTAAAAAGGATGAATTTTGAGATCTTTTTTCATAAAGAGGCTTTGTTTAAACTTACAGATCGTTTTTCTCCAAATTTAATTTGCACCGGTCCGACTAAACCCGATGGCATAAGCATATCTGTTGCAGCAAATGCCTGGTGTCCTGATTTATATTTTGATCTGTCTAGAACACGATGAACATTTGTTTGTGTAGTCCATTTATTTTCCGGCAGCCCGGCGTCACCAATCAGTCGATTTGCCCAACAGTTAGTAACTTCTATTTTCAGTTCATTTTCACCTTCCTTTAATGCCCCGGTAATATCAACTGACCAGGGGGCTGTCCAAACTATTCCTTTATCTTTACCATTGATCCAAACGCGCGAAATATTATGAACTGTCCCTAATTTCAGGTTGGCTGGTTTTTTTACCTGGTCTTCATTCAAATTGAAAATATTTTTATAGATAGCCGTTCCCGAGAAATATTTTATCTTCGGATCTGAATTATCATTCCACAATGTTAGTTTATCAAAAGAAGCGTCAAATGATTGTACTCCTGTCGCCGGTAAAAATGTGATATTCCAAGCACTTGTCAACTCTAGCGAAGGATCTACTCTGATGGACAATTTTTTTGAATTTCCATTCGTTGTTTTTAAATTATAATTTCCGCTTTCCCAGAATATAAATTCAGTAGAATCTTCTTTTTTTTCTGTAAACTCCGGATATTCTGGTCCATCAATGGAAACAAAATGATTCTTGTCTGCTTTTTCCCTGAAAACAACAAATACAGATCCATTCTCTGGAAGATCCATTGGAATAGTTGTCCGTCCGTCTTTAGTATAATAATAGCTTATTGCATCTATAATTTGACCAGTAACAGGATTCCAAATTTCAGGTTTCATACCCTCAACGCGAAATGTACATTCAGCCTTTCCCTCCCCTGAAACAAAATATACATCCTTTATATCTAATTTACGGTGAATATATTCAAATGGACCTTCAAAATCTGCGTGAATATTTAAGTCGGACAAAACTTCCTCCAAATTGTACCCTGTATATACCTTCCCTTTTTTTAATGAACGAATTTGCCTTTGATCGCTGTTGTTTCCCCAAAGTTCTTCCGCTAAACGTTTCACTTCAATGTCATTTTCCTGATAATTATCAAGACCAGTTGCCCGGGTGGGAACCATTTTTCCCAATACAAGAGTAGCTCCATCTTTTACCAGTTCATTAATTTTTTGTAATACACGGATCGGGATAACTGGTTCATCAAGATCGATTACCAGGAGACTGTAGCCAACACCATCAGGTAAAACCAGTTTTCCGTCCTCTACCGATAAACGGTCTGTCAATACTTCCGAATTAAGAAGATCGTAAGAAGTTCCTTTCACTGGGGTAAGGCTTGAGTCAGCAGTCCATTTTTTCCCTCTGCCCCAAGATACATAGTTTTTATCGCTTACATAACAACAATAATCTGCCACATACTTTCCTTTACGAAGCATATATTGACAGCGACCCAGGTATTTAAAAAAATCACCAGCTTTATTGAACCAGGTAACATTTGGGTTTATATGAGTACCTGCAAAATATTCATACCCTGGTTTTCCTACTTCCAATGGAGAAGCAGTAAAAGTATGCCAGATAAAAAAGTTGGCTCCGTCTATAAAATTTATATCTGCAAAAGGTTTTAAATAACTCGGGTACATTGTCCAATGTTTTGTCATATGAGTAAATGCTTCAACAGAAACAAGCGGGCGTCCATATATATGAGCAGCATTAGCAGCATATTTAACATTCGACCGTTGTTGCAAATCATTTATGCTATTGCACCAAAATTCTCCTTGAGGCATATCATTAATGCCCCAAAAGGTCAATTGATCAGCCTCCTTAAACATAGATGCATTGCGGGGCCAGGGCCCTCCGTTTTCTGAATGCCATTGCATTCCGTTTGAATGACATAGCTCACCAATCGTTTCGTAACAATTATGTTTGAAGCAATCACTGATAGTTCGAAAATAATCACGTAGGAACCGCTCATTAATGGAACGATCGGCTTTAGACATTCCGGCGAGAATCGGCATGAATTGACTAATATCGTAACCTCTGTTTTTTTTAAATTCTTTTTTAAAATTTACTGTCCAATCGGGTTGTGAACCTTCCCAACTGACATTGTAGAAGTAAGTGAGTGTCTTTCCTGCCAGTGGTCCCGCATCTTTTAAGATCTCAGCCCCCATTAGATTAAAATACTTAGTTACTGCCTCAGCATTGAAAATATCAACGCTGCCTTCATCTCCAATCACATGGTGTCCGAAACGCAATAACCGCCAATTCCCTTCCGGAATCTCCCAGTTCAACTCACCATTGGTTATTTTATTAGAAAGATCTATTATTTCACCTGCTATATTAGCATTTTCTGCGGGTATTGACACTGTATTCCAATTTAAATTTAATCCGGCTGATTTCCCCAATGATTTTACATCTGATTTTATCTCAACTGCCATAAGCGCAACATCTTTAAAATACTTTTTATCGGAAGGCTTTTCCAGTTGAATAGAAATTTTTTTCGGCCCTAAAATTGTTGTATCAGCCCAAATAAGTTGTTTTGGGCCGTCCTCTTTCATATTCCAGGGACCACGCAGCGAACCTCCCGTATTTGCAAGGTTGATACTCATTTTTAAACCAAGACGATTCGCTTCCTGCATAGTGAATTTCACCATTTCCCTCCAACCTGGACTCATGAATTCATATTTTATGTCGAGAGGTACAGGAATATGGCCAGTTTTCCCATAGTAATCATCATAATAACCACGTGAATCTAACAATAAAAATCCTCCTATCCCAATTTTTTGCATTTCTCTCAAATCACGGGCAATCAGTTCCTTGGCAACATTTCCTTTCAGCCACCAGTAATAGACCCATGGTTTGTCGACTTGTGGGACATTACAGAAATCATTCTCGGAAATATTTGCTTCAAGGTATTTTTCACTTGTCTCTTTTTCTCCAGTTATACAACAATAACCAGATAACGCAATTAAAATTAATCCAGCTAAAAAAGCATTTAAGCGATACTTGAAAAATTTCAAATAATTTGTCTTTTGTTTCATGATTTTTCGGTTTTAAATGATTTTGATTTATCAATAGTCCGTTAAAAATTTACTATATGAGTCATGCAGCAATGGCTGCAAACT
>ENA-UOOR01004708-UOOR01004708.1-fermentation-metagenome-genome-assembly--contig:-NODE-4708-length-10618-cov-8.477705_pt1 | contig 10618 bp, 9 predicted proteins | sample MGYA00245780_ERZ724029 | MGnify/ENA primary metagenome ERZ724029 (study PRJEB28704, sample SAMN03018315) | fermentation metagenome | biome: anthropogenic terrestrial biome; feature: soil; material... | reverse complement strand
CCTTGAAAATAAAAGGTTTTATATAAAAAATGGGGTGTCAGACTTGACACTACCTTTTACTGGAGGAGAGTGTACAAATGATAATTAAGGAAGGGTATTCCTATCACATTAGTGATAGCTATTTTCAAAAATTTAGCCATTTACCTAATTTTGCAAGCAATAAGGAAAACGGAAATTACAGACCCCATTATTTTGCTCTAGCGGATAAAAACATTGATGGATTGTATTGGATAATTCCCATAAGCTCCCAAGTAAGTAAATACAAAAGAATAATTGCAGATAAAATAAAAAAGTATAAAAAATGTGATACCATTGTGATTGGTGAATTTAATGGTTCCGAAAATGCTTTTCTGATTCAAAATGCTATTCCTATGATATCTCAATACGTAGACCATGTTCATAAAGTATCAGGTGTAGAAATTACAATCCATAAGAAGTTGGAGAAAGAATTGAAACATAAAATGAATTCAGTATTGGTTTTACATAAAAAAGGTATAAGCTTACTATATACAGATATTGATACCATTCTTAAAGATTTACTATTAGAATTGAATAGTAATCATTAAAGGACTACTCCGAAAACGTAAAAGAATAGTCCTTTTGTTGAATAATTATTGATTAAATTATCAGACCTACCCATACCACATATTTAAAGATTTACTAAACATTGTGAAAAAGTCACCCAACCGGAAAACATTTAATTGAAACGCTGAAAGGTTCTGTTGAAGGTTATTCAGATGGAACCAGATCAATAAAGAGAGTTACTCCCCAAGTTTATATTAATTGACATTAGTCCATTACAAAAAAATTCAACTGTTTACAACCCAATTATTTCGATGTATAATGAGGTTGGTAAGTTGTTAAGAAAATAACATTGTTTTCTAAGAACAAACCGCCTTATAAAAATAAATTACACTGTTAAATTAGTTGAAATTTAATACAGATATCGTTCTGAGCACAAGGATGTTTTCCGAGTGAAAAGGCGAGATTATAATACAAAAATAGAGGGATTGCTGCAAAATAAAGATGAGATTCTTCGCCTTTTAGGCTCAGAATGACAGTTTTGCAACAGCCTCATGCTATTATGTTTATGATACTTAATCCTTGTGCCATTATGGCCAAGGATTTTTTTACTGTCATTACTATGAAGGTATGTCATTCTGAGAAAATTCAACGCAGTTGAATTGGCAAAGAATCCCTTTCATTTATAGTTGTGCTATTTAGCATTATAATTCTGAGCCAGAAAGTTACAGAACATACAACCAATGATGTACCATTTATAATTTTTTATTGTCATTCTGAGCCCAAGGGGCGAAGAATCTTAATTTATACAATACTATGAAAGCGAGTTGACTTATGGCAAATATAAAATCGTTGATTGATACTTTAGAGGAACAAGGCTATTTATCCAAAGAAGAATATGTAGAATTGCTATCTGATTATTCGAAAGAAGATGCAGAGTATCTCAAAGACAAAGCCCGTAAAATAGCAAATAAATATTACGATAATAAAGTATACACCAGAGGTTTAATTGAATTTACCAACTACTGTAAAAATGATTGTTATTATTGCGGTATACGGCGAAGTAACAAGAATGTAGTTCGCTACCGCCTAAGGACAGAGGATATTTTAAGCTGCTGCCAACAGGGATATGATTTGGGTTTTCGTACTTTTGTGTTACAAGGTGGAGAGGATGGATATTTTACAGATGACAGGATGGTTGACATCATTACTTCTATTAAAAATGCCTATCCGGATTGTGCCTTAACCTTATCTATTGGGGAAAGAAGTTATGAATCCTATAAAAGATTTCGTGAAGCAGGGGCAGACCGTTATCTGTTACGGCATGAAACAGCCAATGAAGAACACTTCGCAAAGCTGCATCCTTCTAACCAAACCTTAAAGAATCGAAAGCAATGTTTAAATGATTTAAAATCTTTAGGTTTCCAGGTTGGCTGTGGATTTATGGTAGGCTCTCCTTATCAAACTGTGGAAAATCTGGCGGAAGATTTACTCTTTGTAAAAGAATTATCTCCTTCCATGATTGGCATTGGACCATTTTTACCACACCATGAGACACCATTTGCTAAAGAAAAACAAGGTTCTTATGAGCTTACTTTAGTATTATTAAGTATCTTACGACTGATAGTACCAAATGCATTAATTCCAGCAACTACCGCACTGGGAACCATTAATCCCCAGGGAAGAGAGAATGGCATATTGTCAGGTGCCAATGTAGTTATGCCAAACTTATCTCCGGTTTCTGTTCGTAAACAATATGAACTTTATGATAATAAAATCTGTACAGGTGATGAAGCTGCGGAATGCAAATTCTGTCTGGAAAACAGAATGAAAAAAATCGGATATGAAATAGTAGCAGAACGTGGAGATATGAAACCATTGTAATTTTATGACTCCAATCAACCAGTAATATAGGTTTAAGAATAAGTACTGGTTTAATATAAAGACAATTTTATATTTATGGATATACGCAACCACTGACGAAAGTTTAAAAAGGAGAATAAGACTATGTATGATATAAAATCAAAAAAGGCAGAGGAGTTTATTTGCCACGAAGAAATACTGGACACCTTAGAATATGCAAAAGCAAACAAGAGCAACCGTCCGTTAATTGATGCTATAATTGAAAAAGCAAAATTAATGAAGGGCATCTCTCATAGGGAAGCAGCAGTTTTATTAGAGTGTGATTTAGAAGATGAGATTCAGAAAATCTACCAGCTTGCTAAGGAAGTTAAATTAAGGTTCTATGGTAACCGAATCGTTATGTTTGCACCACTTTACCTGTCTAACTATTGTGTCAATGGCTGTGTTTACTGTCCTTATCATTATAAAAATAAGCATATTACAAGAAAGAAATTAACCCAGGATGAGATTCGTGACGAAGTAATTGCCTTACAAGATATGGGACATAAGCGTCTGGCATTAGAAACAGGAGAAGATCCCGTAAACAATCCCATTGAATATGTCCTTGACAGCATTAAGACCATTTACTCTATCAAACATAAAAATGGTGCCATTCGTCGTGTTAATGTGAATATTGCAGCTACAACAGTTGAAAATTATAGAAAGTTAAAAGAAGCAGGAATAGGTACTTATATATTATTCCAGGAAACTTATCATAAAGAGCATTACGAAAGCCTTCATCCAACAGGACCAAAGCATAACTATGCTTACCATACGGAAGCAATGGATCGTGCTATGGAGGGTGGAATTGATGATGTAGGATTAGGCGTATTATATGGACTAAATATGTATCGTTATGATTTTGTTGGCCAGCTTATGCATGCAGAGCACTTAGAGGCTGCTATGGGAGTAGGCCCCCATACTATAAGTGTTCCAAGAATTCGTCCTGCCGATGACATAGATCCGAAAGAATTTAAAGATGCTATCTCTGATGAGATATTTGAGAAAATAGTAGCCATACTTCGAATTGCAGTTCCTTATACAGGAATGATTGTTTCTACCCGTGAGTCCCAAAAAACAAGAGAACGAGTATTGGAACTTGGAGTAACTCAGATTAGTGGCGGCTCTAGGACCAGCGTAGGCGGATATGCAGAACCAGAACCAGAGGAAGATAATTCAGCCCAATTTGATGTAAATGATAAGCGACCACTTAATCAGGTAGTTAATTGGCTATTAACTTTAGGATATATACCAAGTTTTTGTACGGCATGTTACCGTAAAGGAAGAACTGGAGACCGTTTTATGAGTTTAGTAAAGTCAGGTCAAATTGTAAACTGCTGTCAGCCAAATGCATTAATGACTTTAAAAGAGTATTTGGAAGATTATGCAGATCCAGACACCAAGGCTAAGGGAGAAGCAGTCATTGCAAAAGAAGTAGAACATATAACTAACGAGAAAGTAAAAAGCGCTACAAAAGATTATCTTATCCAGGAACACCAAGGAAAGAGAGACTTCCGTTTCTAGCCTGAAAAGAGAGATTCCCAATTTCATATGTCATTCTGAGTGCAAATTCAGCCTTGCTGAATTTGTGCGAAGAATCTCTCAGAAGGATTATAGATATACAAAGATGAGACTCTTTAGAAATCAGTCTTACTGAATTTACATTCAGAAATACAGAGATTTTTCAGAAATACAGGCATTATATTTTTGTTATGAAAGGCAGGTACAAGTATGAGTCTAAATGATACACCCAGATCAAATCGTCTTCATATTGGCATATTTGGAAAGAGAAACAGTGGAAAGTCTACTCTAATTAATGCAATTACAGGACATAATACAGCCTTAGTCTCTGACGTAGCAGGAACAACCACAGATCCGGTATACAAAACCATGGAGATTAACGGAATCGGACCTTGTGTACTGATTGACACAGCCGGATTTGATGATGAAGGCGAATTAGGACATATGCGTGTAGAAAAGACAAGACTTGCGCTGGAAAAAACGGATATTGCACTCATTGTTTGCTGTGATGAGGAAATTAGTGAAGAATTAGATTGGATTGATTTATTTAAGAAGAGAAAAACACCTTTTATTATCATAATTAATAAAGCAGATCAAATCACCAATACAGAATATATTGCCCAGTTATTTGAAAAAGCCTGCAAAGAAAAACCTTTAATCATTAGTGCAAAAGATAAAATAGGTATAGAAAATATTCGGGAGGAAATTATGCGAAAGCTTCCCGAGGACTATGATGCCATGGGTATTACAGGTAATCTGGCAGGTGAAAATGATACTGTTTTATTGGTGATGCCTCAGGATATTCAGGCACCTAAAGGCAGGTTAATACTTCCGCAAGTACAGACACTGCGGGAATTGCTGGATAAAAAGTGTATTGTTTCAAGTTGTACCACAGACAAATTAGATCAGGCACTGGCTAACTATGTAAAGCCTCCCAAACTAATTATAACGGATTCACAGGTATTTAAAATAGTTTATGAGAAAAAGCCAAAAGAAAGTATGCTTACTTCTTTTTCTGTACTATTTGCCAATCACAAAGGCGACATTCACTATTATGCAGAAAGTGCTGCAGCCATTGAACAATTGAGGGAAAATTCAAAAGTATTAATTGCAGAAGCTTGTACCCACGCGCCATTGACAGAAGACATCGGAAGGGAAAAGATTCCTCGTATGCTAAGAAAAAGGGTTGGAGAGGGTTTAACCGTTGATATAGTAAGTGGTTCCGATTTCCCAACAGATTTATCCCAGTATGATTTAATTATCCAGTGTGGTGCTTGCATGTTTAATCGAAAATATGTATTAAATCGTATTGAACAAGCAAAAAGTCAAAAAGTGCCTATGACAAACTATGGCGTAGTAATTGCGTATTTAACGGGTATCCTAGATAAAATAGAATATTAACATCTATATAAAGCAAATGAAAACTCAGGAAACTTTTCAATGATTGATTGGAATTCATCATTAACGCCTATATAAAATAAATGAAAACTGATTTAACACTCTAATCAAAGAGTCAAGTCAAAAATAATGTCATTCTTAAAATGGTAAAGAGCTTTTTTTCAAGGCTTTCCTTTTTAAGAATGACATTTTTTATATACCAAGGCATATATATTATTTTGTTACCAGTAAACACCAAATAAATAATCAAAAACTTCTTTTATTGTTATAAGCTTCATACTATTATTATTGAGGCATATTGAAATTTACATACATTATGGAGGTATAAAAAATGGCAATTTCTTTGCCTGAATTTCTGAGTCAGCTTGTAGCTAATTTGCCGTTGCAGATTACAATTATTCTTACCCTTGGTGTCATACTGGTAAATGGTTGGACAGATGCTCCTAATGCAATTGCAACCTGTGTTTCTACCAGATGTTTAACAGCAGAAAAAGCTATTTTATTAGCTGCTGTTTTTAACTTCCTTGGAGTAGTATTTATGACATTTATCAATGCGACAGTTGCGGAAACCATTTACAATATGGTGGATTTTGGTGGTAATACAAAAGATGCTTTAGTTGCACTTTGTGCTGGGCTGTTTGCAATTGTTTTATGGGCAACTGCTGCCTGGGCATTTGGTATTCCAACAAGCGAGAGTCATGCACTGATTGCAGGAATCTCTGGCTCTGCCATAGCTCTTCAAGGTGGATTAAGTGGTATTAATAGTTACGAGTGGGTTAAGGTGATAATTGGTTTAATCTTTTCCACGGCAGCAGGATTTGTAGCAGGCTATATCGTTACTAAAATAGTTGAAATGATATGTAAACCTATGAATCGTAGAAAGACCAATGAATTTTTCAGGGTTGGACAAATTGCAGGTGCTGCTTCTATGGCATTTATGCATGGAGCGCAAGATGGACAAAAATTCATGGGTGTATTCTTATTAGGTGCATTTTTAGCAAATGGACAAGGAAATATTACAAACTTTATAATTCCTGTTTGGCTAATGATTTTATGCTCTGTGGTTATGGCTCTTGGAACTTCTATTGGAGGATATAAGATTATAAAGTCAGTTGGAATGGGAATGGTTAAATTAGAAAAATATCAGGGATTTTCAGCAGATATTGCTGCTTCAGCCGTTTTATTAATATCTTCTATCAAAGGTATTCCGGTTAGTACAACCCATACTAAAACAACCGCCATCATGGGAGTTGGCGCATCTAAAAGGCTCTCTTCTGTCAACTGGGGAACTGTAAAAGAAATGGTTTTGGCATGGGTACTCACTTTCCCAAGTTGTGGCACTATTGGATATTTAATGGCGCTTTTATTTATGGGAATATTTTAACCTTATTAGGGTTTGTAAATGTAAAACCAAATCAATTTAATTTTTATAGTAAGAAAGGATATAGAAACAATGGCTAAAAATAGAGATTATAATTATTATAATAAATTTGTTGAATTAATAGATTATTCCTGCCAATGCTCTAAAATCTTGGAAGATACTTTAGCAAATTTTAATACAAGAACCATTGAAACTAAATTAGAGGAACTTCATAAAATGAAACATACTGCTGATTTAGTAAAACGTGAATTAATGCAGCAACTTGCGGTAGAGTTTATCCCACCTCTCGAAAGAGAAGACATTGTAAACTTATCCCAAAAACTTAACAATCTTACAGATACCATTGAAGGTGTGTTAATTAAAATCCATATATATAATGTACAAGCTATGAAATCTGATATTTTTCAGTTTACAAAATTAGTTTCCAAGTTTTGTTATGCACTTAAGGCAGTTTTGGAAGAATTCCATAATTATAAGAAATCAACTTCTTTAAAAGCAAAATTAATTGAAGTAAATGATTTAGAGGAAGAAGTAAATCGTTTATACTACAAGACAGTTGCCAGACTTTATTGCGAATCTAAAAATCCGGTAGAATTATTAGTCTGGACGGGAATATATGATTGTTTTGAAAAATGTTATGATGCATGTAAGGTAATTGCTGATGTAATCGAATCTATTATTATGAAGAATTCCTAATAAATACCAATAATCCTGAGCTTAAATTCGCTTATTTGCTGCAGTTTAGCCATTTTGAATTCTAAGCTCTTATTTTTTATTATCCTATGGTATAATTAAAATACATTGGTTATCCTAAAAGGGAATAAAGAGGCAAAGAAGCAAAGGAAGCAAAAGAGGCAAAAGAAGCAAAAGAGACGAAAGAGGCAAAGGAGCAAAAGAGGCAAAGAAGCAAAGGAAACAAAGGAAGCAAAAGAGACGAAAGAGGTAAAGAAAGTAAAAGAAGTAAAGGAAGTAAAGGAAGTAAAAGAGGCAAAAGAAACAAAAGAGATAAAAGAGACAATACATGTTAAGATTTAGGAGGTATTTTATGAGTCAAAGTTTAAAAGATAAAACAAAGAAACAATTTCAATTACAGGGAAGAACCTACCATTATTATAGTTTGGATGCTTTAGAGAAGGAAGGTTATGATATTAAACATTTGCCTTTTTCTATAAAAATTCTGTTAGAATCCCTATTAAGACAATGTGATGGATTTGGAATCAAGGAAGAACACATATGTAATCTGGCAAATTGGACCAATGAACATAAAAAGCAAGCTGAAGTTCCTTTTAAACCATCACGTGTTATCTTACAGGACTTTACTGGTGTTCCGGCAGTTGTAGATTTAGCTTCCATGCGTGATGCCATGGCAAGGTTAAATGCTTCAGCAGATTTGATTCATAAAATTAATCCGGAAGTTCCAGTAGATTTGGTAATTGATCATTCTGTCCAAGTAGACTGTTATGGTTCTACCGAGTCTCTTAACGAAAACGTGAAATTAGAATTTGAACGTAATAAAGAAAGATACGAATTCTTAAACTGGGCAAAAAAAGTCTTTGATAATTTTAGCGTAGTTCCTCCTGCCACAGGAATTATCCATCAGGTTAATTTGGAGTTTTTAGCTAAAGTGGTTAGTACTAAAATAGAAGATGATAAAACAGTTGTATTTCCGGATACTTTGGTTGGAACGGATTCTCATACTACCATGATAAATGGTCTTGGAGTGCTTGGCTGGGGAGTTGGCGGAATAGAAGCAGAAGCAGGAATGTTAGGACAGCCTTCGTATTTTCCAATGCCAGAAGTTATCGGAGTGCGTTTAACAGGAAAATTACCTGCAGGTGCAACAGCTACAGACCTTGCATTATATATGACCAAGATATTACGTGAGAAAGGCGTAGTTAGTAAATTTGTTGAGTATTTTGGGGAAGGGGTGAGTAATCTTCCATTGGCAGACAGAGCAACTGTTGCTAATATGGCTCCGGAATATGGTGCTACCTGTGGGTATTTCCCAGTGGATGAAGAAACCGTAGCCTATCTTAAATTAACAGGACGAACGGACGAACATATTGAATTAGTCAGAACCTATTTGAAAGAAAATGGAATGTTCTATGAAGGTAAAGAAGAACCAATCTATACAGATGTAATTGAGGTGGACTTATCAAAGATTGAAACTTCATTGGCAGGACCAAAACGCCCTCAGGATAGAATCCTTTTGAAAGATATGAAGGAAGAATTCCAAAAATCTGTTACAGCACCCTTAGGAAATCAAGGCCATGGCATGAAAACTGAGGAATTTAGCAAAAAGTGTAAAGTTGTATTAAAAGATGGCAGAAAGAGTACTATGGAAACGGGCAGCATAGTAATTGCCTCTATTACGTCCTGTACCAACACCTCCAATCCTTATGTATTACTGGGAGCCGGGCTGCTTGCAAAGAAGGCGGTAGAGAAAGGACTTTCTGTACCTGCTCATGTAAAAACCTCCTTGGCACCAGGTTCTAAGGTTGTAACTGATTATTTGGAAAAAGCAGGTTTACAGCAATATTTAAATCAACTAGGATTTTATACCGTTGGATATGGTTGTGCAACCTGCATTGGTAACTCGGGACCTTTATTACCTGAAATTGATGAAGCCATTATGAAGAACGATTTATTAGTAGCTTCTGTATTATCCGGTAACCGTAACTTTGAAGGTCGTATTCACCAGTTAGTAAAAGCAAATTACCTGGCTTCTCCTATATTAGTGGTAGCTTTCGCATTAGCTGGAACCGTTAATATAGATTTGCAAAAGGAACCTTTAGGTAAAGATCAAAATGGTAATCCAGTTTTCTTAAAAGATATCTGGCCAAATGAAAAAGAGATACAAGAAGTGTTAACCCAAAGTGTAAAACCAGAGTTATTCAGCAAAGAATATGAAACGGTTTATCAGAATAATGACATGTGGAATCACATGAAGGCAGGAGATAGTCCTTTATATAAATTTAACGAGAAATCAACTTATATTCAAAATCCAAGCTATTTCACTAATTTATCGAAAGAACCAGGAACGATAAAGCCACTTACAGGTATGAGAGTATTAGGAAAATTCAAAGATTCCATTACCACAGACCACATATCTCCTGCAGGTGCAATTGGTAAGAATACTCCTGCAGCAAAATATTTGTTAGACAATGGAGTAAAGCAGGAGGACTTTAACACCTATGGCTCCAGGCGAGGTAACCATGAAGTAATGATGCGGGGAACCTTTGCCAATATCCGCCTCCGTAATCTGCTGGCTTCAGGTACAGAAGGCAGTTTTACTACTTACTGGCCAACTAATGAGGTTATGTCCATTTACGATGCTGCTATGAAATATAAGGAAGAAAACATCGGATTGGTAATCCTTGCAGGAAAGGATTATGGAATGGGCTCCTCTAGGGACTGGGCAGCAAAAGGACCAAGCCTTTTAGGAGTAAAAACCGTTATCGCAGAAAGTTATGAGCGAATCCACCGTTCTAATCTGGTAATGATGGGAATTCTGCCTTTGCAATTCTTGCCAGGTGAATCAGCAGATAGCTTAGGATTAACTGGAGAAGAAATAATCTCTGTAGATATAGATGAAAACGTTAAACCACATGATGAGATAAAAGTGGAAGCAGTTGGAATAGATGGCAATAAGAAAAGTTTTTCTGCTGTTCTTCGATTTGATTCTGAGGTGGAAACGGAATATTATCGCCATGGCGGAATCTTACAGATGGTATTAAGGGAAAAACTAAAGAATCAGTGATTAGACTAGAACCAAAAGTAAAAAATATGGATACGTCAAATCATATGGAAGGTGTAAGCCTTTTACAACTTAATAAGATAAATAAAAAGTTAGCTTATTAAATTAGGACGCTTTGCCTTGCAGTTTATTGAAAA
>ENA-UOOR01004707-UOOR01004707.1-fermentation-metagenome-genome-assembly--contig:-NODE-4707-length-10618-cov-16.685506_pt1 | contig 10618 bp, 11 predicted proteins | sample MGYA00245780_ERZ724029 | MGnify/ENA primary metagenome ERZ724029 (study PRJEB28704, sample SAMN03018315) | fermentation metagenome | biome: anthropogenic terrestrial biome; feature: soil... | reverse complement strand
AAAGTCCGTTCGCCATCCTTTTGCAAGGATACTCTGGACGATTTTGGGGATGTAGACAAAGCAGGAGCCGTTGCATCAAGATAAAGATGCAACGGCTTAATTTCATAATCTAAAATAAGGGTAAAGCTTCTTAAGAAAAATACCATGGCTCACTGATAAATTTGATATATATTTTTTTGTTTGCAATCTCAATTAAGCCTTCGTCCTTCATTCGTTTCAGTTCCCTGAAAAGTGAGGGGCGTTGTACACCGAAGTAGTCAGCAAGCTGCTTTTTTGTGATAGGTAGCAAAACAGATTCCGATTTTTGCTGGGTAGAAAGTGCCAGAAGGTAATGAAGCAAAGTTTTTAGGTCCCAAGTTCATGGCCATTCGTTGGGCGCTCACTGTACTTGCCATAATCATCTTCTCATGGATTTCGGCAAAAATTATTCGGGATGAGGATCTACCGGGAGAAATGCTGGCTAAGCCCGGCCTCCATATTAACAAGGATGCCTGTATGGGCTGTACCCTTTGTGCAAAGAACTATCCCACACTGTTTATAATGCAAGGGAAAAAAGCTGTTGTCAAAGCATATGATAAACAGGCTCTTGATTATGAAAAACTCCAAAGTGTAATAAAGGCATGTCCGGTTCATGCAATAGAATATTCGGAACAATAAAGATAAGGAGTTATATCACAACGTGATGTAGCTCCTTATTTACTTTATTAAAAAGGTTGTAAGCCTATCTTTGTATCCAGGATTAATATCATCGAGAGGGGTTTAAGTGTAATTACCCTCAGGATTCAATCACCCTATTAATCCAATCGCATAAGATATATAAGGGTAATGCTATGCAATTTATAATTTTGTGATGTTACCTAAGCTGAAAAAGGAGGTGTTTTTTTGTGAGTCGATATAATGAAAACAGAAGGGGTTGCGGAAATCAGACCGTAGAGTCATGCCAACAAGACCATGGGCCTTATCCCTATGTTACCAACATTTCGCAAGCAACTGGGCGGAATCAGAACTATCGCACGACATTGTGGACTGGATGTCACCTGCAGTTAACTCTGATGAGTATTCCCGTATGCGGTGAAATTGGGTTAGAGATACATCCAGATACTGATCAGTTTTTGCGTATCGAACAAGGAAACGGTGTTGCTTTGATGGGAAACCGCAAAGAGCAATTGGATTTCCAGCAATGTATAGCAGCAGATGATGTTATTTTTGTCCCTGCCGGAACATGGCATAATGTTGTTAATAAAGGGCGATGCCCTTTAAAACTCTATTCAATTTATGCACCACCACATCATCCGCATGGCACAGTGCACAAAACTAAGGCAGATGCCGATAGATTGGGGGATTGAAACCACAATACATGTAAAAAAAGTAAGAGCCACGTGAGAATTCACGCAGCTCTTATTTTTATTGCATTGAACCATTTTTCAGTTTTTGTCGTTTTACCAGTTTCACTAACTCAAACCAAAACACTGCGATAAATGCAATAATAACAGCCTTTAATAACAGAGAAGCAGAAAGTGGTGCCAACTTTAATAAGCCATTGAGTGGCGAATACAAAATAATGCCAAGCATAGCCAGTGTACCAAGGTTAACTGCCCACATCACTTTGTCTTTCACAAGGCGCTTTACCGATTGAAAGGTAAAATCGTGATCAGAACTATTGACCTGTACAAGAAACAAGTTGGATAGCATGATAATTGCAAGCCCCATTGCCCGGGCAACTGGTGCATTATCAACATTTCCATCGAGGATTACGTAATACGTTCCAAAGGAGGCCGCAAAAATGATAAGTCCCTGCAAAATGCTTTTGGCTAGAGTTTTTGCGGTCAACAGTTTTTCCTTTGGATCTCGAGGGCTTCGCTCCATAATGTCTGCTTCGGCAGGCTGACGCTCTAGTACAATCGAGCAGGTAGGGTCAATGAGTAGCTCGAGCAGAACAACGTGGAGAGGAAGTAAAAGCAGTGCTGAGGGGGCAATGCCAAGGATTGGTGCAAGTAAGGAGGCAAAGGCAATGGGAATATGAATGGTGAACACATAGCCCACAGCCTTGCGAATGTTATCATAAATACGGCGACCGTCTTTTACCGTTTCTACAATAGTAGTAAAATTGTCGTCCATTAGAATGAGATCTGCTGCTTCACGGGAAACTTCACTGCCGCGTTTACCCATTGCAATGCCAATATCGGCATATTTGAGAGCGGGTGCATCATTCACGCCATCACCGGTCATCGCGACAATTTCACCGTTATCTTTGAATGCTTTTACAATACGCATTTTATGTTCAGGAATGACACGAGAAAAAATGCTGACATCCTTCACTTTTTCACGCAGTTCTTCATCGGTCATTTCGCTTAGCATATCGCCTGTAATGATATGGTCGCTGTTTTGCATACCGATTTTCTTTGCGATAGACGCGGCGGTGATGCCATTATCACCTGTAATCATAACAACACGAATACCCGCTTTATTGCAAACGGCGATGTCTGCTTTTACACCTTCACGGGGTGGGTCGGCAAGCCCGATCAGTCCGCAAAGCGTTAAATGGCAGTCTGTGATCTGTGCAGGAATTTCTGCTTCACTTTGTAGCTTTGCAGTGGCAACTGCAATTACACGCAAACCTTGTTTGGACATTTCGGTGATCTTCTGTTCTGCTGTTTGTTTTTCTAAATCTGTAAGCTTACAAATAGTTAAGATACGCTCAGGGGACCCTTTTGCGGCAACGGTAATTCCGTCATCTCTGCGCCAAATATGCCCCATCATCTTCAACTCATTTGTAAAGGCATATTCGCTGATTAGTTCTCCAGCAAAAAGATCTTCCTTTAAAATTCCAAGGGTTTCGCAATGCTTGAGCATTGCCTTTTCCATTGGGTCATAGGCATCGGTCTCGCAGCCCATACCCATTACTTCACAAAGTGCTATGGTGTTGCCATCAGTAGCCCACGTATCCTGCACGGTCATCTGATTCATCGTGATGGTACCTGTTTTATCTACGCATAGCACAGATACGGCGCCAAGCGTTTCCACTGAAGGCAACTTGCGCACCAGTGACTGCTTTTTGGCAAGTCGCCAAGCTCCCATTGATAAAAATACCGTGAGGATGACAGGAAACTCTTCTGGAATCATTGCCATGGCAAGGGTGATGCCCGACAAAATGCTTTCAATCAGCCTGTCGCCAAAGCTGTGGTCAGGAATATTTAGCCATGTGAATATTCCTACAAGGGCAAACAAGACTGCAGCAATTCCTGCGCATAGTTTAACAAGACTTCCGGTTTGCTTTTGTAGGGGTGTGGGTTCCTCTGGTGCAGATGCAACATTAGCACCGATTTTTCCATATTCGGTGCTGCCACCAATTTTATCTACCAGTACCGTTGCTGTGCCCTGTGTAACCAGCGTGCCAGCATAACAATAATCACGCCGCCAATAGTCGCTTGTTGAATCTGCACTCTCAGTGTTGATTTTCCACACACCTTCCGCTTCGCCGGTCAACGAAGATTCATCGACACACAGGTCGTTACATTTTATTATAATGCCGTCTGCCGGGATTTTAACCCCCTCATAAATCATCATTAAGTCGCTGGGCACAAGGTCAGCACTTGCAATGGTCTGCTCCTTGCCATCACGAATAACAGTGACATGCGGGGCAGATAAATCTTTCAGGGCATTTAGGGCTTTATCGGTTTTCCATTCTTGAATTACATCAATGCTAATGATGCCCACCACAAAAATGAGCATAATCGCACCATCCCTGGATTCTCCCAGAATAAAATAAATGGTCGCAGCAACAATGAGCAGTAAGAACATTGGTTCGCAGATAATATGCAGGATTTTTTTGAAAAAGCTTTCTTTTTTCCGTGCGGTCAATTCATTCTTACCATATTGCTCCTGCAATCGTTTTGCTTCGGTGGCGGTTAAGCCAGCCATGTTTTGCTTTTTGTCTGTCATAAAAGTTACCTCCGTTTTAGCCTTTCGGCAGTCGTTTGATAGCTCTATGGCACTCCATTTCGGGGTCATGTGTTCCATCAGGGTATAAAAAATAGCACACCTATGGAACATACTACTGTCCCACAGATGTGCTCAAATTGCAATCTGTTGCCGCTCATTGGGCGGCCCGGCCCCATGACCTTTACAAAAAGGTTCATCGCCTGCTCAGTTTGTACTGTTGATCTCGCATTCATGCTGAATGTAATGCAGTGCAAAGAGATTCTATATATTATATGCAAGATTGCAATCATTGTCAACCAGAATATTATAGAAGATGTAAGGAGAATTAAAATGAAAACAAAAATCCGTTCACCGTCTTTATGCAAGGATTGTCTGGACTATTCTTGGCATGTAGTAATAATGAGTAGGTCCAGTTCTGCAAGGAGCTGGGTCTGCTCATTTAGGTTCTCATTATGCTCATAATAAGAAATTCTGGTTATTCCTAACTGTTCATTAATATGCCAACACCTCATAACCAGTTTCGGTTACTAACACCTGTTTTTCCCATTGCGCAGAAGGCTTCCCATCAGCAGTGCGAATAGTCCAATTATCGCATTTATCTGTTACTATATTGGATTTTCCCATATTTATCATAGGCTCTACAGTAAAAACAAGTCCTGGGACTAAGAGCATTCCTGTTCCTTGCTTTGTCACATAACCGACCCAAGGATCTTCATGAAATTGTAGACCAATACCGTGGCCTCCGATTTCTCGAACGACAGAATATCCATTTTCCCTTGCATGGTCTTGAACAGCTTGCCCAACATCACCAAGAAATCCCCACGGTTTTACCTGTTCAATGCCCAGCTCCACACACTCTTTCGCAACATCAACCAGTTTTTGTTTCTCAGCGGAAACAGCACCAATGCAAAACATGCGTGAAGAATCTGAAAAAAATCCGTTATAAATTGTAGACACATCAATATTTACAATATCGCCGTTTCGCAGGAATATACGATCAGAGGGGATACCATGACATACAACATCATTAATTGAGATACACACGCTCTTAGGGTATCCGTCAAAATTGAGTGTTGCTGGAACGCCTCCCAGTTCCTTGGTTTTTTCGAAGATAAGCCGGTCAAGCTCTTCCGTGGTGATTCCATCAACCGCATAATTTGCAATGAAATCCAGTAAAGCGATGTTTCGTTTGCTGCTTTCCCGAATACCTTCAATCTGTTGTTTTGTTTTAAGCAATTTTCGATAAGGCACTTCATATCCCTTTAAGCGGTAGATTTCAATTTGCTCATCAATAGGGCCATGACATTTCTTATATTTTCGACCGCTGCCACACCAGCAGAGATCATTTCTTCCAAACTTGTCAGACATTTTATCTCCTCGCATTTACAAATTCGGAGGGAGCAATACGCCCTATAGACTAAGGTGAGCTAAGAGAAACACCGGAAGTTTTCCGATATTGGCGTGGCGAGCATTGAAACGCTTGTGAAAAAGCTCTTGCAAACGCTTCAGATGACGAGTACCCATATCGAAAAGCAATATCGGTTATTCTGTCATTGGTTATGCAAAGATCATTAGCAGCAGCTTTTAATTTACATTGGGCAAGAAATTGTTTATATGTCATACCCATGTGCTCCCGAAACTTTGTAGAGCAGTAATACGGTGAATAACCAACATATGATGACATATCTTGCAGGCTTGGGCTTTCTGTTATGTTATTTTCTACCCACTTTGCCATTGTTTCTATTGTTTGAACAGACATTTGCTTCACTCCTTTCTCCAGTATATCAATTCTCACAGACAATTACCTGATATAAGTTGCACATATGAGATAAAGTGCTTGCCGATAATCTCCGTAATTTGGCTGCAGCAGGAGTTTACGGATGCCTTTAATTACTGTACAGATTATAAATAATTAGCAATTCAAATACTTGTTAAAAGTTATCGTACCATATGTTGCCGCAAATTTCCACTGTCCTTATGCAAGTATTGACTGGACGATACTGGGGATGTAACGGAGAATAGGAAAACGAGGCTGACAAACGCCAGCCTCGTTCTTTATAGTTTGTTGTCAGCGATTCGCTCTCTCAAATTCTCAATTTTAGAGCGGATTGCTTTTATAGTACGTTCAAAGTCCACATCGCTTTTGCCGGTTGGGTCATCTAACCCCCAATCCTCCCTGTGCATACAGGGCAAAAAAGGACACTGCACATTGCAGCCCATGGTCACCACGATATCCACTGGGGGAATCTCCTCCAGCAGCTTACTGCGCTGAGTTCGCTCCATGTCGATGCCATAAATCTGCTTCATCAGCCGCACAGCATCCTGATTGATTTGCGGCTTTACTTCCGTTCCGGCAGAATAGCTTTCAAAGACATCAGACGCAAGGTACTTGCCCAGTGCTTCGGCAATTTGGCTGCGGCAGGAGTTGTGTACGCAGATAAATGCTACTTTAGGTTTGCTCATACTGGAAACCATCCTTTCGTTTTGTTGGCGATTTTTACAAGCAACAGCATCACCGGCACCTCGGTCAGCACGCCAACTACGGTGGCAAGAGCCGCCGGTGAAGTAGTACCAAACAATGCAATCGCCACAGCGACCGACAGTTCAAAGAAGTTGGACGCGCCAATCATCCCCGCAGGGGCGGCAATATCATGGGGCAGCTTCAGCCATTTGCAAGCAAAATAAGCGATGAAGAAAATAAGGAAAGTTTGCAAAACAAGCGGCACAGCAATGAGTAGAATGTGCAGCGGATTATTCAAAATCACATCACCTTGGAAGGAAAACAGCAATACCAAAGTGAGCAGCAGACCAATGCTGGTGGCATTATCAAATTTATGGACAAAGGTGTTTTCAAAATACTCTGTGCCCTTGCGATTTGTCACCAGCACACGGGTCAGAATACCGCCCGCAAGCGGAATGACTACAAATAAAATGACCGATAAAATCAGCGTGTCCCATGGCACGGACACGTTGGAAACGCCCAGTAGGAATTTCACAATCGGCACAAAGGCAACCAGAATAATCAAATCGTTGGTTGCTACCTGTACTACGGTGTAGGCAGGGTTTCCTTTGGTGAGCGTGCTCCAGACGAACACCATCGCTGTGCAGGGTGCCGCACCCAAGAGTACTGCACCCGCCAGATACTCCTTGGCGAGGTCAGGGGCAATCAAGCCCTTAAAAACCACATAGAAAAATAGCGCGGCGATACCGTACATGGTGAACGGCTTGATGAGCCAGTTTGTCACCCATGTGACGAATAACCCCTTTGGGTTTTTCCCCACATTTTTGACGCTCTGGAAATTCACCTTCATCATCATGGGATAAATCATCACCCAAATGAGGATGGCGACCGGAATAGAAACTCTGGCATACTCAAAACGGCCTAAAAATGCAGGAACGGCAGGTAAAAGTTTACCAATTAAAACACCTGCCGTCATACAGAGAGCAACCCACACGGTCAGGTATTTTTGAAAGAAGCCAATGCTTTGTGATTTTTCCTTTGCCATAAATTTACCCCCGTACTTTTTGCAGGATTTTAACGACCTCGTCCTTTTTTAAAACCTTTCCAAAGGAAACGACCTTGCCGTCCACAACCAATGCAGGAGTTGTCATCACACCGTAAGCAGCGATCTGTGTAAAGTCTGTCACATGGTCAATGGTGGCATCCATGCCAAGCTCTTTGAGCGCTTCCAAGGTAGCCGCTTCCAGTTGATTGCACTTTGCACAGCCCGAGCCAAGCACCTTGACGGATGAACCGCTCACTTTTGCTTTTTCGGCTTCCGCAATCGTTTCTGTATTGCAGTCACCGCCACAGCAGCAACCGGAGTTTTTTGCTTTTGCTTCTTCGTCAGCTTTCTTTGCGGCAATTTCGGAGGGCTTGCACATTTCCCCGCAACCACACTGCACCAATTCTTCCTCTGCATTTTTCTTTTTACCAAAACCAAACAATGCCATAATAAAAACCTCCTTAAATTCATGATTAGAAACCTGAATATAACAAATAGAAACCGATGAGCAGGATCACCGCGCCCATGACGATTTTCAAAATAGCGCTGGCTTTTCCATACTTCTCGCTTTGGGAGAGCTTTTGGGCAAAGCCCATGGAAGGCTCCGCAATCACGGCGAGAATGCCGTGCCCAATGAAATAGAGCAGCAGTAGCAAAACACTCCATACAAGGCTGCCCGCCGTGGCCGCAAGGATACCCAAAACCGTAAAGGTCAATCTCGGCAATGACGGCGAAAATCAAAAGTGGAATAACTGTTTTTATATCCTTTGTTTACTCATCCGCAAGTACCTTCAGGGCAGCAACCGGTCTTCACAGCTTTTCCCTCAAAGAAGTTTTTGAGATTTTCTGGAAGTGAATACTCGCCGCAGTCACAAACGGGCTGCACCATGCCGAGCACAGCTCTTAGAATTCCTTCGGCCAGCATGGCTTTGGGCGGTACTTCATAGGCTTGACCTTTGTATGCAAAGGTACGACAGGTCACATCGGTTCCGCTGATTTCACCACAGCAGCCGCAGGTGTTTTCCGCAACAGGTCCGCAGATATCCTGCCCATTTACACGAATGGTGGGCGACGCAAGGAATCGGTAGTGCTCCGCCAGTTCTTTTGTGGCGATCTGTACCTTTTGAAGCCGCATGGTATATCCGGCAGCCTCCAGAGCGGGCGCGATACTGCCCAAAACTTCTTCCAGTACCGCATCGGCGCCGATACAGCGGTCACAGGTATTGAGATCAAGATAGAGATATTCCACAAGCACAGCCTTGGAGGAATCCTCCTCACAAGCCCCGCCGCGGCAGCAATCTACGCTTTTTTTTGCACTGCATTCGCCGTTTGGCGGTGTCCAGCCAGTATCGTCGCCTACATAGGAGATGGCGCCTGCCGGACACTTGTTGCCGCAGCCGTGGCAACGGTCAATGCAGTTTCCGGGTTGCATCACCACAGGGGACGGGGCTTTTGCTTTGTTATAAACACTGTGGGAGCAAAAATCCACGCAGGTTCCGCATTCAGTGCAAGCAAGATAATCGATGACTGGATACCAGTTTTTAGCCATTCTCTTTCCCTCCCATTAAACCAGTAGATACTGGAAAATATTAAACAGATAGCCAACAATGATAATGCCGATGGTGCAGATGGCAATAAATGTGCCCAACAGCTTCGGCTTTACCGCCTTGCGCAGCATGATGATGGAGGGCAGGGAAAGCGTTGTGACTGCCATCATAAAGGAGAGAACCGTACCAAGCTGCGCGCCTTTGTAGAGCAGCGCTTCGGCCACCGGAATCGTGCCGAAAATGTCAGCGTACATGGGAACGCCAAGCAGAGTTGCCAGCACTACCCCAAAAGGATTATTGCTGCCAAGCACCATCTCAATCCAGCTTTCAGGAATCCAGTTGTGGATGATAGCTCCGATGCCCACGCCAACCAGAATGTACGGCAGAACTTTTTTGAAGGTTGACACCACCTGATCCTTGGCGTAAATGACACGCTCTTTGCGGGTTAAGTCAGGCGATTCAATATCTACGCCGCTTGCCGAGCGAATGAATTCTTCCACATAGTTTTCCATGTGAAGTTTTTCAATCAGCGTACCGCCAACGACCGCGATAACCAGGCCCACAACGACATAGACGATAGCGACCTTTGTGCCAAAGATGCTCATGAGCAGAACGAGCGACCCGAGGTCTACCATGGGTGAGGAAATCAGAAAGGAAAAAGTCACGCCAAGGGGCAGTCCGGCACTGGTAAATCCAATGAACAGAGGTATGGAGGAGCAAGAGCAAAAAGGCGTTACCGTGCCAAGCAGTGCTGCCATGATATTTGCCCACACGCCGTGAAAGCGGCTCATAATTTTCTTGCTTCGTTCCGGCGGGAAGTAGCTTTGAATGTACGAGATGATGAAAATCAGCACGCAGAGCAGTACGGTGATTTTTAGTACATCATAGATAAAGAATTGAACGCTGCCACCAATTCGTCCTGTTACATCAAGACCGAACAACGAGAGCAGATTACCGATTAGGGCGTTGAGCCATTTCATTCCAAGCACTTGGTCTTGAAAGAACAGCCACGTATTTTGAAGGATCTCCATAGGGTAAGCGCCTCTCTTTCTTAAATTCAATAGTCATATCAAAAAAACTTGATATGTTGTGCCGAATAAAAGCCATCTTCCATCAGATGGCCGTTATTGATTGCAACAACGAGTATCTTCAGCGGTTGCATTGGGGGTGGTAATTGCTTTTAACAGGAGCATGGCCTCGTGGCTGCCCTGTTCACTGATTTTATAATGTGTCCATTTGCCTTCCTGTCTGCTTTCGACAATACCCGATTCACATAAAATCTTCATGTGATAGGACAAGGAGGACTGACCGATTTCCATTTGATCAATGAGCACGCAGGCGCATTTTTCACCGCTGCGCAGCAGTTCCAAAATGGCAAGCCGCTTTTCATCGCAAAATGCCTTAAATACATTAGCGTTCTTCTCCGGAGTAAGCTCCAACGTTTATCACCTCACATCAAATTATCTTGATATGATATAGTATATGCTTCACATCAAAAAATGTCAATATGAAAGGAAGCGCTGTTTATGAAAATTAAAATCCGTTCACCGACCTAATGCAAGGATACTCTGGACTATTCTTGGCATGTAGACAAAGCAAGAGCCGTTGCGTCAAGTAAGATGC
>ENA-UOOR01004705-UOOR01004705.1-fermentation-metagenome-genome-assembly--contig:-NODE-4705-length-10620-cov-2.691718_pt1 | contig 10620 bp, 9 predicted proteins | sample MGYA00245780_ERZ724029 | MGnify/ENA primary metagenome ERZ724029 (study PRJEB28704, sample SAMN03018315) | fermentation metagenome | biome: anthropogenic terrestrial biome; feature: soil; material... | reverse complement strand
GGTGCACCGCAAAAATGCGCGGCGCACCCCAAATGGAAAGGAGAGCAACATGCCCAAACAAAAACAGCAGGTCGGAAGGTATATGGAAGTTTGGGGAGACACCGTCATCCCTAAGGAGCTGGCTGCCGCCTCGGTCATTTGTATCATTACCTCCATGGCGTTTTTCCTGACGGGACGGGCGTTTTTTATGAGTCATGGCAATCTGAGCGGAGAACTTGCAAAGGGGTATGCGCTGCTGATCGGGATTGTCGGGACCTTTGCCGGCGCCTTTATTTCCGGCGCCCTCTTTAAACCCAAGCGCCGCATTCTGGAAGATGCGTCGGCTGAGGAGATCGAGGAAATTCTTCATGCGGCCGGCATGACATTGGAGGAGGAGATCGACGCGCTGCGCACGGTTTCGCCGGAGGTTGTCCGGGAGATGGAGAATTTCGAGCTTTATTCCCTACTGGCGCTCATTCCGGAGGATTCCCCGAACTTCAAGCCGGAGTACCGCATAAAGGCAAGGGAAAAGAGCTCTGTGAATCAGGGAAAAGCGGAGGAAAAGTAATATGACCACAATTTTACTTGCCATCGTTGCTGCGGTCGCGGGTGGATTTTTATATACGATCGTCGGCATTATCCCGGGGACGGACGAAACAGCCACCATGGTTCCAACCACAATTATCCTGGTGCTGGCAGGCGCGCCAGCCGGTGTCCTCTTCGCATGGGAGGTGGGAATCATTGTCGCCATGCAATGCTCCCATACCATTCCCACCGCAATGACCGGCCTTCCCGGAAGTACCATGGCCGTCCCTCTTGTACAGAGCTGTGTCCTTGCAAAGCGCCTGGGTGTTCCCCATATGGCCATGCGCAAAATGGCGGCTGGCTCCGTGGTGGGCACAATTTTCGTTTTGCCCGTCGCCATCATCGTGGCGCTACTGCTCTCTCCCCTGGGCAGCATCATCGCGTCTCACTCCGGCCTGATTTTTACCGTCTGCGCGGTATTGGTGGCCTATATTTCTTCCGCCCGCTGGTGCGCCATCGCCGCCATCATCCCGTTTGCCATTTTCATTCAGGCGCTCCAGCGCATCGCCATTGAGGGGCACGGCTCCACGGTGTTTACTTCCATTTTCATGGGCATTACCATCGGACCGATGATTTACGAGCTGTTTGGAACCCTGAGCCCAAGCCGCCGGAAGCAATTCGCCAAAGACGAACCCAATGAATCCTGGATTGCACCCGACAGCAAGCAGAAGCTTTCCCTGTTCCCAAATCCGTTCGGTCAGCTGACTCGCAGCCAGATCGCGCAGTGCGGCCTGTGGAGCGCAATTTCCAGCGTGGGCTTTACCATGAGCCCGGTGGGCATGACCGTGCTTGCGGGCGAGGCGTCCGGAGGGCGGAAGAAAGAGCTCTACGACCGTATTTCGACCTGTCTCGGCGTACAGAACGCTACCTGCAACGCCACCTACATGGCCGGATTGATTATCCCCCTGCTAGGTCTTGGCGGCGTTGCCATCGGCGGTGTGGCGGCCGGCCCCGCAGCCCCGCTTTTTGCCTGTGCTCCCCGGTTTGAGATCGGGAACAACCTCTCCCAGATTCTCTCTCTCTCGGACTATGTTTTATTTGGGATCATCGGCGTTGTCGGCGGGGCGCTGTGCGCTTATCCCATCGGAATGCACAAGGCCCGTTCCTGGACGGAGCTGATGCTCCGTGTGGTCAGTCAGGAGGCGCTCATTGGCGCTTTCTGCGGCCTGGTCGTCATGCTGTCTTTCTACGAGGCGGGGATTCTGGGTGTGTTTCTGGCACTGACCATTGGCCTTGTGGGCGGATTTTTGCATACTGTGTTCGGCGTCCATACCGGGATTCAATTCATGACCTATTATGCATCCGCCTGGATTGTCACCAATCTTCTGTCCATCGCTTCTGTGCTGACCTGATTCAATGCGGGCCGTCCTGCGATGGGCGCGGATTCTCCGGAATGAATCGCTTACTATTTTGCGTTTCTCTTACACACATATTTTCCGCCTCTGCATGGTCCATGCAGAGGCGGAAAATATGTGCAAGAAGCAGGTTGAAAGGGGAGTCGGACAATGTCGGATCTAGGCCCGCAGTTTCTTCTGGTAGGCAAGCTGTTTGTTTTGATGGGACTGGGTATTCTGCTTCGCAGGCGGAACATTATCCCGGAACAGGGGAAAAAGCTGCTGACGGATCTGGTGATCAACCTGATTCTGCCCTGCAGCATCTTGAGCTCGTTTCTCGTGGAGTTGACGGTGGAGCGTCTGCGGCAGACAACGGAGATCTTTGTCCTCTCCGTGGGCATTCAGATGTTCAGCTACCTCTGGGGCCTGCTCGCCTACCGCCGGTGCGCGCCAGAGCACAAAACGGTGATGCAGTATGCCACCGTCTGCTCCAACTCCGGAATCCTTGGAACGCCGATCGCAGAGGGAATTTTCGGCGCAGAGGGAACCTTATTGGCGGCGGTCTTCCTGATCCCCCTGCGGGTGGTGATGTGGACGCTGGGGTTGTCCTTTTTTACCCGAAAAAGCGGGAAGCTCTCCCTGCAAAAAATTGTGGCCCATCCCTGTATCGCCGCCGTATTGATTGGACTTTTGCTCCTTTTAACGGGAGTCCATCTACCCCTTTTGGTGACGGACACACTGGAGACAGTGGGCAGCTGCAATACCGCCGTTTCCATGGTGCTGGTAGGCAGTATTGTGGCGGATATGGAGCCGCGCTTGCTGATACACCGGGACACCCTCTGCTATTCCGCGGTACGGCTTGTGTTGCTGCCCCTTCTAGTCCTGCTGGCGTGCTGGGCGCTTCACATCGACCCGCTGGTGAGGAATCTCTCCGTCGTCCTTACTGCTATGCCCGCAGGTGCCACCACGTCAATCTTGGCACTGCAATACCATGGAGACGCTCCGTTTGCGTCGGCTTGCACGGCTGTGACGACGGTGTTGTCCCTTGCCGCCATACCCCTGTGGTGCGCAGTGCTCCTGTGAGGGAATGCAATGAAACAGATAAAATGGACCCATGCACTGGGGAATACCCGGTATATTGAGTCGGATTCGAAAACTCCGCTTGAGTATGAAGCTTATACAGAGTACGGAATTGCCCTCAGGAGTTCGGGCCTTCCTGCGTCATGATTCATTTTACGGCCGGATAGGACGCCGGATTCTCGCTGTGCCTGAGAATGCCGCGGATACGCGCGGTTCCATAGATGCCCGGACCTACTTAGAATACAGTCCATAGTGATTGCCCCTCCCTGGTATTTGGCGTCGTTATTGTTGCCATTTTACCATGAGAAAAATCACTATGGATTTTTTTGCTCAAGTGTCCAACTTCATCTTGCAATCGGAACCGGGCGGCGGTTTGCTCTTATTCGGCCAAGATTGTGTCGATGCCCTGACGAAGCGTATCCTCGTCCATGCTTCCGGAGGAATAGGTCTGCGCGTTCCCCTCAGTGTCGATGTAGCCGCGTCCCACGCGCCAGAAGTCCGTCAGTGGGCGGTGCGACCAGAGCTTTTGGCGGTACAACATTTCATCCAGTTCCGCAATCCGGACGCCGTCCTTGTCTGCGGGAATATGTTTTGCTTCAATATCTATCGCTATTTTGCAAAGGTAGAGGTTTGTCCCAATGCCCGCCGTGGCGGTAATGCCCGTGGCGGCAAGAACCTCGTGGATCATCCTCATGGCAAGCTCTCGTGCCGTGAGATGATTAGGATGCAAGATAGCGCGTCGCTTCAATAAACACCTCGTCAATAGAGTACACATGGATGTCCTCCGGCGCGATGTACTTGAGGTAGATCGCATAGATTTGGGTGCTGACGGACATATACTTTGCATCTGCGGTGTAGCGACAATATAGGAAAGCGCCAGCGAAGGATCAGCGTTCAACTCCGGTGCATTGGCAGACTGCCCGGTAAGCTGCCACCCAAGTGCTTTACTTTTCCGCAGGACGTTTACTTCCTTGACCTTCTCCACGACCTCGAACAGCCGCGCACGCCCCGGTATGCCGTAGGCTTTCAACGACGGTGACACGGCAAGGCAGATAGTTTTCTCTGTCCGGCTGGCGTCGGCGACAACAGGTTTGCGGTCATCGGGTTAAGTCCACGCTCCATACATTCGACAGAGGCATAAAAGGATTTGAGGTCAATGGCGATATAGATTTTTGAGCTGCCCTTCATGATTCTCATATTCTTTCAGCCGCAAGAGGAGACCTCAGCATCCATCCTCAACATCGCGCCATGTCGTTTCGAAATCGTGGGTATACCACGGATCAGCGACATCGCCGGGGCGGTCGGTGTACTCCATCAGCAGATGCAGCTTCCCAGCGTAGTCCCCGCCGCAGATACAATACATATTGCGGAGATTCTCCGCGTCCATGCCGATAAGCAGATCGTAATTGTTGTAGTCACGGTTCGTGAGCTGCTGTGCCGTGTGGCCTTTGCAGGAGATGCCATGCTCGGCAAGCTTTTCCTGCGCCGGCGGATAGACCGGGTTTCCGATTTCTTCTCTGCTGGTCGCCGCCGATGCAATTTCGAACCGCTTCTCAAGCCCGGCCCTCTTCACCATGTCCTTCATCACAAATTCCGCCATCGGACTGCGGCAGATGTTGCCGTGGCAGACGAACAGTATTCTCATAACAGCTTTCCTCCGGAACGTCCATTTCATGCACAGTATAGCATGGATCGGCGTTTGCGTCGAGCGGAAAGCACTTGTAAACATTGTTATATTCAGCATAGATTTAAGCGCCTGCTGATTTACACCGGCAGGCGCTCTGCGCTGGGGGAAAGGAGAGGAAGGTGAGAGGTAGGAAGCAATTTGGACATTTAAAGTCCATGCCGTTTTTGCTACATTTCTCTTGTTTTATGTACCTGTCCCGGTGCTATCCACATAGCTGCGGAGGCATTCATAGGCCTGCTTCTGAACATCATCCATGGAGCCGGCCGCCCTCGAGGCGGTGGTCAGAGCGTCCTCCCAGTAAGAGCGCAGGTCATCATCTCCGGCGGCAGCGGCACCGGTCATCCGTCGGCACAGCGTATTCATCTCCGTCTCCGGCAGCGCCCCCAGACAGGTGAGGAAACGAGCATACTGGAGAGAAAAGTCCATAATCAGATCCTCACCGGTGAGATCGTCGGCCGAGAGCAGATTGCTTTCCATCAGCAGATTCCGCAGATCGGAGTCAAAGGCGGGGGAGTCGACGCCGTAGTCATTGGCCAGTTCGCCGCTCAACAGCACCCGTTTTCCGTTTTCCACCACGAAGGGGAGAATGTAATACTCGCCGGACGGGCTGTCCAGTGCAATCCAACCGTCCTCGGTGATATAGGTGCCGCCGGCCATAACCACCTTCTCCGGCGTAGCAGTGTGCACCAGAATGGACTGGGTGTAGACCTCTATACTAAGACCGTGGACGGTCATCGTGCGTGCCAGTCCCAGGGAGGCAATGCGCCAGTCGTCCGGGTTCCAAGCGATCCAGTTGGTATACCCCTCCACATTGTCGAGGATGCTCTGGCAGGCCGCCTGCGCCTGGCTTTGCGCTGCCGCCAGCACATCGTCCGGCACGTCGATGCCGTCCGCTAAATGATCGGTATAGGTTTTGCCGTCCCCGTAGTAGAATTTCAGAGCCTTCCCGTCGCAGCAGATCCGGCGGGTGCACACGGGCAACTGTTCCTCGGCGGTGTCGCAATAGGTGAGTGTGCCAACACCGTCCCCGGAGACAGTCCCCAGCCACAAACCCATCAGCTCCGGTGTCAGGCGGGTTACCAGCGCATTCAAATCGGCCCGATAGAGCTTGCCGCCCTTTTGAATGAGCATGGCGGGATCATGGGCTCTGCTTGCGTCGTCAAAGGCGTAAACGCAGTCGTCCCCAACGGTAAAGAGCTGGTCAAGACTGCCGTAGCCGCCGTAGAGCAGGTTCAGCTTGCCGTCCTCGCCAAAAAAGTAATAGCGGTTCATTCCGTCGCTGGTGAGCACAAAGCCGTCATAGCCGAAGAGATCAGTAAAGGGGGAGATAGAGACCCAATCGGGGTTCTCCAGGATATTCTGCGCGCTATCCGAGGTGCACAGCTGGGCAAAGCGATGATAGACGTTTTCCCCGGCGGTGTTGTCGTAGACTACGTAGCAGGCACAGATGCCGTCACCCGGCCAGTTGCCCACGAGGATACCCCGATCCGGCTCCGCACCCTCGCCCTGATACTGGAAGCTGTCCACCAGCTCGCCCCAGTCCTGTCGGGAAAAAGGCTCCGTGACCACCTGCGCCGATCCGTGAAGCGCCAAGGAATCAATGGGCACTGTCAGCACAGGTTTCTCCGTGGGCTTTACCGCGGCAGACACGGCCAGCGCGGCGTTGTAGCGGTTGGAGACGAAGTGATAGCCATTTTCCACCGTTTGCAGCGTCACCACCTTGCCGCCGTTTGCCATGAAGGTATCGTCGTAGTACAAGGAGACAAGATCTCCCTGCCGCGCACCAGCGGTAAAGGTCACCGCACTGCGGTAATTGGTATCGCCGTGGGAATGGTAATAAGCGTTGTATTCCCTGTGATAATCGAAAAAGTTCAGCCCAATCTGGTTTGTTTCCTCCAGCGTCAGACCAATGTTCTCCGTCAATACTGCATCCATGGCAGAGACTGACAGCTTATCTGTGGGACAGATTTCCTCTCCGCTTTCGTCAAACGCCCCAGTTACCTGGCGCTCCTCATCCGTCATGACTTCCTCCTGCCCCGTTCCGCAGTAGAACAGTTCAAAGAGGTCAATGTCCTGCGGTACGGCGTACAGAGAGGACAGAAACTGGTTGTGAATATTGTAGTTTTCGCCGTTAAAAAATTCATCATTGAAATACGCCAGTTCCTCCGCTCTCAGCGCCACGGCAGGCTCCGTTGGGGAGGGTTCCGCAGCTGCTTCCGGCTTCGCACCAGTAAAGGTGCAGCCCACGGTGAGCGCGGCAGCGAGAATGACCGCGACCACGGTGGCCCCCAGCATTTTCGGCCGTCTGGCGATAAGCGTCACCCGCTCCCGAATGCTCTTTTTGCTGCCGGTCATGGTAGTGGCGGTGCAGAGCAGTGCCGACGGTTTGTGCTTTGTGCAGGTGAGGTCGATGAGAGTGTTGCCGTACTCGATGCGCTCGGCCTCTCCCATGCGGCAGATGGTGCCCTCGTCACAGGCCAGCTCCGCGTCCTGCCGGGAGAGCATGGCCGCCCACCAGACAAGCGGATTGAACCAGTGCAGCGCCAGACACGCGCAGCGCAGCAGCGCCCAAAAATGGTCGCCGTGACGGAAGTGAGTCTTTTCATGTTCCAGTGCGTGGCGGAGCGCCGCGGCATTCCCCTGTACCTCCGGTGTGATATAGACCGTGGGGTGAACCAGACCAAACAGGCAGGGCGTCTCCACCGCATCCGTGACATAGACCGGCAGCGGGTAATCCGGCTCTTCCAGCCGCACCCGCCTCCTTTTCAGCGACCTTCTGAAATCCGCGTTGGAGAGGACGAAGACCAGCAGCATGATGAAAGTCCCGATTTTCCAGACGCCGGTAAAGATTTCGCGTGCATTCAAAACGGTTTTCATTCTGGAAAAGTCCGCCTCGCTCTTATTTGTCGCAATCGTGGTGGGAAAATGGCCCATATAATCCGTGGAATAGTACCCTTCCACGCTGCCGGTGCCTGTATGCTCGATCCCATCGATTCTCCGCAGAGTCTCCGCATCCTGCACCACCTGCACTCGCAGGGCAGTATTCATGACGCTCAGCGCCGTGCTGCCAAAGCTCACCGGCACAAGCAAGCGGATAAGCACAAGCGCCCAGAGGGCGTATTGCAGGCGCAGACTGATCTTGCCCCGGAGCAAATGCCGGAGAAGGACCACCGCGAGAATCAAAACAGAGGACGATAAAATCCATTCCATCATTTTGACGCCTCCTCCGCCTGTTGCAGAATAGCCCGAAGATCATCGATCTCTTCTCTGGAGAGATCCTGCTTTTTCGTCATGGCGCTGAACATCATGCTGATGCTGCCGTGATAGGCGCGCTGCAGGAGGGAGGAAGTTTCCTCTGCAACCACATCTTCCCGGGAAACGGCGGCGTGAAACAGCTTGGCCCGTGCCTGCATTTTATAAGTGACGATGCCCTTTTCCTCCATGCGGCGCACCATGGTGGTCACCGTACTTTTGGCCCAGTGGGCAGACTGCCCCAGTTCACGTACCAGCTCCATCAGGGTTTTGGGCCGTTCCCACAGGGCTTCCATCACCGTCCATTCACTTTGGCTCAGTGTAACAGTAATGTGCTCCATCCAAATCACCTCTATTTGGTTTACTTCTGTAGGCCGAACGTATCACAAAGGATTACATATGTCAACCACAAAATGATGACAACTTGGCCGAGAGCTTCCCTACGTTGAGAAGATCGCAGAAATGTACTGGGGAGAATCCGAAATTGAAGCGGTCTACGATGAAATTGTAAAGCGGGACAACGTCTCTCATAATATGGCGGCCCTGACATTCCGTGCCTGCCGCGATTACATGGAGGTGGACAATCTCGACCAGCTTCTTTCCACCGCGTCTCCTGCACAGCAGAAGCGGCTTTACGGGCTGCTGCAAGCGCAGTCTGTGATTGACAGCAACTTTGGAACAAAGGTTGTCAACAAAGGGGATGCAATCCACAACACGCAATATACGTTCGCTGGTTTAGCCGACGTGTACAATAGCGTGATGATGGATGTGTCGGGTGCGTCCCGCATCCCGGTGACAAAGCTGTTTGGCCGTTCTGCCGCGGGGATGAACGCCACGGGTGAGGGCGATTTGCAAAACTACTACGACTACATAGACACGCGCCGGGAAGGTGATCTGCGCCCCATTATGGAACGATTGCTACCGGTGATGGCGCTTTCCTGCTGGGGAGAAATTCCGGATGGGCTTGACCTTGCGTTTCCGCCGCTGTGGACGCCCAAGGCATCTGAGGTCGCTGATATTGCGGATAAGAAGGCCGGGGTTGTTGAAATTGTCCGGGGAGACCGGTATGTTTGACAGCATCCCCGACGAGCAGATACGGCAGAATGCCGGTGTTTCTTATCAGGATCAGCAGGCAATGCACGATCCGCTGGCGGGTCTGACTATGGATACGGTCCCCATGGCTGACGGAGGGGCCGGCAGTGGCAATTTTAATCATGCTGGGCGCCCCGGAGAAGTGGGTGGGTCCGGCGGAGGTGGGGGCTTGACAAGCGGCGCTCAAGGTGGTATCCTACAATCTTCTCAAATGCCGGAATGGAGCAGCAAACAGTCAAAGGAACCGTTCGACTATTGGGAACTGTCAGCCGATAAAACAGGATTTCCGCGTCGGTGGGTTGCGAAAGATTTTTCACCATCCACAAGGGCACAGCATTTTGAGCATCACGGTTCCTCTATCGGAGCAGCCAGTGAAGAAGAGTATGTGCAAAAGGCCAGAGCATTTCTGACGGCTCCGCGCGGGAAACACGGAGACGCTTTTGTAAGATCAAACGGAGATGTTTGCCGCTATGATTACGAGGGCGGACTACATGCGGTGGCAACGAGTTCTGGGACGATAAAAACATTTTGGAATCTAATGCCGATCGTGGAAACAGAAATGCAGTGCGATACTGGGAGAGGGATAAACTTGATAATGGAAAGTAATAAAAAATACCCCTGCCCGATTTGCGGAGCAATGTGCATGAGTGAACCAAAGGGCAGCTTCGATATCTGCCCGGTATGCGGGTGGGAGGACGATTACGTGGGGCGTGATTATCCGAACGATCCGGGTATGAACGGAGACTGGAGTATCAATCAAGCAAAAAAGGCGTGGGCCTCTGGCGAAACAATCAAGAAAAATTATCCGAACCCCAACAAAAAATAATTTCATCTCAAAGCGTCAGGCGTATGCCCGGCGCTTTTCTGATACTCCGGCCGCTTTTTGTTATCCACCACTACGCAAAGAATCACCGCCGCTATGGTGGATTTCTCACCGTTTTCCCAAATCTTTTCGTTGGATACATCATCACCGACAAGGATATTGGTAATGTCCCACGCATACATTTCCGCCCGTTCCATGTTACCGGCGTTTACTGCGTCAATGACCGGCTGGAGCAGGTTGTAACGAGTACTTTTTTCGGGGTTTTTGAAGTCCAGACAGATGACCTCATAGCCCAGCTTTTTTAGAAATTCCGAGGTATAGTGGAACAGCTCCGCTTTTGGATCGCTGATGACAAGGCTCTCTCCGGAAAGCCCCAGCAGACAGATGGTCAGGGTATGGGTATCCTCCGAAATGTAATAAAGCCGTTCCGGTGGTTCTCCTAACTCCTTTCCGCCGATCCTGTCCATTCCCACCACAATCCCGCCCTCGGAAAATAGCTGATAGGGATCGGCTTTTTCCTTCTCCGGCTCCTGCTCCGTCGAAGCGGAATCCGGTGGTTCCTGCGGTGGTTTGGTAATCCCGGCAGCCCCAAGGTCGTATTCTACCGTTTCAAAATCTTCATCCTGAACAAAACCCTCCTTTTTTTCGTTTTCTATGGCAACGGGCGGCAGTTCTGCGGTTTCGTCCTGTACCGCCGCACTTTGCCCGGTGTCCTCCTGTACTTCCTTTTTCTCCTGCATGAACGGCAGATCAGAATATCCGGTGTCCAAAAGCTCCCGGATAAGTTC
>ENA-UOOR01004704-UOOR01004704.1-fermentation-metagenome-genome-assembly--contig:-NODE-4704-length-10622-cov-9.856156_pt1 | contig 10622 bp, 10 predicted proteins | sample MGYA00245780_ERZ724029 | MGnify/ENA primary metagenome ERZ724029 (study PRJEB28704, sample SAMN03018315) | fermentation metagenome | biome: anthropogenic terrestrial biome; feature: soil; material... | reverse complement strand
GGCTGCCGCTAACACAGATGAAATTATGAATATTAATGCCGAATAAGACGACAAACCTCATAGAAATTCTCTAAATAGAAAAGGAGGGATATTATGCCATTAACAGCTGATCTCTTATCTCAAGCGAACCAAATCCGCCGGTCCCATGTGGGAGACGAGGTACACCTTAGAGGGCTAATTGAGATCTCTAATCATTGCCGCTGTAACTGTCTGTATTGTGGTCTAAGAAAAGATAACCGGAAAATTAGCCGTTACCGAATGACCACCAAAGAAATACTGATCTCCGCTCGGTTAGCCGTCGAATTTGGTTATGGAACTGTTGTTCTGCAAGCAGGAGAGGATCCGGAGTTTGCTCCAGAGGCGATCGCTACTTTAATTCAACAACTTAAAAACTTGGGTCTAGCGGTTACCCTCTCTCTGGGGGAGTGGGACCGTCAGACGTATCTCCTCTGGAAACAGGCGGGCGCCGACCGCTACCTAATGAGACACGAAACAGCCAACCCTAAACTGTATTCAACTTTAAAGCCAGGAAAAAAACTCCACGATCGACTGAAGAACCTGGAAACTCTTAGAGAACTGGATTATCAAATCGGAGCCGGTTTCATGATTGGGTTACCCGGCGATTATGATCCGGAGCATAGAGCGGATCTCGCTTTACTCGCGCGCCTTCAGCCTGATATGGTTGGCGTCGGTCCGTTTCTACCTAACCCCGATACCCCGTTGGGAAATTTTAAAGCGCCCACCATTGAAGAGGCCCTTTCGCTCTTAGCCAAAGTTAGATTAACCCTCCCTTCCGCTCATTTACCAGCCACCACCGCCCTGGAGACCCTCTGTCCTCAGGGACGCCGTTGGGGATTGGAAGCAGGGGCTAATGTCATCATGCCTAACCTCACACCTTGGCGCTATCAGCAGCACTATCAGCTTTACCCAGGAAAAGCTCAAATTAGAAGTCCGGTCGACAATCACCATACCTTAGTGAAGCTCTTGGAAGAACTGGACAGACCGCTAGGAAAAGGACCAGGACATAGTCTACTCAGGGAAAGGAGACAAAATGATGGACAAGCAAACCGCATGGATTAATGAACCAAAAATTTGGGATCTTTTGGAGGAAGGTCGCCTCAAAAAAAACTATAGGGAAATCCTGAAAAAGGCCTCTACCGCCAAAGGATTATCTCCTCTGGAAGCCGCCGCTTTGCTACAGGCCCCGGATAACGAACTGTGGGACGAAATCTTTAAAACAGCCCGCCAGGTAAAGGAGGAAATTTATGGCCACCGGATCGTGCTCTTTGCTCCGCTGTATATTTCTGACTATTGCATAAACTCCTGCCTTTATTGTGGTTATCATCAGCAAAACCAAACCAAAAGGCGACGGCTCTCCCAACAAGAGATTGAAAATGAGGTTCAACTTCTGGAGGAAATGGGACATAAAAGATTGGCGGTGGAATGCGGAGAAGATCCGGTTAACGCCCCCCTTGACTACATTTTAGAATCCATAAAAACGATCTACCGTGTGCGTAAAGCAAACGGAAATATTCGACGAGTCAATATTAATATTGCCGCTACCACCATCGAGGATTACCGACAGCTAAAAGCTGCGAACATCGGCACCTATATACTCTTTCAAGAAACTTACCACCGTTCTACCTATGAACAAGTTCATCCTTCCGGGCCTAAACACGATTATGATTGGCATACCACCGCTTTTGACCGCGCCATGAAGGCTGGAATTGACGATGTAGGAGCGGGAGTCCTCTTCGGGCTTTATGATTACCGCTTCGAAATTCTGGCTCTGCTTCTCCACGCCGCCCATTTAGAGGAGGTCTTTGGCGTTGGACCCCACACCGTCTCTGTTCCCCGACTACGGGCGGCGACCGGGGTTGACTTGTCAGCTTTTCCTTTAGTCACCGATCAGCAATTCCGGAAGATTGTCGCCATTATTAGATTAGCTCTTCCCTATACCGGTATGATCCTCTCCACCAGGGAGGAACCGAGCTTACGCCGGGAGGTAATCTCCCTCGGCATCTCACAGGTGAGCGCCGGTTCATGCACCGGTGTGGGCGGCTATAGTCACAGAAAGAATGGGGTCAGCCAACCTCAGTTTGAAGTGGCCGATCGGCGTACGATGCCCCAAGTCTTGGAGGAGCTAACCGCCGACGGTTATATCCCCAGTTTTTGTACAGCCTGTTACCGCCAAGGTCGAACCGGAGACCGTTTCATGAGTCTGGCCAAGACCGGAGAGATCAAGAAAGTATGCGCTCCCAATGCCATTCTCACCTTTCAAGAATATCTTCTGGACTACGCTCCGGAACTTACCCGCATTAAGGGTCAAGCCGCCATTGAAAAAGAGTTGCGCCAGTTACCTCCGGAAATCAAAGACGAAGTGAACGCCAGGCTTCAAAGGATTAATGAAGGAGAACGGGACCTTTATTTCTAAAAAAAGAAAGGTTAATAATTTGATTATGCAATTTCTTAAATTGAGGAGGAGAAGCGATGCCCGGATTAAACGAAACCCCAACCTCATCCCGGTTCCGGATCGCCATTGTGGGAAGGCGAAACACCGGCAAATCCAGTATCCTTAATGCTTTAACCAACCAATCAGTTGCTCTGGTTTCAGAGGTAGCCGGCACCACCACCGACCCGGTAAGTAAAAGCATGGAACTTCTTCCCCTAGGTCCTGTTGTTTTCATTGATACCGCCGGTATTGATGATTTGGGTCTGTTGGGAGAAATGAGGGTAAAACGAACCTACGAAATACTACACCGGATTAACCTGGTTGTCCTGGTGCTCGATGGTCAGTTTGCCCCTTCAGAGTGGGAAAAGAAGATCCTAACAATTATCAAGGAGAAGAACCTTCCCGTCGTTGGGGTAATTAATAAGGTAGATGCCCCAAATTACAATAGCGTCAAAAAAAAGACCTGGGAAGAAGAACTCGGTATTGACCTGGTTGAAGTCTCAGCCCTCACTGGTCGGGGGATTGATGATTTAAAGGCAGCGCTCATCCGTAAGGCCTCCTATGCTGATGAGAATCGGCCTCTGATCTCCGATCTGATTAATCCGGGTGAGTTGGTAATACTGGTTGTCCCGATCGATAACGCCGCCCCTAAAGGTCGATTAATTCTCCCCCAACAACAAGTAATCCGCGAACTTTTGGACCACCAAGCCATCGCGGTAATAACCGGCGACAACCAGTTAAAACCGACCCTCAACAATCTAAAGTCCCAACCGGCGCTGGTGGTTACTGACTCTCAAGTTTTTGGTCCGGTCTCAACCATCATTCCGCTGGAGATTCCATTAACCTCTTTTTCGATTATTATGGCTCGTTACAAAGGAGATTTAAAAACGCTGGTCAAAGGGGCAAAAGCTGTAACCGGCTTAAAACCGGGAGACCGCGTCTTAATCGCCGAAGCCTGTACCCACCATCGTCAAGCGGACGATATCGGCGCCGTTAAAATTCCCCGCTGGCTACAGAAGAAGGTAGGAGGCAATCTGGATTTTAATTGGTGCGCCGGTTTTGATTTCCCTCCGGACTTAGCGAGTTATAAGTTAATTATCCATTGCGCAGGCTGCATGCTAAGCCGAAGGGAGATGCTCTACCGGATCTCCCTGGCAACGGCGGAACAACTTCCCATTATTAATTACGGAGTTTTAATCGCCTATCTTCACGGTATTCTACCTCGGGCACTCTTACCCTTTAGGGAATTATCTCACCCTTTGTAATAAAGATAACATGTTAAGAAATAGTCTAGTCTCTACCTTTTATGTTGTTCAAGCACATGTTTAATTGAAAAGGTTTCTTCAGAAACCAGACGATTCCTTAGGTAAATAAATGTCGGGGGATTACACTTTTATAGTGTGATTTTTTTTCCAAAACCATTGGTCATTTTCTGGTTAGTGCCTCATTATAAAATTAATACTGATTAGTATCGTTCAACCTGGCTACTGAACACACACGGAAAGGCGCCGAAAATCAGAGTCGGATGATCGAGAAGCATCATTGATTTTCTAGACTAATTGAGGAGGGCTGTATATGAAAGAGATTAAAAAGGTTCGGTCATACTTAGTCATTGTATCTTTATTCCTTTTTATGGTGGGTGTTTCCACATTAACCGCTCTTGCGCAGGAGCTAACAGAATTTAAGGCTGATTTTACCACGGTTGAAGCTAAAGGCAAAATCATTTCAGGAACAATCTATATAAAGGGAGATAAAATCAGACAAGAAGTAGAGGAAGATGGAGGCACACTAGTGACGATCTTAAGGCTTGACCGGAAAGTATCTTGGATCTTAATGCCGGATAACAAGTATATGGAGGTCTCGCTTCCGTTCGACCCTAACCAACCGCAGAATCAAGACTTTGAAATGGCAACGATTGGTCAGGAAAAAATTAATGGCTACGACTGTGATATCATTCAGTACACTTATAAAAAGAAATCCTTAGGAGTTCTTAAACAGTGGGTAGCGAAAGAATTAAAATATGCCATCAAGATCGAAAGCCTGGATTCTAAAGGAAAAGTAACCAGTACCACCGAGTATAAGAATATTTCCCGGGGAATACTGGATGATTCCCTGTTTGAGCTTCCAAAAGGGTATAGTAAGTTTTCTTTATTTGGAAAGTAATACCTTATAAATTTTGAGGATCATTTTTGTTTCTTAGAACCTTATTAACCATATTGGCGCCCAACAATCGAAAAGAGCTAAAAAAGAGGCTATCCCGAAAAATAACAGGGACGGCTTCTTTGTGTTGTATCCTTTTTAAAAGGTCCCAATACAATATATAGTGTTTGACTGGTATTAGGTTATCAATATATTGTATCGGGATAATTAAATCAAAAGGCAACGCAAAAAGCCCGGAACTGAATATATCTTGACTTTTTGCTTAGAGGGCGCGAAAAAACCAGTCTATTTGCTTTAAAAATATTATGTAAACAAATATATCTCTTCTATCCTTTCGTATGCTTAAAATCCCAGCTAAATACGATATTATATCATGGTCGACAACTATAAACCCTTCTGGTATAATGCATCAAGTCAGCGGCCCCCAAGACCCGATATCCCAAAACCAACTGGTCAAGCATGGGAAAGATACCGGCACGCACAAGCTGCGCGAAAATCTTACAAAGGGGTAATGTGACTATGAAGCTAAGAAATAAATGGATTATGAAGGTAATAACCTATGGTTTCCTATTAATCAATCTGTTGGTGAGTACCTCTCCGGCTTATGCCTGGACTTACAATGTCCAGTGGGGCGACTCTCTGTTCAAATTATCAGAACGTTATGGTACACAGGTAAATGAACTCAAGAACGCCAACAAGCTTTCGTCTGATAGAATATTCGCTGGCCGGAAAGTATGGATTCCTGATTCCAATCCCATGCCTAATACTCAGCTCTCTAGCATCCATTATAATAATGATCTCTATCTATTAGCGCGTCTGATTAACGGAGAGGCACGTGGTGAATTCTTTGAAGGACAGGTTGCTGTCGGGGCCGTTATCCTTAATCGGATAAAATCAGGGCAATTCCCTCCTACCATTGCTGGCAATATCTATCAAGGGAGGCAATTTGAATCCGTGGCTAACGGAGAGATTTGGCAACCGCTGACGACCAGTTCCCTTAAAGCCGCAGAAGCCGCTTTATCTGGATGGGATCCGTCAGGTGGGGCGCTGTATTTTTACAATCCGGCTAAGATCTATAGTAAATACAACTGGATCTGGTCGCGTCCGATCATTAACCGGATCGGCGCTCATGTCTTCGCTTTATAAAATTGACACTAAGCGCAAAACATCAAGATCTTTTCTTCACAACACCATAGGAGAAAATTGAAGAGGGTGTCCCAAAATAACCGGAACACCCTCTTCTTCAATAACTTCTGCATACAGCCATGCTCCAAACGCAACGACCCGTCTCCGGTGTCAAGAGGGGGAGGAATGACGGCATCTGCAGGAAAAAGGCGTAAATACTCATGTTCGATTTATTAAAGAAATTAGTTTTATCTACTATTATATTTTCTTACTATTTCAAAGAAAGCATCTATGTTTTCCATAGGTGTCTCAGGTGGTATATCGCAGCCAGATGATATAATAAAATTATTATAGTTGCTTGTTTTTTCTAATAAGATATGAACTAATTCAGGTTCTAGCATTATTTGCATCAATGCCTAATAACCTTGCCGTTAGAGAAAATGGACCAATTTCTCCAGCAAAGGAAGGACGATCTAATATTTTTTTCTGACATTAACTCTAGTCCAGGATATGTCATTATAGGCATTGGTTGTACTTCTTTATTTAATGTTATTTCTTTGACCCAAGTGTTCATATTTTTATCCATAGTTTTTACTCCTTTCTTTATTTAAGGCTTTGTATGTCTTAATTTTAAGATAGGAATTCTTCATTTGCGATTCAATAGTATCACCGAATTATATGGAAATCAATCCCTATTCCTACTTGACTCAAAAGCGTTCTCTATGGTAGCATACAAGCATGTAGTAAGATTATTATACACAAAAACAGGCAGGGGTAAAAATGAATATCATTAAACGATTCCTCAGCTATTACCAGCCATACAGAAGGCTGTTTTTTATGGATATGTTCTGCGCGCTAATTGCTGCCGGGGTGGATCTGAGCTTTCCGATATTGGTACGATTTTTGCTGAACAACGGTTTAAACAGACAGGCCTATGACCTTGTCGTTCAAATCGGTCTTTTGATGTTGGCGCTCTATATTCTTCAGTATTTTTGCAATAACTTCATAACCTCCTGGGGACATATCATGGGCGCCAGAATGGAATATGATATGAGGAATGAGATTTTTTCCCATCTTCAGAAATTATCCTTTACTTATTACGATAATAATAAGACCGGTCAAATCATGTCCAGAATAGTAAATGATCTTTTTGACATCTCCGAACTGGCCCATCACGGTCCGGAAGAAGTCTTGATCTCCTTCATTAAGATCTTCGGCTCTTTTATTATCCTTCTGACTGTAAATGTTAAATTAACTTTGATTACCTTTACCCTGGTACCGCTTATGGTCTGGTTCGGTCTTCTTTATAACGGTAAAATGAAAGCGGTCTTTGCGAAAAACAGGCAAAAAATCGCAGAAGTCAATGCCCAGATCGAAGATAGCATTGCCGGAATAAGGGTTGTGCAATCCTTCGCCAACCAGGAGATCGAAAGGAAAAAATTCATTACCGGCAATAAGCAGTTTTTAGCGACCAAGGAAGAAAGCTACCGTTATTTAGGGACGTTTCACAGCGGAGTTACTTTATTTCAAGGAGTTATTTACGTTTGTTCAATAATCATCGGCGTGCTTTTCATCAACGCCGGTCAGTTAAGCGCTTCAGATCTGGTCGCTTATTTACTTTATATCAATACTTTCTTAAACCCGATCAGGACGATCATTAACTTTACCGAACAGTTTCAGCGAGGCATGACCGGATTTGAGCGTTTTCAGGAAATTTTAAATATCAAACCGGATATTCAGGACAAGGTTGATGCTGTTGAGCTTACTGAATTTAACAGGGAGATTACATATGAGAAGGTTTCCTTTAAATATAGCACCGGCGATTATGTACTAAAAGATATTTCCTTAACGGTAAATAAAGGAGAAACCATAGCATTAGTCGGGCTTTCCGGTGGCGGTAAGACCACCCTTTGCAATCTGCTTCCCAGATTCTATGAAACCAGCGAGGGGGTAATCAAAATTGACGGTCGCGACATCCGGGATATAAAACTTGATTCTTTGCGAAGAAAGATCGGCGTGGTACAACAGGATATCTATCTTTTTGCCGGCACAGTGATGGAAAATATAAAATACGGTCGACCGGATGCCAGTGACGAAGAAGCCATTGAAGCCGCCAAAAAGGCTAATGCTGATGCCTTTATCCGCCGGCTGGAACACGGCTATCAAACCTATGTCGGCCAAAGGGGCGTCAAGTTATCCGGTGGTCAAAAACAACGGATCAGTATTGCCCGGGCTTTTTTGAAGAATCCTCCCATTCTAATCCTTGATGAAGCCACTTCGTCTCTTGATAATGAAAGTGAAAAAATAGTACAAAAGTCACTGGAAGTACTCTCTAAAGACCGAACAACGTTTATCATTGCCCACCGGTTATCCACTATCCGCAATGCCGACAAGATACTGGTGCTCACCGATAACGGCATCGAAGAAGAGGGGAGTCACAGCGAACTGATTGCCCGCAATAAAGTATACGCATCGTTATATAATACCCAGTTTGGAGATGAAGATAAGGAGTATTATGGGCATGGATAAAAGAAAATAAATTTGAGTGGAATACCCTTACGTTTTAGCGAAGCGCGATTTTTCCTGCCTACATGAGAAACAAATGGACTAGTTTTAGAAATTTTTCCGCCTTAGGAGACCTTGAAACTCTCGATACCAGTTAAGCCTTTAACAAGGCTACAACAATATCTCCTGGGGGCTACCCGTTATTTTGAGCACCTTTGTATCAAAATCCTGCACTTTAGCAACAAATGAACTTAAAATTTCATAGTCGGTACCAAAGTGCATCGGGATCAAGACCTTAGGATGCAACTGCTGAATAAAATACTCTCCGCCAATACTATAGTTATGCTCCAATCTCGGATCGACCGGAAAAAAGGCCAGATCAATTCTCTCACCCTTCATCTTCTCAATCTCCGCTTTAAACCTGTGTTCCGCCATTTTAATCTCTTCCTCCGGATCATCCCACCAGTACCACCAGTTTAGATCTCCGGCATGAAAAAGGGTAAGCTCATCTACCTTCACTAGAAAGGAAACACCTTCATCGGTTGAGCCATAAGTTTTAGTATTAAGATCATCAACCTCCAGTTGTTGATAAGGGGCAACCAACTTAATCCCCTCGTTTTTTCGAGCCGGTTTGATATCATTACTTAAAAAATAGTTGATCTCTGCTCTTAACTTACCCCATTCTAAAATTACCGGATTAAAATGATCCTTATGACGATGAGAGACGAAGATAAAGGCTTTTTTATCAGTATCTACAAACTTTTTTTCAACTTTCTTTGACTTTTCGTGACTTCCTTGGTTAGCCTGATCCTGATAATAATCAAACAACAACAAATGTTTTTCTGTCTCAACGATAAATCCACTATTAAACAGATATGTTATTTTTATCCCATAATTTCTCATCTTACTACCAACTCCATCTTAACAAGATTATGGCCTTCTTTATACCTTATAAAGCTACTTTTGCGTTATAGGCTTTAATTCCCTGAAGCTTATTAGTTTCAGCCATAAAAAGTATAAAGTGGAAGGAAATTTTGCTTTTGGGAAGTAAATAATAATAGGGTATACTGCTGACGGTAGCGAACAAACAATCCCAGTCGGGACTCCGGACTGGGATTGTTTATGTGCATAACCTTCCTCCTTCTACTCCTCGCAACAAAAGAAGACCACAGCAAATTAAAGTTTTTGATTAAAGGTGCCTTCTGCTTTAGCTTTTTTAGAAACTAAGCTTACATTTATTGGTGTAAATAGCGTAAAAAGTAGTTATGGCGTCCGGATTACACCAAAAGCATCAGGTATCAGCTCATACTTTCTGGTCAGCCAGGAGAAAACTCCTTTCTTGATCTCTCCAGTTAACCAGAGCTTGCCGCCAATATACCCTTCCACCATTGGCAGAAGCTGTCCGGAGAGTAAATAGAATTTACCCTCCTCGGTTTGGAGAATTAATCTGCTTTTCGTTTTTGTTAAGACACCAACCACGGGTTGAGAGCCATTTACTGCCAGCAACTGGTAACCCGTGACCAGAAAAATTGGTAAGCGATACTCTGAAAGCCGGCCCGTATTACTGCCCTCAATTAAGACCCTGGCGCCCTGTAGATTTAATAACTCCGCCAGCAAATCTCCTTCGAGCTGAAAAGTCCCTTGTCCCCGGTCAGAAACTCCAACCTCAGGACGACAGATTAGCCGGGTAAAAGGTTCGTTCCCGATCAGCGAGAGCTTGCCGGTGATTGTCTCGCTCTTATGATTACTGAAAACAGTAGCAGAGGATAAAAAGAGCATCAATCCTAAAAACATCAGACCCGGCAGATAAAAGCATGGGCAATCGGTCTTTCGCTGTCTCATCAATCTCACCTCAACTTTATGAGCTTCGGTTGTAAATTAAAACTGTTACCCTCCGACGGGAACATCAGCAGTCTTAGTTTAAATTGGGAACTACCAAAACCGGAAATTGAAACCGTAATCTCCTGTTCTGAATGGAGATTCTCCAGTAAAATAAATGCGCCGGTAGTATCAGGGATACTAAGTGATGCCGGGAGAGTTTTAGTAATAGCTAAAGGATTCCCTTGACTGATCTCAAAAAGTTTAAGAGTACTATATTTATCATACACCTCAAAACCGCTCTTCTGCGAAGTATCCTGACAACCTACGTACACAGCAGTTAACCAGTTCCGGAAAAGCGAGACAAAGGGTTCCTTGTTGGAGACAGAAACCAGACTGTCCAAGCCGAACTGGTTTGACTGAAGCAACTCTTTGATTATAGGCTCCCCAAAACGGTCGACAAAGTATCGCATAAACATATAGGCGGGAGCGTAATCCGCTAATTTACTCTTCCAAGTACAAAGAGAATCCCCGGCCGGCGCCGTTAAGTAGGGAATTACTC
>ENA-UOOR01004703-UOOR01004703.1-fermentation-metagenome-genome-assembly--contig:-NODE-4703-length-10623-cov-3.181586_pt1 | contig 10623 bp, 12 predicted proteins | sample MGYA00245780_ERZ724029 | MGnify/ENA primary metagenome ERZ724029 (study PRJEB28704, sample SAMN03018315) | fermentation metagenome | biome: anthropogenic terrestrial biome; feature: soil; material... | reverse complement strand
CTACACAAGCCAACAATGATGCCAGTCTATACACACCCTATGCGCAATATAGTCCCCAACCTGGTGTATAGTGCTCGGGGAGACGAAGTGGCGCTGGTGGCAGTTGACGGGAAGGTTATTTACCAAAATAGCACTTTCACGACTATAGATGAAGCAGAATGCTTAGCCGCAGTGGCGGCCTATCCGGAGAAGATCGGCCAGCAAGCAACCGAGCAGTTTCTGCGGATTGATGGGACTAACGCGCAGTTTATGCGGAAGGGCTTGTTGTAGACGAGGTTTACCTCCCCCGTACAGAGGAATTTACAGACTGAAAGGAGGGCAGCCATCATGTCCGATTGCATTGTCAGTGAAGCCCTGTCCCTATATGGGCTGACAAACGCAAAGGCTACTCTCTTGCGGCACAACGAAAACCGTACTTATCGGATTGATTGTGAGGGGAGTTCTTTCTGTCTTCGCCTGAAAAACCCGGTTTCGGGTTTTGATCTATCAGTCTTTGATGGTGATCAGGAAACACTCCTGCGAGGCGAACTTGGCTTTATAGGTGCACTCGGGGAGCAAACCGACATTTCTGTACAAAAGCCCGTAAAAACACTATCAGGCGATGTGGTTGCACGGCTTTCCGACGGAACTCTGGCAAGCCTGCTTAGCTGGATGAAAGGAGTCCCACTTAATGAGGGTGAGGGGAAGCGCACTGAGCAGATGCTTGTCTCTGCCGGGCAGACGCTGGCAAAGCTCAGAAGCGCGGCGGAAAGCAATCCCAGTCTAGCTGCTTACCCACGTCTTTCCTACGATCAGAGATTAGTAGAGCGTCTTGCTGTCCAGGCGGAGCAGAGTACTGAATATCTCCCTACAGAAGCGATCCGGAGTATTATGAGGGCACTGAATACCGTATCCCGCACTATGGATGAAATGGACGGCAGCGAGGCGAGGTTAATTGCTCACGCCGATCCGGGCTTTGGTAATATGGTTTGGACCGAGGAAAGGGTAGGGTTAATCGACTGGTCACTCGCTGGATACGCCCATTCATACATGGACCTTGGTGGTCTCATGGGGGCGACAGCGGATCGGGAAGAACAACGGCTCTTGCTTAAGGGGTGGGAAAGCATCCGCGGAAAAGCAAACCGTCGATGGCTGGATGCCTATTTTTCGCTCAGCGTGCTGCTCTTCGTTTGCTGCCAGTATAGCCGGGCAAAGGAGTGGGCTGCTTGGTTTCCGGCAGCGCTTCAGCGTTGGCAGGAGACGATCTTTGATCCACTAGCGTTAGGACGCCCGATTGCTTGTATCCTGTGACCTGCGATGAGACAGAGCTGTAAGTTGGAAGGAGGTCTATATGGCCATATTTGCTATCTTCAGGGCTGCTGCAAACCCTGAAAAGGCTGCACCCATGAGTGCCTATATGCGGAATCAGTTTTCGTTTCTCGGCATTCCGACGCCCGAGCGCAGAAAACTCAGCCGCGATTTCCTCAAAGCTATGAGCAAGAAGGCTATCAGGAACTAGCCAATCAGGTCGCTACCAATATTGAATACCGACGAGTCTTGACATCAAAAGATCCCAGGGAGCCAGAATGCTAGTTTGAGCCCTATAGCAAAGGAAGCAGCATTGGCCACCAAGGCGTACAAGCCTGGCTTCCAGCGGGGAATCGGTTGGACGCCGCCTTTTTCTAAGTACAGCGTATAAACGATCGCTTCTACTATGACTACCGCAATTTCCAATAGAATGTAAAAGAAAACAAGAGCCAGTGCCCCTAAACGATAATTGATGATGTTCAATGCTAAGTTAAGGCCCCCCTGTGTTATGACATTAACGAGGGCGATAAAGCGAAACAGCTTTCTTTCTCGAAAGCCAAACAGCAGGGCAATAGCCAGCTCAGCTAGAATAGTAAGGGCTATACGGATAGCCAGGGAAAGCGCTTCAGCGGTATAGTCATAGGATCTTTTAACAGAAAGGCCGGTATCGGAAACCTCAGCGGTGAAATAACTGTCAAAGGCATAACGCTCGTAGACGTCGTCACTTACAGTAAAGTGGTCTGTCTCCGGGAAATACAGCAGTATTTTGAACATCTTGGGCGGGTAGTAGGTCCAGCTAAATTGGTTGGACTCAGTGCAGTCTTGAAAGAACTGCAAAAAATAGTAACCGTCCGCATCATGGTACTCCACAAATTTCAGGAAGACCTCATAGTTTTCGTCGCCCTCCGCATATCGCGCATACGAACTATCCTCGTTAAGAACTGAGTGAGGGCCGGTGGACTTTGCATTAGAGAGCAACGTCGTGTAATATGTTTGTCCTTCAAGTCCGATGAAATCGATAACTATGGATGGTTTAGGCCCTACGTCTGCGCGAGCCATCAACGGAAACATAATTGACAGGGTTAAAATGCCGAGCAACATAAAGCCTATTCTTGTACTCCTAACCATCAAGTGGTTTCTTTCCCTTACCAGCTTAGCCACTATGATCCCCCCGTGTTCTTTGCTTGGTTAACAATTCACCACCAGTACGCTTTTCCCTTCCCGGTATCCAATCAAACCCATTGAAAGGGGAGTAGTACATGAAGGTTTTAATAATCGGCGGCACTCGTTTCATCGGAAGGCATCTCGTACCTAGACTATTGTCGGCGGGTCATCAAGTTTACTTATTTAATCGGGGGACTCGTTCACTTTCGGACGAATTAGAGGGTGTGAACGTCTTGGTGGGAGATAGGCACCAGCCAGGGCAACTAGCAGAGAAATTGAGCGGCATGGAGTTTGATGCTGCCATCGATATGATGGCCTATAATGCAGCAGACATAAGGACCAGTGTGGAAGCTCTGCGAGGCAAGGTGGGTCATTTCCTGTTCATCAGCACACGCAGTGTGTATAAGGAGAAGTTAGTCCCAGCCCCAATTCGTGAGACCGATCTGCTGGAAGATGACCCTAGTATGGCGTATGGATACAACAAGGTGAAAGCCGAGGAGGCGCTGATGGAGGCGTATCAGTCTATTGGCTTCCCTGCCACTGTATTGCGCTTGCCAGCTGTCTATGGGCCCTACGATTATCAAGCTCGCGAATGGTATTTCATCAAGCGTTTCCTTGATGGTCGTCAACAGATGTTACTGCCCGATTTTGGCTGGGGAGTTAATCAGCGAGAGTATGCGGGAAATGTGGCTGAGCAATTAGCCTTCTTACTTACAGAGCCTGCTAGCATCGGTCAAATCTACAATTCTGGGCATCGCCATTTCCAGAATTTCCGCGACCTGATTCACTTGGCTGAAGAGCTATTTGGTAGAAAAATGTCCTTGTTTGGGCTGCCCAAGGAGGATATCCTATGGAAGGTGCCCCTAGCTGAGTCCGGCCTCTATGTGCTTTCCACTGGTAAATTGGAGGCTCTCGGCTATCGTGAGCGCTATGATTTACGGGCAGCATTGCAGGAAACCATCAACTATTTCGTGGCTAATCCGATTACCGAGGACTGGGTCTTTGAAACCAGGCAAAGCAAGCAGCTATTTGACTACCGCACCGAAGATGAATTGATAGAAAGAGCTTTACCCTTAACGAAGTATACTCATAAACATGACTGATAGAATGTCAAAATACTGGAACATACAGTTCGTACTGGAAGGGTAGGGGTGTGGAGAAGTATCACAAGGACAAGGTGTGTGTCGTCACAGGCGGTGCTAATGGCATTGGTCGCTGCCTGGTAGAGGAATTTGCCAGGAATGGTTGCCGTGTAGCCTTTGTTGACCTGGATCAGAAGGCTGGGACCCGACTGCTGGCGACCTTGCCCAACTCTAACGACCATCTTTTTCTCTGTGGTGATGTTGGCTCAGAGGCAGTATTGACCGAATTTGCCCGCCAGGTTATTGAGAGGTTTGATCAAGTAAACTATATTCTGAACAACGCCTGCTTTAGTAATGCTGGCATTCTCAGTGGCTGTTCCTATGAACAATTCAACCAGGTTCTTAATGTGGGGGTTGTTGCTCCTTACTACCTGACGTACTTGTTGCGAGATCATCTGGCTGCCAGAGCATCTATTGTTAACATTGCCTCGACCAGGGCTTTTATGTCGCAGCCCGACACGGAGAGCTATAGCGCGGCCAAGGGTGGGATAGTCGCTTTGACGCATGCGCTGGCTATCAGCCTAAGCGGCCGAGCCAGGGTAAACAGCATCAGTCCAGGCTGGATTGAGACAGCGGCTTTTCACGATAATCGGCCAGCACCAGCGCATTCTGGGCCAGATGCAAGTCAGCACCCCTCTGGCCGCGTTGGTATACCCTACGACATTGCACGCCTAGCACTGTTCCTGTGCAGCGAAGAGTCGGAGTTCATCAATGGGGAGAATATCAATGTTGATGGCGGCATGTCGAAGCTGATGATCTACCATGGGGACAATGGGTGGAAGCTAGGGGACGATGTGCCATGTCCGTAGATATTATTCTGGCTATCGGTGCATTTTATCCTCTTGGTACTAGCCTTTGGGCGGTGGCTCTCGTCCTCTACGACAAACGCGCCTCCCGAAGGGGTTCCTGGCGCATCAAGGAAAACACCTTGTTGTTGATATCCGCACTGGGTGGTTCCGTGGCCATGCTTATCACCATGCGTCGTGTTCGCCACAAAACAAAACACGCAAAGTTCATGGTCGGTATTCCGGCCATGATTATTCTGCAGACAGCCGCCGTAGGACTAATGTTATGGTGGCAACTGAGGGGATAGCAATATCGATAGAATATGAATATCGCAGATATTACGACCGATACCGTGCTCGGCACTGTGAGTTGGTATTGGCTAGGCGAAGAGACAAATTGGCTTTCAGTTGGACTGTCAATCTACGATCCAGTAAACTGGAACAAGGGGCTTGGCTATGAAGCACTCGATCTTTGGAGCGATTACTTGCTAAAGGCAAACCCAGCATTGGTTAGGCTCGACGTGCAAACCTGGTCGGGTAACAAAGGCATGATGCGCTTGGCGGAGAAGCTTGGCTATCAGGAAGAGGCTCGCTTCCGGAAGGCGCGTATTGTCAATGGAGAGTATTACGATGGTATAGGCTTCGGCATTCTGCGTGAGGAGTGGGAGAAGCTTTATCCTGCTGGTTTTACTGCCCATCTGCAGGGAAGTGATTAAGAACAAAAGACAGTGAGCGCTCAACTGCTCGCTGTCTTTTTTGCCAACCGTTATTGATGTTCTCATACGATGAGGAGCTCTGGGGATTAGATGACGAATGGGGCAAAATTCTAGCTCCGCCCCAGTATTTGGACGTATCCATAGACAGGGAAATATCACTTTTCATCATGCGGCTCTCGCCTAGTCCAGGGTTTCCGCGGCGTCAGCAATAGTACGTATCCCAGTCATGGTCCCCTGAGTAAAAGGCAGGCCGCAAATCTCCTCATATTCAAATGCTGCCCCCCATTATATGGACACTGTCGTTGTGCCCATACAAGGCGACAGTATCGTTGTCCGAGGGCATCTTCTTTTGCGTCTCTTGTCTGCTAGACGGCCGACTGTTACAATTGGCAGCAATACGATGGCAAAGGGGTGAATCTGCATGAATGTGAATCCCGTCAAAGGCATGCGCGAATTTTTACCTGCAGAAAACCGGCTGCGGGAGCATGTCAAGTCGGTAATTATGGCCACTTATGAGCAACAGGGCTTCGAGCTAATCAGTACTCCTGCTGTAGAAAACATTGATTTGCTCACCAATAGCGAGGGCGGCGATAACCTACAGTTAATCTTCAAGATTCTAAAGCGGGGTGAGAAATTGCAGCTGGGGCAGCCAGGGCTTACAGAGGATGACCTGGTGGATCTGGGCCTACGCTATGATCTTACACTACCGTTGAGTCGCTTTTATGCCAATAACAGGAGTAAGCTGCATGCACCGTTTAAGACAATGCAAATCGGTACTGTGTATAGAGCCGAACGCCAGCAGAGAGGCAGATATCGCGCTTTTACCCAGTGTGATATAGACATCATCGCTGAGCCCAGTCATATTGCTGAATGTGAACTAATCCAGTCTACTGCTAAAGTCTTGTGTTCCCTCGGTTTTACCGGTTTTAAAGTGAAGATTAGCGACAGACGTATCCTATCTACCGTCATTGCGAATGCTGGTTTTCCGGTCGATACCGTCGCTGGTATCTGTACGGCTCTTGATAAGGCTGATAAGATCGGCTGGGTTAAAGTAGAGAATGAACTATTAGCCGCCGGTTTCGACCAAGCCAAAGTGCGTGTTTTACTTGAAACGATCCGTGGTTTGTGCATTGAAGACTTAGAATCCCAAGGCGTAGCAGACGACATTATAGTGCCTCTGCGTGAAGTCATCGCCATAACCACGGCGCAGTCTAACAGCCAATATGAAATTGCCTTTGTGCCCACACTGGTACGCGGCATGGGATACTACACTGGTATGGTTTTCGAGATTGAGACGGGAGGTCTCGGTCTATCTGTAGCAGGCGGTGGTCGCTATGACAACATGATTAGCAAGTTGAGCGGCGTAGAAGTGCCAGCAGTAGGATTCTCGATTGGCTTTGAGCGTATTGTCCTTTTGCTGCAGGAACGAGGTTTTATACCGCCGCGTTCTGGTAAGCGCATAGCCTTGCTCTACAATCTTGAGCATGACGAACTGGCGGCCATACTCTCTGCTGCCGAGGAAGTGAGAGAGCAGGGCCTGCAAGCTAATACTATCCCGGCTCGTGCCAAGCTGGGGAGACAGCTCAACCAGCTGGAGGCATCAGGCTATGACGGCTATTATACTTTGGCTAAGCAGGCTGTGAGTTGGTTCAAGGGGAAGTAGGGTTCGTGGTTTTGTCTACATGGTGGCAAGTGTATTTCATAATCCCCGCCTTTAAAGACAAGGCCTTCCTTCGTTTTCTTCCCGCAGAATAGAGATGAGAAATGGGCCGCATGTGATTTATTCACTGGGCGGCCTATCTTCATATCTGTTGCTTTTTCACAATGCCAGCAGGAAGCGCGATGCGTATTCCGAGTATTAGGGTGTGGCCTTCCTCCAGGCGGTATCATTGCGTCTAAGAAGGCAGGTTTGCATGTTCAAAGTGAAAGGGTTGACCGCGCTGATAGTGGCGCTTTAGCAGTAATCTTCATGCTGGCGAATCGATACATCTGAAAGCATCTGGGGTTGCTATATCCTTGCTCGAACCATGTCGCGTTCGAGATACTTCACTGGTTTTATCCCTCGGTATACATAAGTGCCCCGTGGTGCGCCTTGTTTTTGAAACACTAGGCTATCATCTTTGGGGTTTTTATCAGTGGATACCCCGGCTCGGAAATTGTTGCGAATATAATCCTCGAATGTTTCCCGGACCCCAAGATCCTCCATGACTCCGTCAAAGGCGCCTCTATTGATGAGCTCCTTGAACAAATGCGATACAGAGTTACCGGTAGGAATCTTTTTGTACGTGAACTCCTGGCGTGGCTCGAAATCGAAGTTCCTGAGAGCAGTTCGTATTCTCTCAGCCACTGTATCCCCTTGCTTCACTCGATCAACTAAGCACTTATCGATATTATTAATCTGAATCACTGCTATCTTCCTTTCTTCCTGTTTTATGGTCTATTCTGGCCCTTAGAATACTACGCAAACGTCGGTAGTGTTAGTGCGACGTCATATATCACCTCCTCAATTCTCCACTTGTGTAACAGGGCAGAGCTTCCTTACACGCCGCTCGCCTGTAATTCGCTCCCGAGCTAAGAATTACGGGGTCCTCTCTATCGCCTCCTCAAATTGGTCAGTCCCTCTTCTAATACCACTAATACGCAGATGATTAGAGATATAGATGTTTGATGGATCTGACTGATTGAGCAGACCACCAGAGAGTAAAGGTAGCAGTCTCTCTAAAGCGAAATCAGACTTAAGCCATGACAGCAGGGCATGATGCTAATGAGCGATATCTTTTTCCCAAAAGTTATGGGGATGGCATCAAAACAGAAGAAGGAATTCTACTGCGCAAGTTCCATCCAGGTTGAGGGAGCCTTTGGCGTCCTTAAGCAAGATATGGGCTCTAGGCGATTTCTCCTGCGCAGGAAGGCAAAGGTGCAAACTGAATCCCTGCTGCTGGCCCTCGCATTCAACATAAACAAACTCCACAGCAGGATTCAATCCAATCGCTGTGGAGCGCACATGCATGTCTCTAAAGCACTTAACCAAAAACTAGTCATGCTCATGAGGACCTTCCCTTGTTCTCGTATGCCTAAAAGCGGCTTCAAAAGCGAAAAAGCCTAGGTAGGCGCTATGCTAAGGGGGGTAGCGACAAAAAAGGGAGGGTCGCGCCACGTTTGCGCCCCCCCCTATCCTGACAAAAGCCCTATCCGGCGAGCGTTTCAAGCGCGTCGGATACCTAAACCTTGGTGAACTTTACTCTGCGAAGTAAGTGTAAACTCTGGAACCGCCGTATACCGAACGGTACGTGAGTCTGTCTAACAATTATATAAAAAGCCCTTTAAAGTAAGAAGAAACTCCGCTGTGATGCCGAATATACATTAGGAGGTGATCTGCGACATGGCTTTTATCATTGGAGAAGATAGGAATCAAATCAGTCTATTGCCAAATACCCTAGACGACTTTGTCGATGAGGATAACCCCGTAAGGGCCAAGAATACACAAGAAAAGAAAGACACATATCGGAAAAGGAGTTGGATAGCAGAACACCCCTTCGGAACTATAAAAAGGCACTTTGGCTACACATATTTCCTAACACGAGGGCTCGAGTCAGTGAGAACGGAGGCGAGTCTTATTTGCTTTGTCTACAACCTGAAACGGTTGATAAAAATTAAGGGGGTCAGAGAACTAGTAGACGTTTTTAAAGCCAAAATGATACTTGGTTCTATTTTAAAACACACTTTTTTCGGGAACACCGTGAGAATACCCTCAATGCCGCTAATTTCTGTTAGTTGTTAGACAGACTCACGTACGGTGGTGTGGGAGGTCGGCCACTCAACTAATGGGTGGTCTCCTACCCGATTAGAGGTTGATGCGGCTTGCGCTGCACTTGTGAGAAGGCAAAGGTGGTGCTCACACGAGGATCATCGCTTACGCGATAAAGAGTGTCTCAGAACAGCCGCTGATCGTATATCCCTCCCTCTATGGTTCAATTTATTTGGGCTGTATCTTCTGTGCGATCAGCCCTGTAGTACTCCCTCGACACATCAAAGGAGGTTATCCTAATGAAGAAAATACGGTTTGCCCAGATAAGTGATACTCACTTCGATTGTAGTGGGGCCAGCTCGTTTGTGAGCAAGGTCAGTCAGGAGTTCTCTACCCAGCAACGGTTGCAGGACTTGCTGACTAGCCTCCCGTCCTTAGATTTTATCTTGCTTACGGGGGATCTAGTTCATGAAGGCGAGGCTGAGGATTACGCAGCTTACCGACGAATCTTTGATACCTATGTTCCTGCTACCCCTCTGTTCTGTACTATGGGCAATCACGACCGGCGATCCGAATTTGCTCAAGGCTTTTTAGGGATAGACAGGGTGGATAGTGCCTACTTATATGCAAAGACTTACGAGGACTTAAGGATCATCTGCCTCGACAGCGCTTTTGATTACGGCACTGACGGGTACATTTCTCCTGAACAGACTGCATGGTTAAAGCAAGAGCTGAGCACCCCTTACGGTAGGGGAACCATTTTGCTCACCCATCATCCCCTTGTAGGCGAGACCGCTAGCGTAATTGCCAAAACCACCCCGGGCTTTGAGAGCATTATCCAAAATAGCGACATTATCGGTTTTTTCAACGGTCATATTCATAGCAGCGGTTATGCTTACTATCTCGGTAGACCCCACATCGCCAGCGAGTCTATGAGCTTTGGTATCGATTTTAGCGATGGTGAGGCTATTTATACTAGTAGAACGGGCTATAATCTGTGCACGCTCGCAGGCCAACAAATATCTGTGGCTACCAAAATGATTCCCTCCCATTTTACCGAGCTACAGCGAAAAAGGATGAGCTAACAACTCCTTTTCTCGCCCAGCAAACAGTAGCGTAATCGCTAACACAGCTATAGTAGTAAACGTTAGGGCAATCAGCGAAAACAGTTAACGCAGATCTCCGCGCAGTTCATCTCGTAAAAAGCGGTTGAACTGTCTCTGGGCTTCCGCTAGAGTCTGGCGGCTGATGGGGATTTGACGGTTTTCAGTGAGGATGAAATCCCGTTGCCGTAGATCCTGGACGTGGGCTAGGTTGACAATGTAGCTGCGGTGGCATTGCAGGAAGGGCAGTTCAGAGAGCTGCCTCGCTAGATGAGCAAGTAGGCACTGCCAATGCCGAGGGCTACGGCACAGATGAGTGTTCGCCCGCTAAGGCGTTGGTTCATCATGCGGGCCACGGCACCATGTTCTCCGAAAGCAGGGGGGTAGACCAGACCGCTGTAAAAATGACTGTAATCTGTTACCGCCAGTAGAATCTCCAGCTGTTCAGCCGCCTGTACGGTTACTGCCGTAATCCCCGTCTCCGGTCGGTAGCCTATCGGTTCGGTATTACCCAGGGATTGCATGAGAGTGCCGTTGAGATAGAGTCGATAAGCGGAGAAGATCTCGGGTAGTTCCAGAATGTAGCTGCGAGTCTCTGCCGGCAAAGATAGGTTGAGCCGGTAAGTAGCACTACCGTGGGGGTTGCGAGCCGGTAACCCTGCTGTCACTCGTCCCTCA
>ENA-UOOR01004702-UOOR01004702.1-fermentation-metagenome-genome-assembly--contig:-NODE-4702-length-10623-cov-6.612131_pt1 | contig 10623 bp, 14 predicted proteins | sample MGYA00245780_ERZ724029 | MGnify/ENA primary metagenome ERZ724029 (study PRJEB28704, sample SAMN03018315) | fermentation metagenome | biome: anthropogenic terrestrial biome; feature: soil; material... | reverse complement strand
CTACCGCCGCTTGTTTTTCTCTTTAGCAAAACCCCTTGCCTGTTTAAGCTCACCCTTGCCACCAAACATCCGAGTAATCTTCTCCTGCTCAATTTGACGTGAATTTAGCCCCGTATAGTCCAACTCTGCCTGTAGTTTTTGGTAGCTGCTGAAACGCTGCGGAGAAATATCGCCTCTTTCCACCGCTTCCCGTACTGCACAACCGGGTTCTTGAAGATGGCGGCAATCTCTAAAGCGACAGTTCTGCGCTAATTCGCCGATATCAGCAAATGTCTTAGTTAAGTCAGCGCTCTCAATCTGGAGTTCCCGCATCCCCGGCGTATCAATAACTACACCGCCATTAGGAACAACGATTAGCTGGCGGGAAGTAGTAGTATGCCGTCCTTTATCAGCTCCACCAACCTCATTGGTTGCCAAAATCTCTTCGCCGACAATGCGGTTAATCAGAGTCGATTTGCCAACCCCAGATGAGCCGATAAAAGCAACGGTTTTACCTGGGAGAATATATCTGTTTAACGCTGTAAACCCGTCGTCAGTCAGACTGGTAGTCACAAGTACATCTGCACCTAAAGCAACCGTATAAACCTCGGCTAGCTTGGCCGGAATATCGTCACAGAGATCGGATTTGGTCAGAATAACAACCGGGGTTGCCATGCTATCCCAAGCGATAGAAAGATAACGTTCTAACCGCCGTAGGTTAAAGTTGTTATTTAGCGACATACAGATAAAAACAGTGTCAATATTTGCGGCTACTACCTGGCTTTGATGGGCTGTACCTGCTGCTTTACGAACAAAGAAGCTTTGGCGGCGCAACAGATGCTGAATAATGGCATTACCTGCGCTATCATCGACCCGGTCAACCATAACCCAATCCCCAACAACAGGGTAATCAAAGCTGTCCCTGGCTGTAAACCCTAGCTTGCCTGAAATCTCGGCCTGGATTATACCGCTTTCTGTAACCACCTTGTAAAGGCCCTTATGTTGTACTGCCACCCGGGCTATGTACAAACCCTCATATAAAGTAGCTTCCTGTTCAAAGTGGTGGTTTAAGCCGACCGCATATAAATCTACTTTAGGCATTGGGATGCCCTCCTCTTATTTAGAGCCCATACTTTTCCTTTAATTTTAAAATCCGGTAAACGCTCTGGTCAATCCTTTTTTGCGAGATAACGCCGGTCTTAACTGCTTCCTGGATCGCTCTTACTACAACCTCTTCCTGATCATAGCCATGGCAGACTAAGACGATATCACTACCAGCATTGATTGAGTTTACCGCCGCGGCACCGATCTCAAAGTTATTGACAATAGCTCCCATAGTCAGATCATCGGTTATTACCACGCCAGTAAAACCCATCTCTTCTCTTAGAAGGTCTGTAATGATAGCTCTAGAAAACGTCGCTGGGTTATCAGGATCGATCTGAGGTAGTAAAATATGGGCGATCATAATAGCATCGACTTTATTCTCTACCGCCGCCGCAAAAGGTACCAGTTCAAAGCTGCGCAACCGCTCTAAATCATGATTTACTGCCGGTAGCCCAATATGGGAATCTACTCCCGTATCTCCATGGCCAGGAAAATGCTTGACAACAGAGATAATTCCTTGAGATTGCAACCCTAACATCGTTTCAATTCCCAGCTTACTAACGATTGTAGCCTCAGCGCCAAAAGATCTATCCCCAATTACAGGATTGTCGGGGTTACTATTGATATCAAGGACCGGAGCAAAGTTCATATTGAGACCATATAGTTTCAATCTTGCCCCTAAAACACGGCCAACTTGGTAAGATAATTCAGCGCTATTAATTTCGCCAAGCTCCTGGCTAGTAGGAACCTGCTGAGACTCATCAGGTATCCGGGAAACCCGACCACCTTCTTCATCGACAGCTAAGAATAGCGGTATTTTATTGACCGAATTAGTTGCGTGCAATGAATCGACTAGAGCCAACGTCTGCTGGAGATCCTTAATATTTCTTTTAAAGAAGATAATGCCGCCAATATGATCGGTTTCGATTAATTTTTGAGTCCGCTTATCAATCTCGTAACCAGCAACCCCGACCATAACTAATTGGCCGACCTTTTCTTCTAAACTCATCTTTTTAATCTGTCTTTGGATATTATCACTGCTCACTTGGGACCAAAGATAACCTAAAACCAACACTAGTCCTAAACCCAATATGAGAGCCAGCTGTTTTTTATTCATCTACTCCACCTCGACTAACTAGCATAACCCCAGCTACAACGATGCCACCACCTACTAGATGGGCCCAGGTTATCGGTTCACCTAAAAAGGCCCAAGCAAAGTAGGCCCCTAAAAATGGACCTAGGTTGGTTACCGTCCCGGCTTCCCCAGCTGAAACCGTCTTTAACCCATAATTCCAGAGCAGAAAGGCTAGGCCTGAACCAGCTAACCCCAAGTAAGCTACCATCGCCCAAGTTAGCGGTGAAACCTGGGGCCAACCGCTACCAACCAGATCTAGCATCGCCAAAGGTAGCAAAAATAAGGCTCCAAAAAGCGCGTTAAAAGCCGTTACAACTGTAGGCGCAAGTATAGCATTAACCCGCCGTCCTAAGATAGTAAACAACGCCCAGGCTAAAGCGCTACCTAAGAGTAGGAGATAACCGATTAAACTAAAACTGGTTTCAACGGCGGCATTCCCTAACACTGACATAAATACTACCCCGATAACAGCTAGGAAAACCCCTCCGACCTGTACCTTAGTAAGTTTTTCGCCTAGTACAAGCCAAGAAACCACCGCTACCACTACCGGAAGCATCGCTCCGATCAGTGAGGCTTCAAAGGCCGTAATATAAAGGAGGCTCAGGTTCTGAAAGGCAAAATAACCAGCCCCTCCAGTCAAACCCATAAGGAGCAGACGACCAAAAGGGAGCTTTTGACCCTTCAGTTCCCCAAAAGAAGTAATGAGGATAGGACCTAGTAAAAGCAAGGCCACAACGGAACGTAAAAAACCTAACAGATATGGTCCGAGCTCAACTAAAGCGATCTTAGTGGCTACATAAGTAGGACCCCAGATTAGTACCGCTCCGCAGATGGCGGCAAAACCCAATTTTCTCATAGGTCCCCCATAATGTAAGCGACTAACTCTACTTCTACAGCGGCACCACCTGGTAATTGGGCCACCCCTACAGCGGCTCGGGCGTGGCGGCCCTTCTCCCCAAAGGCCTTTTCCAGAAACTCGGAAGCGCCATTGACTACTTGGGCCTGAGCGGTAAAGTCATTAGCCGAATTCACATAGCCGGTAACTTTGACGATCTGTACCTTATCTAGGTCTTCTACTACAGATCTCAAGGCAGCGATACACCTAATAGCACAGATCTTCGCCGCCGCATAACCTTGTTCCAGGCTCAAGTCTAAGCCAACTTTCCCGGTATAGATCAACCGCTCTTCGACTAAGGGGATCTGGCCGGAAACATAGACCCAGTCAGCTACCGCTCGAGCCGGTAAATACGCTGCCACGGGTATCGGTGTAGCTGGAAGCTCTACCCCTAACTCAACTAACCTTGCTTCAACCTTTGATGTCATAATTAACAACCTCTAATCTCCCAATTTAGGTATAATGATTTAGCCTTAACTCCGGTTTCTCCTGCGAGGGTAGTTGGGATTTTCGTGCCCACCCGCTCAAAGGGTTAATATTCATTTATCTCGAAAAAAATTAACAAGATGTCTATGGAGGGTTATATGAAAAAAAAGATCTTAATTATTGATGATGATGTTGAACTATGCCAGTTACTTAAAAAGTGTATGGAAAACGACGGTTATCTAGCCGACGTAGCTCCTAGTGGAATTGAAGGTTTACAGCTCATAGCTAACCACGATTATCACTTGATCATATTAGACGTTATGATGCCTGCAATGGACGGGCTCTCGACACTAACCCAGATCCGTAAAACTAAAAACACACCGGTATTAATGCTGACCGCTAAAGGTGAAGAAATGGACAAAGTTTTGGGGCTTAAATCTGGGGCCGATGATTATCTGACTAAGCCATTTAGCTTATCTGAACTAACCGCTAGAGTAGAGTCCCTCATTCGGCGGTATATAGTCTTAGGTGCTGTAAGTGAAAAGCCTTCTACTTTAACTTTTGGATCCCTAGTCATTGAACCTGCCTACAGACGTGCCTCTTCCAATGGAAAGGATCTGGCCCTTACTGGAAAGGAATTCGACCTACTCTACTTTCTCGCATCCCACCCAGGACAAGTTTTTACCAAAAAACAAATATACCAGAATGTCTGGCAAGATGAGTACGCCTATGATGATAACAATATTATGGTACATATCCGCAGGTTACGTAAAAAAATTGAACCTGATCCGCAAAACCCGATCTACATTCTGACCATCTGGGGAATAGGTTATAAATTCAATGGGTACGCAGACAATGAGAATTGAGCATATTGGTTGTAGCGTTATTCTAATCACACTTTTGATATTACTGCTCAAACGCGAACGGTACTACCGTTCACGCCTCCGAGAAACTGCAGATACCTTGGAGGAGATTATTGCCGGTAACCAAAATCGCAGAATTCAAGTTGGAGCCAACGAACCTCTAGCACCTTTAATATTTAAAATTAATCAACTAATCGATTCTTACCAAAAAGATAAAATTAAAGTCTACCGGGGAGAGCAGACCCGAAAACAGATGCTATCCAGCCTATCCCATGATATCCGTACGCCGTTAACCTCAGTATTAGGTTATTTAGATTTTCTCTGTGCTGGAGCAGGGACAGAAGAAACAGACGAATACTTACATATTGCCCAAAAAAAGGCTTACGACCTCAAAGAATATATCGATGCGCTCTTTACTATCGCCCAAATTGATGCTGATGAAATGCCGATTGTATTAGAACCAATCGATTTATATGAATTGTTACGCAGCGAACTGATTGGCTGGCTGCCTAAACTACAGCAAGAAAAGATAACACTCGATATTCAAATTCCTGATGCTGAATGCTTGGTCAACGGAGACCGACATGCCTTAATACGAATCTTCAACAATTTACTTCAAAATGCTGTGCGTTACGGCGGCTGTAAATATTTTCTCGGGGTATCTGCCTGGGCTGATGCTAATTATGCTTATTTTGAAGTATGGGATAAGGGCCCGGGGCTCTCTCCAGGTGAAATTTCCCAAGTCTTTGACCGCTTATATAAACAAGATTCCGCCAGAACATCCCAAGGTCATGGACTTGGTCTCGCCATTGCCAAAGAACTTACCGAGAAGATGAACGGTAAAATTGTTATGGAAAGTACCCCCTATATCAAAACTGCTGTTCGAGTTTGCGTTCGTAAGAAAAAGTAAGAATTGCGTCAGTTCCCTGTCAGAACTACCTGGTACAATAAAAATATAACCGATACCTAATTACCAGGGGGAATACTATGTCAAACTGGGTTTTAGAAACTAAAGCACTCACTCGCAAATTCGGCAAGCAAATCGCAGTAGATGCGATTAATCTCCATGTTCCTAAAGGCAGTATCTACGGTCTATTAGGGCGTAATGGCGCCGGAAAAACTACAACCTTGCGGATGATTATGGGGTTAATAAAACCGACTTCCGGCGAGGTTCAATTCTTCGGCAAGAGCCTGCCGCAAAACACCCAACAGGTTTATCAACGGGTAGGGGCAATTATTGAAACTCCAGGGTTTTACCAAAACTTAACCGCTAGTGAAAACCTCAGAATACTCGCCCGTCTCCGGGGAATTCACCGCCCAGATGCTATCCAGTATGCGCTCTCTAGAGTAGGGCTGGATAAAGAACCCCAAAAGATAGTAGCGCAGTACTCTTTAGGAATGAAGCAACGGCTAGGAATTGCTGCCGCTATTATGCATGAACCAGAATTATTGATTTTAGACGAACCGATTAATGGCCTTGACCCTATCGGCATACAAGAGATGCGTAGTTTTCTGATTAAACTCCGTACAGAAAAGCAGGTAACTATCGTTATTTCCAGCCATATCTTAGACGAAATTGAACATTTGGCTGATCATATCGGGGTTATTCATCAAGGAAAATTACTAGAGGAAATTACCCTTACTGAACTACGAAAGCGCAATCGCAAATACCTCGAATTTCAGGTATCAAACCAAAATAAAGCGGCGCTCCTTATTGAGCAGCACTTTCAGATCAGTGATTACGAAGTTCGTGAGAATGGAGTTATCCGTATCTATTCACACTTCGGAGAAGAGGGCCAGTTTAATCAGACATTTGTGGCCAACGGCATCGAAGTGACTAGGATTACTGTCAGTAAAGATCGACTCGAAGATTACTTTGTTAATTTAATAGGGGGCGGAAGCATTGGTTAATTTAATCTATACAGAACTTTTAAAACTAAAAAGATCTCAGATGTTTTTAATTAGCATTATCGGCGCAGCAACTGCCCCTTTTGTCTGTTTTATCGCTTATCTAAAAGCAAAAAGCCAACAACCAGATATACCGATTCTATTTACCGAAGTATTTTCCCAAACCAACCTCTTTATCGACCTATTAATTGGCGTCTCTTTATATGGGGTGATTACCGCTTATCTCTTCAATAGAGAATATATTGAGAACACAATGAAAAATATTTTAACGATCCCGGTATCAAGGACCAAGTTTTTCATCAGTAAACTGATTATGCTCTTTATTTGGATAATCGGTATGACTCTAGCTGCCTGGTTGCTAACGGTAATATTTGGGCTGATTGGACAATTCGAAGGTATCTCCCTAGCAACGTCAATGCTGGCCTTAAAAGAGTATCTTATCGGAGGGATCCTCCTTTTTCTCCTCTCAACCCCAACTATATTAGTGACACTACTGTTTAAGAATTATGTCTCTACCATCGTATTTACGTTGGTACTAACAATGGTCAATGTATTAATTGTCCAGTCCGAATACATCGCTTTATACCCTTGGTCCGCGGTACAAGTTATTGCCACTAAGAGTTTTATTCCAGAGTATCCCCCAGAATACTCCTATATTTCGATTTTGGCTACATCTATAATTGGACTAGTGGCTGCTCTGGTCTACTTTCAAAAAGAAGATATCCATTGATAACTTCTTTTAGTGCCCACATTCCCCATGATGCTGGTGCTCATGGCAGACAGAATCTGTCGACTTCAGGGTACCTTGTAGATAGCTTTCAACTACGGCAGCCGCTCTTCCCTGAGCACCAGTAACAACTTGGATACCTTTTTCGTTAAAAATATTAATAGCTCCACCGCCCATACCCCCTGATATGATAACGTTTACCCCTAAATCATGGAGAAAATTAGGCAAGAAGCCCGGTTTATGTCCCGGATTTGGAATTGACTCACTTTTAATAATTTGGTTGTTTTCGATCTCAAAGAGATTAAAGTTTTCACAGTGCCCAAAATGTTCGGTAACCCTATCTTTTTCACTAGCCACAGCAATCTTCATCTAAATCCCTCCACTATTGTTTAAAACTTGAATAGCATTATTAAACACTTCTTTTACGCTCCGTCCGGCAGCGCAGTCGATATCGATAATACTTTGCCCCTTATTAATAGCCTTAACCGCTTCCGTATCAAAGGGGATCCTACCTACACAAGGCAGGTTTAGCTCCTCGCATATCGCTTCAATCTTTTGGGTGTTACTAAGATTTGTATCATATTTATTAATACAAACGGCCATCTTCAGCTGGAACTTAGCGGCGGTACGAATAATTCTCTCCATATCGCTAATCCCTGAGAGAGACGGCTCGGTAACAATTAGTACCATGTCCACGCCACTTAATGATGCAATTACAGGGCAACCGATCCCTGGGGAACCATCAATAATAGCTAACTCCGCATCCTCTGGAGCAGCCATCTGCATCTCTTTTTTAACTGCAGAAACTAATTTACCTGAGGTTCCACTACCCATTTTTAACTGAGCGGTCGAAAAGACGGTAGCGTTGGCATAAAGGGTTATCTCGCCAGCAATATCTGGCTTAAGAGAAACGGCTTGCACCGGACAGATTTCTACACAAACGCCACAACCTTCACAAGCATAATAATCTACTTGGTAATAGGTGTTATCCCATTTGATTGCAGCAAAACGACAGTTCTCTGCACAGAAACCACAATCGCTACATTGGTCTATATCAATAAACCCTTTACCCATACCGTAATAGTCAGTGCGTTTAGGTTGCACCGCCTGTTGTAAAACTAAATGGAGATTGGGAGCATCCACATCACAATCAGCAAAAGCTTTGGCACCAGCAAGCTTAATAAAAGCGCTAGCAATAGTTGTTTTTCCTGTACCACCTTTACCGCTAAGGATTAACAGCTGTTTCATGCTGCACCTCCCTAGTAATGGCCTGGAGTAGCTGTGCAAATTGTTTTTGATACTTTTGGTTTGCTCGGAAAGCAATTATGCCATTGGAATTTAACCTTCCTAAATCAGCGTCAAAAGCGATTTTAGCTAATACTTTCAGCTGTTTTTCTCTACAAAACTCTTCTGCAGGGTTATCCCCGTCTAAGCATTTATTCAATACAACTCCATAAGGCTTTTCAAATAACCGGACTAACTCCCAAACCATTTGCAAATTATGGAGACCAAACAGAGTCGGTTCGGCTACTAATAGGCAATAATCTGCATCCCGAATACTCTCCATGACCACACAGGCGCTTCCCGGCGGGCAATCAATTACCGCTAAACCATCGTCAGTTGCAGTTTTCTCTAAAAGCTTCTTGATAATCGGCACACCAGAGGGTTCACCAGTATTCAACATACCGGTAAGAACAGTGACATTTTCGGAAATACCTCTTTGAACTTCTCCAATTACCTTCGCTTTCTCTGTTAAAGCTTGCTCAGGACAGAATAAGATACAACCACCACAAGAGTGGCATACCTCATCAAAAATTAGCAGTTTATTATTAGCATAAGCTAAAGCGTTAAACCTACAGAATTCTACACATTGACGACAACCGGTACAAAGTTTTTCAGCGACAAAAGGGATACCGACTGTAACCTTTTCTGATTGAAGATTTGCAGGCTTAAAGAAAAGATGCCCATTAGGTTCCTCAATATCGCAGTCAAGATAGGTAGCATTTTGTGCTGCCGCAGCTAAGTTCACTGCGATAAAGGTTTTGCCGGTACCGCCTTTACCGCTGAGCACAGCTATCTTCATTTTAGTTGGCCCCATGTCGGTGCAACCCTGGATGAATCTCCTCCAGCACGGTTAATTTCCCCTGGGTGAAAGCGGCAATATTATCAGCTACAGAATCACTGGCGCTCTTATAAATCTTAATTCCAGCAGCAGTTATTACTTCTGCCGCATTCTCACCACAACGTGGGGTAATTAGGATTGTAGCCCCTTGATCAATAATTACTTGGGCAGCTTTAATCCCTGCTCCACCTTGACTGGCAATAGCGCTATTATCTATGAAGGTACTCTTTTTTGTCTCAGTTTCATAAATTAAAAAGTAGGGTGCTCTACCAAATGAAGGGCAGATACCGGTCTCCCTAGAGTTACTGTCTACAGGCAAGGCAATTTTCACCGTTATCCTCCTCTACTACGATCTATTCACCTAACTGCTTGTTAATCATGTCAAGCCTTCTTTGTAATAGTTCCTTTTGTTCTATTAGTAAATTTTTGTCTGTTTGGGCTAACCCTCTCCGATAACCAAGTCCTCGCCGCCTGAAAGTACCAGCTCCAGAACAAGGGCCTAAACCTCTCCCCATCATCGGTCCGCGACCAATTGGACCAGTTCCATCTCTGCCTGGCATATTACTGACCTCCTTATAATTTTGAACATATGTTCTTTTCTTGACTACATTGTATCCTTTGTTTTGGTCATATGTCAATAACTAGGGTTGCCAAACTTTTGACTTTTAAACTAAAAAAAATGCCCACCCTCCCGGTAAAATCCGTAGGATAAGCAAATAAGTCAATTTATAAACGTTCTATTTTATTTTTTATTTGTTTCTTGGAAGTTTCCTCCGAGAAAAGAATAGACAGATAGTCCCGTGTCCCATTTAATACACGATAATCGGTTTTTATGGCAACTTTGTAGGATTAATTCTGATCTTGAACTTCACGCTCAAACCTCCAATGCTTTCCTTAAATCGTCGAGTGATTTCCATTCCTCGCCGGTTTTAATAACACTTTCTGCTTCAGAGAGTTTTGATAAAAGCTTAATTAGCGCCTGTTGTTTTTCGTATTCCCGTATATCTAAAAGAACATAGCGGCCCCTGCCATTCTTTGTTAGAAAAACAGGTTCCCCAACTTGGCAAGAACGAAGAACATCGTTATAATTTCTTAAATCCGAAACCGGTTTAATGTTTGGCATACCGAACCCCTCCACAACTTGCTGTTATTATTATATCTATAAACTACGTAAGATACAACAATAGAGTTTACAGCAAGTTGGATCAAGCTTTCTTTATAGCAACTCATAAACGTTCTATTTTAACTTTGTTTGCCAGGATTCATTGCTAGTACTAATTGATTAATCAGCAATGCTGACACCTCCGTACGAATCTTACCGAAGTATACCGAGCTACCGATGATCACCCGATCATATTCTGCAAGATTAATGTTTTTCTTACTATCTTAAGATTACATAGATCCTTAGTAACGCTAACCCGTACTTTAGCCTTGACCAGTCCTCCGTCAAACTCGCCCTCATAC